>Ga0209450_10000233_pt1 | contig 30436 bp, 27 predicted proteins | sample FrelakmetLWP11LW_FD_187149 | JGI IMG/M metagenome (GOLD analysis project Ga0209450, IMG submission 187149) | Freshwater lake sediment microbial communities from the University of Notre Dame, USA, for methane emissions studies - LWP11 LW (SPAdes)... | ecosystem: Environmental > Aquatic >...
CCCTCCTCGCTCTGACTCGATCTGGCGGAGGGGAAATACCCTTCTGTGGCCCAGATGATGAATACCACAGACCATTCGAGTCCTTTCGCAGAGTGGACGGTGGACAGGGTAAGGCACTCTCCTCGCTGGTCAGGACTCATGTCCGCAAGACTGCTGGGAGGTTCAAGAGCCAGGTCATCCAGGAAAGAACGCAGCTTCTGGTAACGGCTGGCCATGGGAAGGAGCTGTTCCAGGTCCTTCTGACGCCGCGGGAAGTCGTCGAACTTCTCCTTGAGGATGGGTTCATAATACTGGATGGCCAGTTCAATCGCCCTTTCAGGCTTGAGGTCTTTGGCAGCCAGTTGCACCAACAGCTCCCCAAGGCTCTTTAACCCGTTGTCCGTCTTGCCGGCGCCGGGCCATTCCTGGATCTGGGTCGCAGCCACCCTGTTTTCCCGCATCCAGTTCACGATCGCCTGGCTCCTCCCCTGTCCGATGTTCTTGATGAGCCGCAGGATCCTCCCCCAGCTCACGCTGTCGTCCCGGTTCGTGATGACTCGGAGGTGCGCAAGGAGATCCTTGATGTGAGCGGACTCCATGAATTTGAATCCCCCGTACTTGACAAAGGGGATGCCCTGCCGCGCCAGCTCCACCTCCAGTTCAAAGGAGTGGTAGGCGGCTCTGAAGAGGACGGCGACATCCTTTAAGGTCCGCCCCTGATGAAGCTGTTCCTTGATCGCCCGGCAAACAAACATCGCCTGCTCCGGTTCCGTTCTCGCATCTACAACCGTCGGTCGCGCTCCCCCTTGGCGCTCCGTGAAAAGACACTTGGTGTACTTCTCCTCGGCCTGTTCCATCAAGGCATTGGTCAGATTCAAGATCGGCTGAGTGGAGCGGTAATTCTGCTCAAGCCGGATGATCTTGGCGTCGGAAAAAAGTTCAGGGAACTCAAACATGTTTTTGTAGTTTGCGCCTCTGAAGGAATAAATGGACTGGGCATCATCGCCGACGACCATCACATTGCGGTGGCCAAAGGCGAGCCACTTAACGATGTCAGCCTGAATCGCGTTGGTGTCCTGGTATTCATCCACCATGACATACCGGTACTGTCCGCTCAGAAGTGTTCGGATCTCTTCGCGTTCGGCGAGGATCTGACGAAAGAGGACGATCAGGTCATCGTAATCCATGAGCTGATTTTCCCTTTTGTAATCTCTGTAAGCCTCTTTGAGTTTCTTCACCTGGGAGACGTGTTCCAGGAACTGAGAATATTCTTCCTCCATGAGGGATTCGACGCCGCATTCGAGGTTGGCCGCTTTACTGAGGATGTTGGCCAGCGTGGCTCTCTTCGGAAATCTCACGGCTCCTTTGTCGATTTGCATCTCATGGAGCAGAGACTGGATCGCTTCCTCCATGTCCGACCGGTCAAGAACCGTGAAGGTGTTTTCAAAGCCAAGAAGGGTGGCGTAGCTCCGAAGGACCCGATGGGCCAGGGAGTGAAACGTACCCCCTGACACGAACCGGCACCTCTCGTCCGCCAAGCCTGCCGCCCGCTCCAGCATTTCACCGGAAGCCTTCCGGGTGAAGGTGAGGAGAAGAATGTTTTCAGGGGACACCCCGCTCTCGACCAGTCGGGCCACACGGTAGACAAGGGTTCTCGTTTTCCCGCTCCCCGCCCCGGCAATGACCAGCAGCGGCCCTTCAAGGCATGTCACGGCCTGGAGTTGCGCCGCATTGAGCACTTTTTCGTAATCGATTCGTCCAGACACAACCGTTTCTATCCCCTGCTAATCAAGTAGGAACAACGATACCCCTGCGGCCATAAGCGTTGCAGCGACAACAACCGCAGGAATTAGAAAAGCGATCACCACCCTGGCATAGGAAACTTTGTGGATTTCACGAATTCCAATGAGTTGCACCACCACCAGCCAAAGGGTTGCAACAAGTCCGCCGACATAGGGGATCAGAGCCCAGAACTGAGAGGCCTGGGAGTAGCAGACAGCCCTGAAAGTCGCCTCGAACCCCTTCTTCCCCCCGCCGACCACGCTCAGCAGGAGGTGAAGAACGAGGCTCGTAAAACAGATCATGAGGGTAGCCGCAAGAGGGCAAAGGACCGTGGCAACCCAGAAAACGAGGCTGGTCCCATAGTCGCCCATGAAGTCCAGTTGGATCGAGGAAAGGCTTCCCTCGCCCGCGACAAACTGCCAGAAGAGCTCCAACATGAGGCCTATGGAACCGAACAGAATTCCAAACGCAAGGGGTTCTCTCAGGCCCCCCTCCGTAAGAGTGTTTCTGAAAAATGCTCTCGGAGAGAAAGACACTTGTTTGGCCGTCTGCAAAACCCCTTCCCTCAGGCCTATCTCCGTCCGTCTCTCCCACGGAGGAGGTACCCGGGTAAAATCAAAGCGTTCTTTGCACCGGGGACACGTCGCCCACCGGACACCCGGGGGAATCCTATCTTCCTCAAGTTGCTTTGAATACCGGCAGTTGGGACAGGTTATTTCTACGGTCATTATTCAGCCCTTCCCCGTCGCTTATACACTATCGGGCTGTCTGGATAAAGCCCAAATATGGATTGGGAGTGCAGGTTGCAGGGTGCTTGTGGCAAGTTGGTTTTTCATGCCTACCGGCAACCAGCGACAGGCCATAGGCATCCCCAAGTGCCTCCTCCGTTGACATCCCTGCCCTTCCCGCCTATGATCCGCTTTCATAAAGGAATCACCCCTTGTCTATCCTTAGCCACATCGCCCACGTTCCTCTCTTTGAAGGTCTGCCTCACGAGCAGGTCGAGGACCTGGCCATGATCGTAACGGACCAGGTATTCAGAAAAGGCGAATCCATTTTCTCCGAAGGGGAGGAGGGAAACGGATTCTACGTCGTCATCACCGGCCGGGTCAAAATATTCAAGTTGTCCTCTGAGGGCAAGGAACAGATCCTCCACTTCTTTGGGCCGGGGGAACCTTTCGGAGAGGTCCCCGTCTTTGCGGGCCAGCAATTCCCAGCCAATGCCGAGGCCCTGGAGCAAAGCCGGGTTTTCTTTTTCCCGAGAAAATCCTTTGTGGATCTCATCAAGAAGAATCCCTCTCTTGCCCTGAACATGCTGGCGGTTCTGTCCAAGCGTCTCCGACGATTCGCCGCCCTGGTCGACGATCTTTCCCTCAAAGAAGTCCCTGGCCGGCTCGCCGCCTACCTCCTCTATCTGAGCGACCAGAACGAGGGGGTAAAGGATCTTGAGCTCAACATCACCAAAGCCCAGCTCGCAAGCCTTTTGGGCACCATACCGGAGACTCTCTCCCGCATCCTCGCAAAACTGGGTTCCCAAGGCCTGATTGAGACCGACGGCCGCCGGATCAAAATCCTCAAGAAAGAAGCGCTTCAGGACCTGGCGGAATCCGGAGGACGACTCTGAGGGCCCTGGGCACAAGCCCCCTCTGTGTGATATAAAAGGGTTGAATAACTCTTCAATTGGGCACTCTTTCCTAGATAGAGAAGCGATGGCCAAAGCTCCCTCCAAATTTTCTGACGTCACCCTCCTCAAGTACAAGAAGGGGGAACAGATCATCAAGCAAGGGGATTATGGCATCTCCATCTACATTATTCTGAATGGGTATGTGGAGGTGTTCAGGGAGTCGGAGGGCGCGGACCTGGTGCTCGGCACCCTGGGACCGGGGGACATTTTTGGTGAAATGATTTTTCTGAACAAGGGTGTCGAAGTCCGCTCCGCCTCCGCCAGGGCTCTCCAGGACTCTGAGATCGAAGTGTGGCACCCGGATGAACTGGCAAAAAAATACGAGGAAATCGCTCCTGTCCTTAAAGCCTTGATCAACCAGGTCTTGAAGCGCCTTCTTCGAATGCACAAACTCCTCGACAAGATGGCCCCCAGAATGCTGGCGCAAAGAGAGACAAAAGAGGACAAGAAAACTTCGATGGAGTCCCGGCGGCGTTATTATCGAAAGAATGTGGACATCGGATGCGACTATTTCCCTCTCCATGCCGGAAAGGAGCTTCGCAACCCCATGAAAGGACGCATCCGGAATCTGAGCATGACCGGCCTGCGCATGGAGGTCTCTTCCATGAACGCCTCTTCTGCCTCCCATGAGGTGGGCAAATCCTTCAGAATTGAAACCGTGCTTCCCAATGGTCAACCTCTCAAGCTCACCGGAAAGATCGTCAATGTTCACAAACAGAAAGGGAAGCTCCGGCTGGGGTTGCATTTCCACGATTTGCCGGATTACGACGGAACCCGAAAAACCCTGTGGTTTTTCATGCTGCCCACGTAAGGAGGGCCGAGCGATGCCTGTGCATCACACGATCCACGCCTATGTTGCCAGTGAAGAATTCTATCCGAACGGTTCGGTGATCATTGAAGAAGGGACCGTGGGAGACTGGGTCTATGTCATCCTGGAAGGATCCGCCAAAGTCAGGAAGAAAACTTCTAAAGGACTGGTCACCGTCGATACGCTTAAAGAAGGCGATGTTTTCGGAGAGATGGGATTCCTGGAAGGCGGCAAGAGGCTGCGAAGCGCCTCCGTAGTCGCCTCCGGGGATGTGTGGGTGGGTATTCTGGATGGAGAAAAACTTACCGCGGACTTTGAAATGATTCCTTCCAATCTCAAGGCCCTGATTCGATCCCTTGTCCTGAAGCTCAGGGAAATCACCACGAATGTTTGCTCCCTTGCCTCAGTTCCGGACGAAAAGTAGGGTCCCCTCACAAACTGCACGTCTTCTTGGAGGTTGCTCAAAAACGCTCAGATACAAGGCGCCCGAAGTCCCGAGGAGTGAGACGTACAGTCCAGTACGTCGCAAGGACGAGGGACGAGGGCAACGCAGGAGATGGGCGTTTTTCAGCAACCTGCTAGTTTTTGCTCATCATGTACTTGACCGCCTTGTCCAGACCGTCCAGGGTGAGCTCGTACATGGGGAAGATTTCCTGAATGATCCCTATGGTGCGGGTGTAAGGCCATTCGATCTCGAGTTTCGGGTTCAGCCACAGGGAATAGCGAAAATTCTTTGCGATAAATTTAAGCCTCTCGTGGCTCGGCTTTCCTGACCGCTCCTCCAGGTGGATAGAGCCGTCCGTGGCCATCAGTTCATAGGGCGCCATGCTGGCATCCCCCACGATGATGAACCGGGTATCAGGGTCCAGTCTCACGAGTTCATCGACGGCATGCGGCTTGGCATGCCGGGGAGGATCTTCCCAAAGCGCGTCATAGATCGTATTGTGGAAAAAGAAGGTCTTGAGATCTTTGAACTGGGCCCTGGCATAGTTGAACAGGGTCTGCACCATCTCGATGTAGGGGTCCATGGACCATCCTCCATTGTCGATGGCCAGGATCACCTTCAGCCGGTCTTTCAGGCTCCGGTCAAAAACGATCTCGATCTCGCCGGCATTCTTCATGGTCTGATAGATGGTCTCGTCAACGTTCACCTGATCCTTCGCTCCCACAGGAACCATGTTTCTCAGCCTCTTCAGCGCTTCCCCCATCTGCGCCTGAGTCAAGGGACCTTCCTGCGAGTAGTCTCTGTATCGCCGATCCATAGCCACTTTTACGGCCGACTTGTTCCTCGACACCCCTCCAACTCTCATGCCCCCGGGGTGGGTGCCCGAATGTCCGACCGGCGATGTTCCGTGAGTGCCGATCCACTTGCTTCCCCCGTGGTGGGCCTCGGTCTGCTCCTTCAGGCGATCGAGGAAGTACTTGATCAGTTCCTCAGGGGTCAGCTTGGAGAGTTCCTTTGGATCGGCGCCAAGCGCCTGGGCCAGGCCTTCTGGATCCTTCAGCCACTCCTGAAGGAGTGTTTTGGCCACCTCTGCAAGTTCCACCTCGGTCGGGTCCTTGAGCTCCGCTCCCTCGAACTGATGGGCAAAGACCTGATCGTAGAGATCGAAATACCGCTCGCTCTTCACAAGGATGGCTCGCGCCGCAGTGTAGAAGTCATCAACGGAATTGACCAACCCGATGCTGAGCGCCTTCTGAAGCGTGAGGAAGGCCGTAGGAGAGACCGGAATCCCCACTTTTCGTAAGGTATAGAAAAATTCAGTAAACATAGAAAAACCTAATGGGACACAGATTCACACAGAAATTCACAGATCTATATTCTTAAAGTTGTTAAGAACCTTATATTCGACCAATCGCTCTTTCACCTAGAAACGCTTTGGCTTTTCCACTTTCAGTGAACATCTGTGCTCATCCGTGTCCTATTTCTTTCTGATGTTATCAAAAACCTTCCTTTTCACTTGGGGCTTCGGCCCGAAATTGAGCAGCAGGCCCACCTCAATCTTCGTTGCTTTGAGGTAATTCAAGAGTTGGGCCTCGTGTTCCGGCGCCAACCCGTTTGATGCCTTGATTTCCACAATCACTTTACCATCGACCAACAAATCAGCAAAGTACTCCCCAATCACTTTCCCATCGTACGAAACACGAATAGGGGCCTGAGAGACAACAGGGATTCCTTCCTTTTCGCATTCGAGGACCATGGCGTGCTCATAGACTTTTTCCAGAAACCCATATCCAAGCTTGTTATACACTTCGTAGAAAACCCCGATGATCTTTTCAGTCAAAGAGTTGTATTTGGGGTTTTCACTTTCCGTGACCATCCGTGTTCATCCGTGTCCCATTACAACCTGAACCTTGAGACGGCGCCCTGCGCCACAGCATAGTCCGGGCTTTTCTTGAACAGCACTCCCAGGTACGGGACCTCTCCCTTGACCAGGTCTTTGACCTTGAAGTCCGGATCAGCCCTCAGGGCCCTGATCCAGTTGATCAGCTCCCTGGTGGCCGGCTTTTTCTCAATCCCCCGGATCTCCCTCAGGCGGTAGAAGACCTTGATGGTGTTCTCCAGCAGCTCGCGGCTGAGTTCCGGGAAATGAACCCCCACGATGCTCCGCATCATGTCCTGGTCCGGAAATGCAATGTGATGAAAGTTGCAGCGACCGAGGAAAGGATCGGAGAGATCTTTCTTGGCATTCGATGTGATGATGATCACGGGCCTGTTCTTTGCCCGGATGGTCTTGTCAATTTCGATAATGTCAAAGGACATCTGGTCGAGCACATCCAGCATGTCATCCTGAAAATCCGTATCCGCCTTGTCGATCTCGTCGATGAGCAGAACCACCTTTGCCTCGGCCACAAAGGACTGCCCGATCTTGCCCATGCGGATGTATTCCTCGATGTTGCTCACATCTCTCTTGGAATCCCCGAACCGGCTGTCGTTGAGCCGCGTCAGGGTGTCATACTGGTAGAGGGCGTCGATCAATTTCATGCTCGATTTCACGTTCAGAATGATCAGGGGCATGTTCGTGGCTTCGGCGATGGCATAAGCCAGCATGGTCTTTCCCGTGCCCGGCTCCCCCTTCAAAAGAAGGGGCATTTCAAGGGCCATGGAGATATTCACGATCTTCGCCAGTTCCTCATCCAGCACATATTTGGAAGCTCCGGTAAACTTCGTCTGCGAATTATCAGCGTGCATTCCCTCACTCCTTCGTATAAGATACTCCTCCCTTGAGGGGGAGTTTTGGTCAGCGAACTTGAAAGGCTAAATTAATCACAAGTTTTTTAATATACAAGCCCTGGGACAATCTGTCAAACGTGCATTTGTGGAGGCTTTTCTCATGCCGCTTGCTTTTGAATCTCTCAACCGAGGAACCATTGCTTTCGGTTTTTTCAACATTGAAACCGATCTTCTCCTGCTGCAGCAGTACTTCTTTTTCGCAGACGATTTCTGCACCCGCGTTCTCCGGCTGGCCCAGGGCCAGGAGCCCCATGAAACCGCATGGGAGGTCTACTGCATCGAGGACCAGCGGAAAATCGGAGACCTCATGGCCGCCATTCACGGCATCCGGTACACCGGCTTCATAGGAGAAGTGTATAAGCAATTCCCCTTTCCCAGAAAGGAATCCGAGTTCAAGCAAAAGCCGGAAGGCTTTCAGAATCGGGCATGGATGGTGTCGTTGGCGGAACAATGGGCTGTGAGCAAGGCCCTTCCGGTGAGGGTGGACCGGCAGCGCGAGACCGTCTCCCTCGGCGAATACCTTTTCACAAGGGAGGTCTTTCACCAGCTTATTAACTATGTCTGGGTAGGAGGATACCCCAGGTGGAAAGACGAGATCCGGCCGGACTACGTGATGGAGATGAAATTCGGGCTTGAAGAGAGCAGCAACTGGCTCACCCGGGGCTTGGTCTTCTCCTGAAAAGCCCCTTTTCTCTCCCCCCCTTCTAAGAACACCCCCTCCCCTCGCGGGAGGGGATAATGAGCGTGTAACGGGGTCACCCATTAAAAGGCACCAGGTCTTGACATGTGACATAGCATCGAGCCTGGCGATGGTAAGGCGTCAAAAAGCGAATCACAGGTTCGGCATGGCACAGAGGATAGCTCATTAGGGCGGGCAGTTCAAAAACTCAAATGATTTATGTCCACGCACAGCCTCAACCGTAACGTTGGGTAGACGAATCAAAGAGAGAAACACCATGGCGGTACGACCTGAAACGCTCGAGTCAATTCCAGGCGTCGGAAGAGAGATATCAAGAAAGCTCACTTCAATCGGGATCCGCAAGGTCAGCGATTTGAAGAACAGAAATCCGGAACAGCTATACAAGAAACTCGAAGAGAGAACTGGGTTGCACATGGATAGGTGCCTGCTATACGTATTCCGTACAGCGGTTTACTACGCGAGTCACACAAAGCACGATCCGGAGAAATTGAAATGGTGGAATTGGAAGGACTAAACAAGAGGTATCAAAGAAGGAAGCTTACGGCTACCCAACCAACTAATCCAGCGGACGGGTTTCAGCCGCCGCTGATCCGCAGCGTTGGCCATCGGCATAATCAGCCTTGACAAAATACGCCAATGGCGTATAATGCGTATATGATTTTTATCGAAACCTCCCTTTTCACCAAAGAAATTCAACGCCTGCTTCCGGATGAAAGTTATCGTATGCTCCAGTCGGTATTGATGCTGCGCCCTGATGCCGGAAGCGTGATCCGCGGTAGTGGAGGCCTACGGAAAATCCGTTGGAGTGTTCCAGGGTCTGGAAAGCGGGGGGCATTGCGAGTCATTTACTTTTGGAGTCCTCCGGACACTATCTTCATGCTCTTTCCGTATCGAAAGAATGAGCAAGAAGACCTGACGGCGGATCAGCTCAAGCTGCTCCGCGGGATGGTCAAGGAGTTGTTATCATGAAAAAAGAGCATTTTGAAAAGCTGGTTGACAGCATTAAGGAAGCTGGTGAGATCAAGGCTGGACGTAAGGCGGCAAGCCGAGTGTACGAAATCAAGCCGCCCGAAATCAAGATGGTGCGAGAAAACCTTAATGTCTCACAGAACGAATTCGCACTTATGATAGGAGTAAGTGTTCGCACCCTGCAAAATTGGGAGCAAGGCAGAAGACAACCCGAAGGGCCGGCTAAGGCGTTGTTACGTATCGCGTCGAAGAATCCCAGCGCTGTCCTTGAGGCCTTGCATAGCGAGTAAGTGGCCAACAACTCAATCCAGCGGATGGCTTACAGCCTACGCTGATTTCGACGTTCGCCGAACGCAGATCCACTGTGAAACCAAATAGGTGCTAAGGATGGCAGTCAATTACAATTTCGAGTGGGACCCAATAAAAGCACGATAATCTGGATAAACACGGTGTGGCTTTTGACGAAGCCGCAACGGTCTTCAAAGATCCAAAGGCGATTTCCATATTCGATCCAGACCACAGCGAAATAGAAGACCGATGGGTAGCAATGGGCATTTCGGAGAAAGGAAGGCTGCTGATCGTGATGCACACCTTCAGAGAAGAGAGCGAAGACGCTGTCACGATCAGAGTGATCTCAAGCCGACAAACAACAAAACACGAAACCGCATCGTATGGTGAACCAACATGAGAAAAGAGTATGATTTTTCAAAAGGCGAAAGAGGCAAGTTTTATCGTGCTGACATGAAGCTGAACATTCCGATCTATCTTGATGAGGAGGTTTCAGCTTTCGTGGACAAGATCGCGTCGAAGAAGAGGATGGATCGGTCCTCGGTAGTCAACGAGTTGCTCAGGGGCGATATCAAGATCGCCGAGGCGGTGGAATAAGTCACCTCCGGCGAACCCCTCACTTCAGCCGACGCGAAACACGCGCGGCTGATTTCGACGTTGGCTTGGGAAAGAATGAAGACAGATGACAGACCAGTCCCGTACGACGAGTTCCTCGGCATCTGTCATGCTGCCAAGGACCGTTTCGCCTTCCTCGAAACCTTGGGGTTTCGCCTTACGAAGGAAGAATGGCCCACTGGTGATTCATTCAAAGATGGGTTCCGACTGACCTACACCGGCTCGCCGGTCTCGGTTGTCGTTGAGTACTATGACATGGAATTGGTGATCTGGTTCCATAGGGAACGAGAAAGAGTTCCGTACCTGTTTGTCGATCAGGAATTGGAGGCAAAGCGAACCGGATTTGCCGGTTGCATGTTTCCAAGGAACAAACTTGCTGGGGCGGTGAACAGGATGGCGGAAGACATTCGCCTGAATTACGAACACATTATCAGAGGAGATAAAGAAGTGTGGACCAAACTGATTGCACTTTGGCACGCACCCCGTGAAAAACGACGACTACCATGAAGCCAGCCAAGCCTCGCAGGGTATGCCTCGCAAGCTCGGCAACTCTGAAGGCTGACGTTCGGCAGGAAGAGAACGAGATGATAAGGAGCGGGCCAATCAGCAAGGCCAATAGAATTGCAGCCTGGATTCTGGCGGCCATCAGGACCGCGATAACGATGAGTTCTTATGCTTTGTCGAACCCTCCGTCCGAGCCGTTTATCAGAAAGTGGTTTAAAAAGATAGACACAACTTTTCAGGTCGGTCGCGTCTCAGAAGCTTTGAAACAAGTTCTTGAAGCAGAACCTGACATACGCAATATAAACTGGACCTCTGAAGCGTATAGTTGACACCGAACCAGCGGCCCCACCGGATCGCCGATAAGCCTGGCTCCCGGTGAGCTGCAACGTTGAGCCGATGTTTATCGACGAAATCGAGGCTGACGAATGAAGAAGATTGGAATGATTGGCGGTCTCGCATGGCCATCCACAGTCGAATATTACAGAGGTCTGTGCGCAAAGACTAACGAGCACTATAAGGCAAAGGGAGTTCCTGCGCCCTATCCAACGCCGCATATCATTATCGAGTCTTTGAACATAAACGAAACACGCAAGCTCCGCGGGCGAGAAGGTGATGAGGACTCGTGGGAGAGATATGACAGGGCATTTCGGGAAACGTTTTTGCGTTTGCGGAAGGCGGGCGCAGACATCGGAGTCATTGCCAGCAATACCCCGCATACGAGGTTGAACGGCATTACAAAGGGATTGGATTTCCCGGTGGTGAGCATTCTGGATGCAACGGCTCAAGCTGTCCGGAACCTGAGTGGGGAAAGGGCATTAATTCTGGGCACATCTGTAACCATGGGTAGTCCAGCCTATGCGGTTACTTTGGAGAAGTACGGAATTGAAGTGCTACCTAGATTAGATGAAAAACGGACAACTGAACTTGACCAGCTCATCGACATCGATTTGTTCCAGGGAAAGATAGGAGGGGCTTCTGAAAGGATACTGAGTCTATGTCGGGAGCGTGTTAATGATAGAACCAAAGACGTTGTATGCTTGGCTTGCACAGAACTGCCGCTGGCTTTCCCAGAGCACAAGGAAGCCGCGTACTTCAAGGTGGATAATATGTGGTTTGTTAATACCACAGTGGTTCACATTGAGGCAGTTCTTCGGGAAACCCTGGTTTGATGCGCCCGAGTAGGCCTAATCTTCACTCCAGCGGACAGCGTAACCGCTGCCGCTGAGTTATTCGTTGCAAGGCATCGTTACGGCATGAGGCCTGGATCGAGGGCGGTCACCACCCGAAAATCTTCAGCACTTCAGCGCTCAGAGGTCTCTGGAGCCAGCGTTTTTGTTTCTCTGGGAGCGGGCCCACTTGCTTCTCGATCCACTCGATGTCGCCCGTGAGCAGAGCCAGTTTCTCAGGACCTGTCAGGTCGTATTCTTCAAGCGCATCGGCCCAGCGGTGGAGTAGCTTGTAGACAAAGTCCGTGTCGACCGCAGCGCGCTCCAGGACTCGAAGAATTTCCTCTTTGTGCACCGGCACCTTATGTTGCGTCTCTAACGCCGCCGCTTGATCAACGGCTGTTTTCACCGCCTTGAGAAGTTGATCCGGTGTAAACGGCTTTTCAATGTATTCGGCAGCACCGAGCTTCATCGCCTGCATCGCCGTTTGCACATTGGCATAACCGGTGATGATGATCACAGGCAGGGACGGTTTGGCCTTCTTGATGTCCCTCAGAATGAGCATGCCTCCCATGTCCGGCATCCGGACGTCGGTCAAAACAAGGTCATAGTTCTTGCCGAGCGCCCACTCCAGCCCCTGACGGCCGCTCAACGTGGCCTCCACCTCGAACTCCCCATGCCCCAGGATTTTGTTGACGCTGTTGAGCACGATCTGCTCGTCGTCAATGACCAGCACCTTCTTTTTTGTCATGGCTCTCTTCCTTCGGGGCTTCCTTCCCCTCTCCCTTCTCCTCCAGCCCGTGGGTGGGAGTGGCCAACGGCAGGGTGAATCGGAACCTCATCCACTGGCCCGGCTCGGATTCCGCCAGGATCTCCCCTTTGTGTTTCATGATGATCTCTCTGGTGATAAACAGCCCCAGCCCCGTGCTCCGGGTGGCTTCCGCGTGGCTCTCGAACCTGACGAATTTTTCAAAAAGCCTCGCGATCTGCTCGGCAGTCAGCCCTTTCCCTTCATTCCACACCTCGAAGTGAAGAGCGCCGTTTTTCTCTTCAAACCCGAGCCTTATTCTCCCTCCCTTGCGGCCGTATTTCAACGCATTGTCCAGCAGGTTCCGGTAGGCGATCTTGAGAAGGGCCGTATCCCCTTTAAGGACAATCGCTCCCGGAAGCCGTTTCTCGATCGTCACACCCTGCTGGTCAATGACCGGCTTCAGCTCCTCAAGCAGAGGATCGATGATCTCCCCGATCATTTCCATGACCTTCGGGATCACCCTCAGCTCACCCTTTTCGATTCGTGCGAGGTCCAGGTAGTTTCGGGTCATCCTCACGGCGCCGTCAATGCTTTTGGCGATGTTGCGCGCGAGCGCGGCCTGGGCGTCACTCAAAGTTCCCACAATCCCCGCGTCCAGAGCCCGCGCAGACGTGTAAATGACTCCCAGGGTGTTCTTCAGTTCATGGGAGACAAAGCCCAGCATGTCGAGATAATTCCTGTTCATTTCCTCAAGGGATTTGTTGGACTGCTCCAGAGCCGAATAGGTGGTCCTCAGTTTTTCGTCCCTTTCCTTCAAACTCGCGGTCATGAGGTTGAAGGCCTGAGTCAGGTCCTTCACCTCATCATCCGCCTTGGGTTCTTTGACATTGAGGTCAAGATTCCCGCTCCCGATCTTCCCTGCAGCCTCTGCCAGCCGGCTGATCGAACCGGTCAGGCGCCGCGCAAAGATCAGCCCGATGGCCAACACGAAAATGCCCACACCGCCGGAGATGGCTCCATAGAGCTTCCACAGATCCCACTTCAAATCATCATACTGCTTGGCCAGCACCCCCACGTAAAGGATCCCCACCACTTTCCCATGGATGTCGTGGATCGGATCGTAGGCGCTCAGGTACCAGTCCTTCACCACAAAAGCCCTGTCGTACCAGTTCAAACCGTTTTCGAGCACCTTGTCGTAAACCTCTTCGCTCACCCTGGTCCCGATCGCCCTGTTGCCGTTGGCCAGGATCACGTTCGTGGCAACGCGGCAATCCCACTGAAAAATAGTGACCGTCCCCAGGGGTTGACCCTGGTAAGTCTTGTTTTCAAAAACGATGGACCGGATCTTGTCCACCAGCCCGTGGTTGCGATTCAGGAGCAGTCCCGCATAAAGGGCCCCGATGACTTTTCCCCCTTCATCCAGGACAGGAGCGGCAGCAACGAGCGCCATCCCCGCCGATTCGGAAGTCTTGGCCCTGACCTTTGACTTGGGCGTGGGCTCAAAGACCATGAAAGCACGCTCTTCAAGGTTGCCTCCCTCGTCCCGGAGACGCTGCTGACTCAGCAGGGCAAGGCCTTTTCTCGTCTCGCCTTTCAAGGCCCCGGACACAAAGGGGTCGTTGGAGAGAATGTCCCCGGTCTTGTAGGGCTCGAGGCTTCGCACCAGAACCTGCCCTTTGCTGTCCGTGAGGGCGAGAAAATCAAGACCGCACTGTCTTCTCACTTGCTCAAGGGCCACCCGGTTGGCTGGGGAATCGGGAATGGCAAAGGCATCGTCCACTCGCTTTCCCGTGCTGAGCACCGTCACGAAAAGCTGCAGTCGATCCATTTCATTGTGAAGCACATCCCACGCCGAGCGCAGGTCTAGGCTCACCCGACGCTGGGCTTCATCGAGGGTGGTCCGGTTGATCAGAACGGCGCTGAGCACCGCACCCAGAACCCCGAACAGGGCAATGACCAGAACAAAATTAAGGAAAATCCGTTTGTGCAACGGGATGCGCATCTCTAGTTATCCCATACTCCATGCAACTCTCTAACCGCAGCCAAACACTTTCTGCCTTGAAGCCTTCTCCTGAGTAGGAACCAATGAGTAAGCAGTATGCAGTAGGCAGTCAGCAGAAGAGACACTGCCTACTGCTTACTGGTTCTGCTGGCTCTAAACGGACGGCAGGAGGCAGGTCAACGTAGTCCCTTCGCCCACCTTGCTCTTGACGGATATAGACCCTCCGAGGAAGTCCAGAATTTCCTTCACAATGACGAGACCGAGCCCGGTTCCCTCCTCTGTCTGGGCTTTTGCGTTCTCGGCCCTGAAAAATTCGGTAAACAACCGGGGGATGTCCTCTTCGGGTATGCCGATGCCCGTGTCGGAGACCTCAAAACGAACACGGTGATCTTTCTCCCCGGCCAGGGAAACGCGGACTTTCCCCCCTGAGGGGGTATACTTGATCGCATTGGAGATGAGATTGCCGAAAAGCTCGTCCAGAAGTTTACCGTCAGCCATCAGATCCGGGACAGCTTCCTCAATGACAAACTCGACGCCGACTCCCTTCTCCGACGCGGAACTTGCGTAAAGCGCTGCGAGCGCCCTCAGAACCTTTGCCCCATCCACCGCCTGAATCACAGCCCTGTCCTGGTGCTGGCGTTTGATGCCGAGCTTCAGGAGGTCATTGACCATGGTTCCCAGCATTTCCAAACGCTTCTCGCATCGAATGATCGCATCTTGCTGCTGCTCGCTCACAGGCCCGAGATACCCCTTTCTGAGTACCTTCATCAGGCTGTAAATGGCACTGAAGGGGGAGCGGAGCTGGTGGGCCGCTTTGTGGAGGAACCAGGTCTTGTTGATTTCTCCCCTCAGCGTCTCAATGGCCAGGGCGGTCAAATCGCTCAGGAGGGAAAAAAACTTGATGTCGTTTTCGCTGAAGTCATAAGAGATTTCACTGTACATGCAGAACACTCCCAGGGGCATCTTCTCCACCCTGAGAGGCAGACAGACCATGGAGGCAATCCCTTCTTTCCGGATGTCCTCGGGGTATTGAAAGTAGTCCGCTTCGTCAATCCGTCCCATCGCCACAAAGGACCCTTCAATAATTCTCCGGTTGATGGGACTCTTCTCGATGTCGATGGTTCCCTTGGCGAGGTAGTTTTCGCTGAGGCCGTAAGTGGAGGAGAAAATGAGCTTTCTCCGCGTCTCGTCCAGCAGTTTGATGGAAGATCCCTTGACGCCCATGATGCTGGCCACGCTCCGGGTGGCCGTGTCCAGGAGATCTTGAAGATCCGAGCACAGCCCCATGCGCTTCACGAGATCATAGAGAGCGGTCAGCTTGGCATTGCTGGCGTCCAGATCTTTGGAAACCCGGAGCAGATCCTGTCCTTTGCTCCACAGGCTTCCCCGGACCGTCGTGGTGAGGAACGCGGTGATCAGGACCCCAGCCCCGAAAAACAAGAACACGAGCGCCACCTCTTTGAGGCTCTGCTGGGCGAGCAGCAGGTTCGGGAACAGGGAGCTCTGGAGCAGGAGAGGCTGCTCCGGCAAGACCCCTGCCCGCACAAGCCCCACCAGGACGGCCATGGCCAGAAGAGAGCTGAAGGTGTAGAGGTAGCAGGCCAGGGGCACGAGCAGGAGGCCGGCGAGGATGATGTGGAAGATCACGAACATGAGAAGAGGGCTGTAGATGCCCCCTGTGAAGTAGATCATGGCGTAGAGAGCCAGCAGATCCAGGGAAATCTGAAAGTGGGCGAAGGTGGTGTAGGGCTGGACATGCAGAGCCTTGGAGGCATCCAGCCTCCGGCATGCGGCCCGGAAAACCAGGTTGTAGAGGAAAATGGCGATGGCAATGAGGGTGAAAGGGACGTACGGAAAAGCGGGTTCGAGGAGGCGGAGGACCCAGGCTCCTACGACCGCTCCTCCCACCGCGAACCAGCGGAGCCGAATGAACCAGTGGACCCTTTCTATGAGTTCTTTCCGGAAGAACAGCTGTTGCTTGACCAACTCATACCCGGCCTCCAGGAAAGGGTCCTTTCCCTTTTCGGGAAGAGCCATATCTCATCCTTTCGACGTCTCCTCCAAAACCCCTTCGATCACTGAAAGCAGTTCTTCCGGGTCGATCGGCTTTTCGAGGAATTGCGTGACAGGCCAGTTCTCTCCCATAATGTGCTGGAACTTCTCAGGCCCTGTTTCCGCCATCTTCTTCGTGAAGCCCGTTACCATAATGATCGGAATCTCCTTGTAGGCCGGATTGTTCCTGAGCTTGTAGGCCAGGCTGAACCCTTCGGTGTCCGTGGCCATCATCACGTCGAGAAGAATGAGATCCGGGGCCTTTTCCTGGATCTTCTGAAAGCCGTCCTTTCCGTTGTGAGCGGTCCGGACCCCGTACTTCCTGCTCTCCAGGACAATGCGGATGGATTCCACCAGGTCCCGGTCATCATCGATGATGAGGATTTCTGCTCCTTTGGCCATTTCTCTCTCCTTCTACCGTGACCCACCCTCTCCATCATTGATGGATCACTGCCTTTTGTCAATGAATTCCCTCAAACAGAACTGCACAATTTCAGAGCTTGCCCTGTCGGCTTTTTCCCTGGCGTCGATGGACAATCCCTCGCCGAACCCGAAATCCTTCCCCTCGACAGAGACCAACCACATCGCCGGAGATCGCTGATACAGGGACTCCAGAAGACCCGCGAGCCCCTCAGGCCGGAGATGGTGCGTGTCGCAGGCCGAGAGATCCTGTTTCGGTTGAACCCTGGTCCAGCGCAAGCCTCGCTCCAGGGGCTCCACGGTCGCATCCACAAAGAGGATAGCCTTCGCACCCTGGAGGTCCTCCGCCAGCACAGGATCGAGTTGGTGAAGCGACCGCAGGCCGATGCCGCATCCCGGGCCGAGATCCGCCGAAACCTGCTCGACCACGTAGGGGCCGATGCCGTCGTCCTTTCGGTGGCGGTTCCCATAGCCGATGATCCAGGCGGAATGGGTGTCAGGCGCCGGCACGGCTCAGTCCCTCTTGAGCTCTCTTAAGAGCTGCTGTTCCGGGTCAACGATCTGGACAAGAAGAGGCATCTGGCCCAGGGCATGGGTGGAACAGGACAAACAGGGATCGTAGCAGCGAATGGCCCCTTCCACTCGGTTCAGAAAACCCTCCCGCACTTCTCCCTTGTGAATGTACTCCTTGGCCACCTCTTCGACCGAGCGGTTCATGGCGATGTTGTTGTGGCCTGTGGCGACAATGAGGTTAGCCTTCCGAATGGCGCCGTACTCGTCCACCTGGTAATGGTGAATCAGGGTCCCCCTCGGCGCCTCAATGACGCCCACCCCCTCTGAACAGGACGGAGCCGCGGTGATGCGGATGTCTTTCCCGCAGATTCCAGGGTTTTTGAAAAGCGCCTCAGCCCGTTCCAGGCAGTTCAGGAGTTCAATCATTCGGGTGTAGTGGTACATCAGGGTGGCCCCCTCCAGGCCGTCCTGAGCCAGGCTCCGGTACGCCTTCAAGGCCTTATCCGCCTTGGGCGTGCTCATCGCGTCCGCGACATTTACCCGGCCCAGGGGCCCGACCCGGTAACACCCTTCCGGATACCCCTGGGGCTTGAAAAAGGGAAACTTCAGGTAGGACCATGGTTCCACATGTTCGCCGATGAATTCCAGGTATCGGCTGGGATCGAATTCGGCAAGCACGCGACCGTCCGGCCCCGCCACTCTGAAGGTTCCGTCATACATGTTGGGGCAGCCCTTTTCATCCATGAGCCCTGCGTAATTGGAGGGGTACACGGCGAACCGTCTCACTTCCTCCAGGTTCTTCTCCACCCAGCCCTTGATGAGGTCGAGCCCGATTTGCGCCGTCTCATAAGCTTCTCCAAAACCCGCCAGAAATCGGTCCCGGTCTTCCTTGGCCAGGGGATTCATGACGCCTCCCGGCACGGCAAAAGCGGGATGAACCTTTTTCCCTCCCAGGGCCTTGATGATGTCTTGGCCGAACTTGCGGAGGCGAATCCCCTTCTTGGCCAGATCCGGAAATGCGCCGATCACGCCGAGCACATTGCGCTTCGCCGGGTCAGAGTCCCAGCCCAGGAGGAGATCCGGGCTCGCCAGGTAAAAGAAGTGAAGCGCATGGGACTGGATGAATTGTCCCATGTGCTCCAGCTCTCGGAGGAGCTTGGCGGTTTCAGGGATCTCCACGCCCAGGATCGCGTCGCACGCTTTGGCAGAGGCAAGCTGGTGACTCACAGGACAAATACCGCAGATGCGCTGGGTGATCACCGGCATTTCCTCAAAGGGCCTCCCCTCGCAGAAGCGCTCGTATCCCCTGAACTGGGTCACGTGGAATTGCGCACCTTCCACCTCGCCGCTCGCGTCCAAATGAATGACAACCTTGCCGTGACCTTCCACCCGGCTGACAGGATTGATGGTTATTTTTTTTGGTTCGGCCATATCGATCTCCTTAATCGTAACAGTTTAGCTTTTTGAAATAGTCAAAGAAATAAACCATGGGGATCTCTCTAAAAACAGAAAACGAAGAGTATGCGGGAAAGACTCCGCTGATAAGGGGCTGCGAAGGCGGGCGGCGAGGTTTCACCGGCACCGGCCAGCAAGGTCTGACTTGGCAAGTCCCCCGGTAGCCCTCCGTCCGCCTCACCCGTGGCCTAAAGCTGGACACGTTGGTGTGGCTTCTTCGTTGTTCTGTTTTTAGAGAGATCCCCATGGCTTCAACCATTCATTTCAAAAAGCTAAACGGTTACCCTTAATCAAAGTGAAGCATTTCATTCGGAAGAATGGGCGTTCTTCCCTGAAGGATGGACACCAGGCTGTACGCCAGCACCTCCGGAGAGGGTGGGCACCCCGGCACGTACACATCCACGGGAACCACCTGGTTCACAGGGAGAACCTTGTCGAGGAGAGGCGGAAGCTCTTCATGGATGGGAATCACACCCTCCACGGTGCTTTCCGTCTCCACATAGCCTCTGCGCAAAACCTCTGTTTTGGGAAGCCAGTTGCGCAACGTGTTGACGCCTCCGAACACGGCACAGTCCCCCCAGGCCACCAGAACCTTGCAGTGTTTTCTGAGCTTGTGGGCCAGCTCCAGATGTTCCTCATTCCCGATGCCTCCCTCAATGATGCCCACATCCAGTTCCGGGAACGCGTAATCCTTGAAATCGGTGATGGGGCTGAAGGTGAGTTCCACCTTCGACAAGAGGCTCACCAGGTCTTCATCCAGATCCAAAAAGGACATGTGACAGCCGGAACACGCTTCAAACCATACTGTCGCTACTTTCGGTACTCCCATGGATTCTCCTCCGGTTTAAACTGGACACATGCATTCCCCGCTCAGGAGGATGCGGGTCTCCAGCTCTTGATCGCCTTTTGCGCTTTCTGGGACAAGTCCTCCCAGGTTTTGAACTTGTGACGGAATCCGATTTGATCCGCCAGGGATTTCAGGGTTTCCCACGAATCCTTCACGCCCTCGGGCGGATCCAGGACCTTTTCCACGAACCCGGTTTCCCAACCGTCCACAGACGTGTAGGTGCCGGCCGACTCCAGCCCCAGGGGTTTGGGGAGGACCACTTGACAGCGGTCCGCCAAGGCTTCAGGGAAATAGGGGCTGATCACTCCCAGGAAATTCAGGTTTCCGAGGTCAGCCACAGCTTTTGAGTTCAGGTCTTTCGGATGCCCCAGGTAGAGCAGGCCAGCCTTCCATGAATCCTTGATCTTGGAAACGCCGTTCGATGAAAGCCCCAGTTTCCAGGCGCCGGCACTGTTGCCGTAAGGTTTGAGGACCATGAGCCTCAGCACATTCCCTGAATCAAGCCCCTTGGACAGGGCCAGTCTCACGGCATCCTGAAACGCGGACGGGCTCTTGAGCCCTGTGAGCGCTTCTCCGACCAGAATCAGCGGACGGGTCGAGCGGACAAAGGCGGACACCATTTCCTGGAAGGACTTCTTGGCGCCCTTTGGCAGTCCGGCTTCCGCCCCTCCCCTGCTCTGAGCAGACCCTTTGCTCTTTTGAGAGTTCTTTTTTCCGGCTTCCGCCGCTTCCGCACGAAACGCCTTGATGAACGAGGGCAGATGTTCCTCTTTCAATGGAAATTGGAAGGAGGCAAAGGGCGGCAAGTGGTCCATGTCCCCTGCCAAGCCTACTGGGACGCCCCTTTCAAGAATCGCCCTCCGCACCATGGTCGATACGATCGGCTGGGTTTGGTAAGGATTGGCTCCAAGGAGAAGGATAAAATCCGCCTCGGGAATCATTTTCCAGGAGGCCTCTTTGAGCGGCTCTCCCCTCAACTCCCATGCTCTGGAGACCGCTTTGAAATGGTCGCCGTCGAGGCTTCCCACATGGCCGGCCGAACAGCCTTTGGCCATGAGATCCCGGAACTGAAAGAGTTCCTCGTTGGACAGAGCGCTAGAGGCGAGTCCGAAAAGGGCTTCCCCTCCCTCGGCCCGCCGGATCGACTTCAGCTTTTCGGCTACAAGGGCCAGGGCCCGATCCCAGGACTCCTCCTTCCAGGCACCGTCTTTCCCTTTCACCATGGGCCGAACCAGGCGCTGGCCTCCGCTCTTCAGGACCTCGAATCGGCCTTTGTAGCAGAGTTGACCGCGATCCGGCCGCTCATTGCTTTGAGCGAGCTTGCCGTCCACCTTGATCAGCGTGTGGTCGTGGACACGGGAACTGGTGGGACACAGCAAACCGCATTCGGCGCACAGGGATTCCTTGGCCTTCCAGTCCTTGGCGTGGCCTTTCACGGCGTAGTGGGTCCTGTAGCGATTGGTGATGGCCCCTGTGGGACAGACCTGAAGGCACACGCCGCAGCCGTTACAGGTGGATCCCTCCCGGCTCGCGTGGAGGTCCAACCCCACGAGGTTGCGGGGCCCGCGGTTGTGAAAACTGAGCACGTGGGTCCCGGCAATCTCCGCACAGGCCCTCACGCACCTCCCGCACAAGATGCAGCGATTGTGGTCAATGGTCATGTACTCGTTGGTCACATCCGTTGGGAAGGAGTTGAAGGAGAAGGACATCGTGAGATGGTCCATTCCCAGTTCATAGGCCAGCGTTTGAAGCTCGCAGTCTCCGCTCTGGGGGCAGAACATGCAGTTGTGGTTCCTCTCAGCGAAGAGAAACTCCAGGACCGTGCGCCGGCTTTCAAGGATGCGCTCGTTGTTGGTGACCACCTCCATGCCCTCTCGCACCGGCATGACGCAACTGGCCGAAAGCTTTGGAGACCCGTCCACCTCCACGACACACATCCGGCACCCACCCCAGTTCGTAAGAGCCGGGTGATGGCACAAGGTGGGAATGTGAATGGCGTTCCTCTGAGCAGCCTCCAGAATGGTGATGCCATCCGGGACCAGCAGTTCTTTCTCATCCATAATGATTTTCAAAGTCTTTTGATTGGCTTCCATAATCCTCTTCTCTCCACATGAAATCCGCTCTGGCGGATTTCATTATGCTTTGGCATCGCAACGAAGGCACCGGCAAGATTCTTTAAAGGCATCCTCTTTGGACAGACCAAGCTCCACCTCGCGGAAATCTTTGATCCGCTCCGCACACCCCGCCTCAAGAGTGCAGGCCCGTTCCGCCTCATGGATCTCTTCATCGATGATCATGGGGATTTCAATCTCCTCCTCCGGCGGCAAAGAAAAGGATTCCCCGTTTTTCAGGCGGATGGCCTGGTCGATTTCATTGGCCGCCTGATGCCCGGCGGCAATGGCGCTGACCACCGTATCCGGGCCGGTCACCACATCTCCCCCGGCAAAGACCATGGGGGCCTTGGTCGCCGTTTTCTTGCCTTTGATCACCTCAATGAGGCCGTTCTTGTTCACGGGTACGGCTCCTCCCTTGGCGTCAAAAGGAAACACGGTCTCCTGGCCGATGGCCAGGATGACCGTGTCCACATCTACGGCCTTGTCTTCCCCAAGTTTCGGGACCGGTTTCTTGCGACCGCTGTTGTCGAACTCCCCAAGCACCATGCGGCGGCAGATCACCTGCTCGATCCGGCCGTTGGAGCCCTGAAACCGAACAGGGTTCACCAGGTATTCGATCTTTACGCCTTCTTCCTCTGCCGCTTTGATCTCCTCTTCCTGGGCCGGCATGTCCTCCCTGGTTCTGCGGTAAAGGAGGGTCACTTCCTTGGCGCCCAGTCGGAGAGCGGATCGGGAAGCGTCAATGGCGGAGTTGCCGCCGCCCACGATCGCTACCTTCTCACCCACAGGAGGCTTTTTCCCAAGGTTGACGTCCCTGAGGAACTCCACGGCACCGATCACTCCCTTGAGGGTTCCCCCTTCCACGGCCATGCCGGCGCTCTTCTGAGCCCCGATGGCCAGGTACACGGCATCATAGGCTTTCACCAGGTCATCGTAGGCCACATCGCGGCCGACCCTGGTGTTGGACTTCAGTTCCACACCCAGATTCAGGATGTCGTCGATTTCCCTGCGGAGAATGTCCCTGGGCAAACGGTATTCGGGAATTCCCCACCGGAGCATGCCTCCCGGTTCCGGGAACTCATCGAAGATCGTCACCCGGTACCCCCTGAGCGCCAGGTCTCTGGCAGCGGTCAGCCCGGATGGCCCCCCGCCGACTACCGCGATTTTCTCCTTCCTGGCCACGGTTGGCTTTTGCACAGGCGGCCGAGTGCCGTGATCCGTGATGAACCGTTTCAGGTTCTTGATGCTCACCGGTTCGTCGAGCGTGGATCTGCGGCACTTGCTCTCACAGGGGTGGTCGCACACCCTGCCGCAGATGCTCGGGAAGGGATTGGTTTTGAGGAGCACCCTGTACGCATCCTCCAGCCGTCCGGCCCGGGTGAGCGCCACGTAGCTCGGGATGTCCATGCCGATGGGGCAGGCGTGGATGCAGGGCGCCTTGAAGAGCGCCGAGCAAACCGCCGCAGGGCAACGCTTTTCCCTGATGTGGGCTTCGTATTCCTCCCGGAAATAGCGGATCGTGGAAAGCACCGGGTTGGGTGCGGACTGTCCCAGACCGCACAGGGAGGTGTTCTTGATGATGTCGGCCCACTTCTCAAGCCGTTCGATATCGCCTTCCTGGCCCTCGCCGTTGCAGATCCTGGTGAGGATCTCCAGCATCTTTTGAGTTCCCACCCGGCAGGGCGTGCACTTGCCGCACGATTCATCCTTGCAGAACTCCAGGAAAAAGCGGGCCACGTCCACCACGCACTTGTCTTCGTCCATGACGATCATGCCGCCCGAGCCCACGATGGCGCCGAGCTTCACAATGGACTCATAGTCCACCGGAGTGTTGAGATACTGGACGGGCACGCACCCGCCCGACGGTCCGCCCAGTTGCACGGCTTTGAACTTCTTGCCTTTCGGGATTCCCCCGCCCACGTCATGGATGATGGTGCCGAGGGAGATGCCCATGGGCACTTCGACCAGGCCCACGTTCTTTACGTCTCCGGTCAAAGCAAAGACCTTGGTGCCCCGGCTGCGCATGGTCCCCATGCCGGCGTACCACTTGCCCCCGTTCATAATGATCTGAGGGATGTTCGCCAGCGTCTCCACATTGTTGAGCACCGTCGGTTTTTTCCAGAGCCCCTGGAGCGCCGGGAAAGGAGGTCTGGGTCTGGGCATCCCTCGTTTTCCTTCGATGGAGGTCATGAGAGCCGTCTCTTCACCGCACACGAATGCGCCCGCCCCCCGGTACACCTCCACATCAAAATCAAATCCCGACCCGAGGATGTTCTTTCCCAGGAGACCGTAGTTTCTTGCCTGTTGGATGGCGAGGTTCAGCATCTTGACCGCGAGGGGATACTCTGCTCGACAGTAGATGTACCCCTGGTGCGAGCCGATGGCCTTGGCCGCGATGATCATGCCTTCGAGTACCGCATGGGGATCGGATTCCAGAACACACCGATCCATGAAAGCGCCCGGGTCCCCTTCATCCGCGTTGCAGAGCACATATTTCACGTCCCCCGGCGACTTGGAGGCAAATTCCCACTTCATGCCCGTGGGAAAGCCTGCGCCGCCTCTTCCCCGGATCCCCGAGGTTTTCACTTCTTTGATGATTTCTTCGGAACCCATCTGGTAGAGCGCTTTTGCCGCGGCAAAGTAGCCGTCCCGGGCGATGTACTCCTCGATCCGCTCGGCCTGGATCAATCCGCGGTTCTTCATGACCACCGGATGTTGCATGCCGAAGAAGGGAATATCCCGCGTGTGAGGGGTCTTCGCGATCTTCGGGGAAGGAGGCCCTTCGAACTCCATCTCCTTCTGCTCCCACCCTCTTGAAAAGACCCATTGGGGAAGGCCTTCCCCTTTGAGCACGTGCTTCTGGAAAATGGCTTGCGCTTTCTCCTTGGTCACATCCGCATACTTCACGGGCTCCTCACCCACGCGCTCTACCGTGATGAGGGGCTCGCGGTTACAAATCCCTGCACATCCGGACGTGGTGACAAAGATGTCCTTCCTCTTGGAGGACTTCAGTTCCTCCTTGAGGGCCTGCAGGATGTCGTTGGCTCCTGAAGAAATTCCACAGGTTCCCATGTGGACCGTGATGCGCGCAGCGTTTTTCCCGCTCTCAAGAACCGAGGACCTGAGCACTTCCCCTTTGATTTTATAAAGTCCTTCTATTTTCAGCGCTGGCATGAACGAACTCCTTATTTTTCGTAGGCTTCCAGTACACCGGATATCTTGGAGGGCTTCATCTGCCGATGCGTGTCCTCATCCACCACCACCACGGGCGCCAGGCCGCAAGCGCCGAGGCATCTCACCGTCTCCAGAGAAAAGTTCCTGTCCGGAGTGGTTTCCCCGGGTTGAACTTTAAGTGTATCGGTGAGGGTCTCCAGGATTTTCTTGCCGCCCCGGACGTAGCAGGCCGTGCCCAGGCAGCAGCGGACCGTGTGCCTGCCTTTGGGCGCCATGGTGAAAAAGGAATAAAAGGTGACGACCCCGTAGACTTCGCTGAAAGGCACCTTCAGCCCGAGCGCCACCCTCTCCATGACGGGTTTGGGCAGGTACCCAATGGCCTCCTGGACCTCTTCGAGCACAGGGATGAGAGATCCCGGCTTTTTTTTGTATTTTTTTATCACCCCATCCACAGCCGCCCACTGCTCAGCCGTAAACTCTTCCTGCGCCTCCAGCACTTCCTCAGTTTTCTGTCTTGCCACCACCGAGCATCCCTCCTTGTCGCTAGCTATTTCTCATCGTTCATCTGCTCAAAATCCAGTGATCCTTGTTCAATATCCAATGTTCAATGTGCAATTTTCATTGATCTGTGTCAGTGGGCCGAAGGTCCTGTCCGAATTCTTTACATGGTGTAAAGGGCACGTGCATGGAAGAGAGCGGTTGGAGTCGTGATGCTTCTTCGTCGTCACGGGGCCAGCCTCTACAAACCAAAGAAATCTTCCAGTCTCCGCGCCTTTGAACAGCTTTCTTTACATCCACCGGCCAACAGCTAGCTTGCGTGAAGCGTACCCCCTATTATCCGGTAATTTCCTTCCCCTAGTAATCTTTGCAACGTGTGTGCCAAGGGTCTGTTGACACCATTCGCGCCTAACTGATTGAAATAGCAACATTCTTTCCCGTCCAGCGTTCTTTGCAGATGGCGGTGAAACAATCGTTTGTCTATCTATCCGAAGAGACTGTAACCTGGCGGAAGTCACCCGGCCCATAAACCCTCTGGTCTCGCGAGCTCCAAGGGATTATGATAGGGCATAGTTTCTGCACTAAACCCTTAGCAGTTACTTCTTTCCAAAACACGGAGAGGCTCTTAAGGGACATTGGCGTCTTTTCTGCAGTGACTGGAACGAAAGAAAAGATACCAATGTCCCACCTTGGGAAATTTCTGCGGATGATCGGGTTGTGAAAAGAAAAGCCATTGAAATAACCGGCATCGTTCAGGGCATCGGGTACAGGCCCTTTGTTTACAATCTGGCCCTCACGCATTCCATCCGGGGATGGGTATTGAACAATGAAAAGGGGGTGCTCATTGATGCGGAGGGCGAGGACCAGGCGCTTGATCGTTTCATCCAGGGACTCACCGAGCTAGCTCCGCCTCTTGCCCGAATTGAAACTCTGAACGCCAGTTTGCTTGAACCACAGGGATTCCCCAATTTTGAAATCAGGCAGAGCAAGGGGGCTTCAGAGGGCTTTACCCTGATCTCTCCGGACGTGGCCACCTGTGAGGCGTGCCTGGCAGAGCTTTTTTCGCCCCTCAACTTCCGGCACCGCTACCCCTTCATTAACTGCACGCTTTGCGGCCCGAGATTCACCATCATCAAAGACATTCCCTATGATCGCCACAAAACGACCATGGCTCCCTTCACCCTGTGCCCGGTCTGCCGAGAAGAGTATGAAAACCCGACCGATCGTCGATTTCACGCCCAACCCAATGCGTGTCCTGCTTGCGGCCCTTCCCTGCATTTGGTGGATCGAAAGGGAGAAACCCTTCCTGGAAAGGCTCTGGACAAGACCCTTGACCTTGTGCTTCAGGGCTCGATCGTGGCGGTCAAAGGGATCGGAGGGTTTCATCTGGTTTGCAATGCAGAAAACCATGGGGCTGTCTCTTCACTGAGATCACGAAAGTTCAGAGAAGACAAGCCCTTTGCCGTCATGTGCCGGGACATGGAGGAAGTGAAAGCGCACTGTGATGTCCGTGAAGAGGAGGAGAGGCTCTTGCGCAGCCCGCAAAGACCCATTGTCCTCCTCAACAGGAAAAAGGGTTCCTCCATTGCTCCAAGCGTTGCGCCTTTCCAGAAGACCCTGGGCGTGATGCTTCCCTATTCCCCTCTTCATCATTTGTTGCTCCGCGGCCCGCTCAAAAGCCTGGTGATGACGAGCGGGAACGTGAGTGATGAACCCATCGCCTACAAGAACGAAGAGGCCTGTCGCCGGCTCTCCGAAATAGCGGATTTCTTCCTTCTCCACGACCGGGACATTCACACGCGGTGCGACGATTCCGTGGTCAGAGTCTTCCAGGATCTCCCTTTTGTCTTGCGGCGATCGCGGGGGTATGTTCCTTTTCCCATCAAGCTTTCTTTCGACCTCGAAATGATCCTGGCCTGCGGGGGAGAGCTGAAAAACACTTTTGCCCTTTCCCGCGGCCCCTACGTGTTCGTGAGCCACCACATCGGGGATCTGGAGAACATGGAGACTCTTCTGTCCTTTGAACAGGGGATCGAGCATTTCAAGAACCTCTTCTCCATTGAACCCAAGGCCGTGGCCTATGACCTTCATCCGGAGTACCTCTCCACAAAGTATGCTCTTTCCCTTGCAGGAATTCCGAAGGTGGGCGTTCAGCACCACCACGCGCATGTGGTGAGCGCCATGGCGGAGAACGGGTTGGACGGAGAGGTGATCGGCGTCGCCCTGGATGGAACGGGTTTCGGGGATGACGGGACGATCTGGGGAGGGGAATTCCTGAGAGCCGATTTGAGGGATTTCAAAAGAGCGGCCCATCTCAAGCAGGTCTCCATGCCCGGGGGCTCCATGGCCATAAAGGAGCCGTGGAGAATGGCCTTCGCCTATCTTTTAGAAGCTTTCGGCGACAAGGCCATGGACCTGGATTGGATCAAAAGGAGAGACCCTCAGACGTGCGGAATTCTCAAGAGGATGATCGAACAAAGGGTGAATTCCCCGCGAACGTCCAGCATGGGCCGTCTCTTTGACGCCATATCCTCCCTCCTGTCGATCCGAGATACGGTGAACTACGAGGGGCAGGCGGCGATTGAATTGGAGATGGCAGCAGACGCTGAAGTGAAAGAGGAATACCCTTTCAAGCTCCAGGAAACCCGGAGGCCCGTGATCGTCGATCCCGTCGAAATGGTGAAAGGGATCGTGCAGGACTTGATCAGGGGCTGTCCGCGTTCCTTCATCTCAGGAAAGTTTCATAGAACCATTGCTCGGCTTGTGGTAGAAACGTGCAGGGAAATACGGTTGGAAAGCGGCCTGGATCGGGTTGTCTTGAGCGGCGGGGTGTTCCAGAATACCCTCCTTCTTGAATGGGTGTTCCATGGTCTCAAGCAAGCCGGTTTCGAGGTTTACACCCATCACCTTGTGCCTACGAATGACGGGGGAATCTCCTTGGGGCAGGCCGTGATCGCTCATATGAGGTGTTTTCAATGTGTCTGAGTGTTCCCGGGAAAGTTGTTGAGATTCAAAACAACATGGCCAAGGTCGAAGTCGGCGGCGTGATCAGAGACGTCTCTATGGACGTGTGTCCGGACGTGGCTGTGGGAGAGTATGTGCTCATCCACACCGGTTTCGCGATCCAGAAACTCGATGAAAAAGAGGCCTTGGAGACTTTAGATATTTTGAGAAAAATGGCCGCATTTTAGCTTTTTGAAATCGTTACAGAAAAGGGTCATGGAGGTCTCTCTCAAAACAGAAAACGAAGCGTGATCGGGAAAAACCTCGCAGATAAGGGGCAACGAAGGCGGGCGGCGAAGTTTCACCGGCACCTGCACGGAGTGTTTTAGATGGCGAGTTTCCCGGTAGCCCTCCGCCCGCCTCACCCATGGCCTAAAGCAGGACACTGCGATGTGGCTGCTTCGTTTTTCAGTTTTGAGAGAGACCCCCATGACCTCAGCCATCCATTTCAAAAAGCTAAAATGCTGCAAAAAATGGCAGAGGTCCCGTGAAGTTCATCGACGAGTTCCGAAACAAGGAAATCGCGCAGGGGTTGATCCGCAGGATCTTTGAGGTCTCCACTCGCCCCGTCCACCTGATGGAGGTCTGCGGAACGCACACCGTATCTTTTTTTCGGTACGGGATTCGCGAGATGCTCCCCAAACACATTCGCCTTTTGTCCGGCCCAGGCTGCCCGGTGTGCGTCACTCCCAATCAGGACATCGATCTTGCCATTGCCCTGAGCCGCCGGGACGATGTGATTCTTGCGACCTTTGGAGACATGATGAGGGTTCCGGGGTCAACCTCCAGCCTCCAAAAAGAGAAAGCCGAAGGGAGAAGGATCCGAATGGTCTACTCTCCCCTCGAAGCCCTTCGACTGGCAAGAGAAAACCCGGAAAAGAAGATCGTCTTCCTGGCTGTAGGTTTTGAAACCACCTCTCCTGCCATCGCCACGACTCTCCTGCAGGCCCATGGCGAGGGGATTCCTAATCTCTACTTCCTGAACAGTCAAAAGAGAGTTCCCCCTGCCCTCCGTGCTCTCCTCGAATCCGAAAAAGTTCAGATCCACGGCTTGATCCTGCCGGGCCATGTGTGCACCATCCTTGGCAGAGAGCCCTTTGAGTTCATCCCCAAGGAGTTCCATCGACCGGCGGTCATTGCAGGCTTTGAGCCGCTCGATCTTCTGCAGGCCGTGTGGATGCTGGTGAACCAGATTGAAAAAGAGCAGGCCTCTGTCGAGAACCAGTACACCCGGGTCGTTCGTGATCAAGGCAACCCCGTGGCCGTGAGGAAGATGGAGCAGGCTTTCCAGCAGGGTGAGGCCTTGTGGCGAGGGCTCGGACGGATCCCGGGGAGCGGCTGTCGTCTCAAGGATCCTTTCAGTTCCATGGACGCCCGCCGCATCGAGGTGGACGTTGAACCCTCCAGGGAGCATCCGGGTTGCCTTTGCGGGGAAATTCTCCAGGCGGTCAGGACCCCGCCGGAGTGTCCGCTTTTCAAGACCGTGTGCCACCCCGACCACCCCGTAGGCCCCTGCATGGTTTCTGTCGAGGGCGCTTGCTTCACTTTCTTCAGATATGAACAGAAAAGAGCGTAACGCGGGCCTTTGGCCGAAACCAAAAAACACTAAACCCGAATGTCGAATATCGAACAAGGAATTTCGAATGATGAAGTTAACCCCTCCTGTCGTTGCCTTCGGAGTTCGATATTCGTTATTCGATATTCTGCGGTTTGGTTTTGAACGTCTTGGAAGCATGCAAGGAAGTCGCAGACTGAGAGCCTAAAGCTTTGAAAGGTAGCAGGGCATGTCAGACGAAAAAATCCTTTTAGCCCATGGAAGCGGCGGAAAGCTCTCCCATGATTTGGTGAGCGAGATTCTGCTCCCGCGATTCTCCAAC
>Ga0209450_10000234_pt1 | contig 30392 bp, 25 predicted proteins | sample FrelakmetLWP11LW_FD_187149 | JGI IMG/M metagenome (GOLD analysis project Ga0209450, IMG submission 187149) | Freshwater lake sediment microbial communities from the University of Notre Dame, USA, for methane emissions studies - LWP11 LW (SPAdes)... | ecosystem: Environmental > Aquatic >...
GCCAGCAGGCCATTGTCGTCCGGCCGCGTACCCGACGGATAGCGGCCGATCACCCGCCCGTCGCGCCCGATCAGGAACTTCTCGAAGTTCCACTCCACGTCGCCCGGGAAGCCCTGGGCCGGGTCCGTCAGCCACTGGTACAGCGGGTGGCGCGCCTCGCCGTTGACCTCGAGCCTGGAGGCGAGCGGGAACGAGACGGCGTAGCGCGTCGAGCAGAAGTCGCGGATCTCGGCGTCAGTGCCGGGTTCCTGGGCGCCGAACTGGTTACACGGGAAGCCGATCACCGTGAAGCCCGAGCCGGCCAGCTCGCCCTGCAGGCGCTCGAGGCCGGTGTACTGCGGCGTGTAGCCGCAACGGCTCGCGACGTTCACCGCCAGCACGACGTGGCCGCGTAGCGGTCCGAGCAGGTCGGGTTCACCCTGGATCCCCGGCACGCGGAAGTCGAAGAAGCTCAAGAAGGTCTCCGGAGCGGCCGCCCGTGGCCATTGCGAAACCTTCGGCGGTCCGCGGCCCGCGGTTTCGAGGGCCGGGTCGTCAGCCGGGGAGCCGGTCGACGATCAGCACCGCGCCGTCCACTCCGGTCACGCGCACGCGCGCGCCCGCGGGCACGTTCGGGCCGCGCAGGGCCCAGCGGCGATTGCCGAGCTTGACGTGGCCTGCACCGTCACGCAGTCCGTCGTTCAGGGTCAGCACCTGGCCGATGTAGCGCTCGCCGGTCCGATGCGGCGACGAGGCGCTCTGCAGATCCTGCTGCTGCACCCGGTGCTCACGCCAGAAATAGAGGGCGAATACCGTGCATGCAAAGAGTACGAACCAGGCCATGGTGTGCTGGACCAGAATGCGGGTGTCGCAATCGTGGCAAGCCGCCCACGCGGACTCAACGGCGCGAGCCTTATGTCACCGCCGAATTGTGACGCGTCGCTCAACCGCCGCCGTCGAGGCCGAGGTCCTTGGTGTATTGCGCGTTCATGACGTTGTCCGACCAGCCCGTCACGTACGGCTTCACGAGGTGCTTGTTGACGTAGAAGTACAGCGGCAACAGCGGGTGGTCGGCGAGCATCAGCCGCTCAGCTTCCTCGAGCAGGGCGCGGCGGCGGACGGGGTCCGGCTGGCGCGTCGCGTCCTCGAGCAGGGCGTCGTAGCGCGGGTTGGAGTAGCCGGTCAGGTTGATGCCGAAGCCCGTCTGCAGCAACTGCGCGAAGGTGTAGGCGTCGTTGTAGTCACCGACCCAGCTCGAGCGGAACACCTGCGTGTCGGTACGCGCCTGGATGCTCTGCAGCAGGGCGCGGAACTCCTCCGCGTACAGCGTCGTCTCGATGCCGAGCGCTTCCTTCCACATGGCTGCGACGGCGACCGCCAGCCGGTTGTGCACTTCACCCTGGTTGTAGCGGATCTCGACCTGCAGGGGACGCTGCGCCGAATAACCCGACTCGGCATACAGCCTGCGCGCTTCGGCGACCCGCTCGGCATAGGGCCGGGTCGCATAGTCGAACTGCTGCGGGGTGTAGTTCGCCGTCCCGCGCGGCACCCAGCCATATGCCGGCGCCTCGCCGAGCCCGGTCACTGCCCGGGTCAGTCGCTCGCGGTCGATCACCAGCGACAAGGCGCGACGCAGGCCCGGGTTGTCCTTGAACGGCGGATGGGACAGGTTGAAACCGTAGTAATAGACGGTCAGTTGCGGCGACACGTGCAGCTCGCCCGGCAAGTGCTCCTGGATCCACGCGAACTGCTGTGGCGGCACGATGTAGGTCACGTCGAGCTCGCCCGCGCGGTACTGCCGGAACTCGGTGCCGGCATCCGAATGGTGGAAGAAGTGCACCCGCTCGACCTGGGTATGGGCGTCGTTCCAGTACTGCCGGTTGCGCTCGGCGACCACGTGCGAGCCCACGACCCAGTCGCTGAGCACGAACGCGCCGTTCGACGTCAGGTGCCCGGGGCGCGCGTATTCCGCCCCGTGCCGCGCGAGTGACGGTCCGTGCACCGGGAACGTGCCGGGCTGCGCCAGGAGGCCCAGCAGGTAGGGCGCCGGGTTGCGGAGCCGGATGACGACCGTGCGATCATCGGGCGCGCTGACGCCGAGCGTCTCCGGAGGCTGCTCGCCGAGCACGATCGCGGCCGCATTGACCACGGGCTCGAACACCTGTGCATAAGGCGAGGCCGTGGCCGGATCCACCAGGCGACGCATGCCGGCGACGAAGTCCGACGCCTGCAACGCATCGCCGTTCGACCAGCGCAGGCCCTCGCGCAGGCGGAAGGTGTACTCCAGGCCATCGGCGCTGGCGGTCCAGGACTCCGCGGCGCCGGGCACGGCGCTGCCGTCCGGGCCGATCGCCGTCAGTCCCTCGAACAGGTCCCGCAGGATGTTGAACGACGCGTCGGTGCGGGCGCGCTGCGGGTCGAGGGTATCCGGTTCGGGGCCGTTGCCGCGGCGCAGTGTGGTGGGGTCGGGCGCCACCGCAGCCTCGCCCTCCTCCGGCGCCGCCGTCTCGGAGTGGCCGCCGCCGCAGGCGACGAGCAACGCGAGCAGCGCGGCCGTCGCGGCTGCGCGCAGGCCCGATCGGGTCACGGCCAGGACGTTCATGACCTCAGTGTCCCCGGGCCGCGCGCGCAGCGGGATTCGCGCCCATCTCGCGCCGTTTCAGGTGGATGAGCAGCAGCGATACCGCCGCCGGCGTGACGCCTGGAATGCGCGCCGCCAGGCCCAGCGTCGCGGGACGGTGCTCGATGAGACGCTGGCGGACCTCGTTCGACAGCCCGCGCACGGCGCCGTAATCGAAGTCCTGCGGCAGCCCGGTTTCCTCGTGGCGGCGCTGCCGCTCGATCTCGTCGTGCTGGCGCTCGATGTAGCCGCGGTACTTCGCCTGCACGTCCACCTGCAGCGGGACCTGGGCCGCCAGCCGCTCGTCGTCGCGCCATGCCTCGGCACCCGGGCCCACGATCTCGACCAGCGCGTCGTAGGCAACCTCCGGGCGGCGCAGCAGCTCGAGTGCGCGCTGCTCACGCGACAGCGAGCCGAAGCGCGCCTCCGCCTGGTCCCCTGTCGCCGTGCCGGGCCGCACCCAGGCATGCTGCAGGCGGTGCAGCTCGCCCTCGACCGCCGCGCGCTTGGTCTCGAAAAACCGCCAGCGTTCGTCGTCCACCAGCCCGAGGGCGCGGCCGGCGGACGTGAGGCGCAGGTCGGCGTTGTCCTCGCGCAGCGTGAGCCGGTACTCCGCGCGGCTGGTGAACATGCGATAGGGCTCCGGCGCGCCGCGCGTGATCAGGTCGTCGATCAGCACGCCGAGGTAAGCCTCGCTGCGCCGCGGCCACCATGGTTCGCGCTGCTGCGCTGCCAGCGCCGCATTGAGGCCGGCAACGATGCCCTGGGCTGCCGCTTCCTCGTAACCCGTCGTGCCGTTGATCTGGCCCGCGAAGTACAGGCCTGGCACGTGCCGCGTCTCGAGCGTGGGCTTCAGGTCGCGCGGGTCGAAGAAGTCGTACTCGATCGCATAGCCCGGCCGCGTGATGTGCGCGCGCTCGAAACCGCGGATGCTGCGCACGAACGCGTGCTGAACGTCGAACGGCAGGCTGGTCGAGATGCCGTTCGGGTACACCTCGTGCGTATCGAGCCCCTCGGGCTCGATGAAGATCTGGTGTGAGGCCTTGTCGGCGAACCTCACCACCTTGTCCTCGACCGACGGGCAGTAGCGCGGACCGACACCCTCGATCACGCCGGTGAACATCGGCGAGCGGTCGGTGCCGGCGCGGATCAGCTCGTGCGTGCGCTCGTTGGTGGCCGTGATGTGGCACACCACCTGGCGCGGATGCTCGGCGCGCAGGCCGAGGTACGAGAACACGGGCCGCGGCTCGTCGCCCGGCTGCACCTGCAGCCCGGAATAGTCGATGGTGCGGCCGTCGATGCGCGGCGGCGTGCCGGTCTTGAGCCGGCCCACCCGGAACGGCAGGGCGCGCAGCTTCTCAGCGAGCCGATTCGAGGGCGGATCCCCGGCGCGGCCGCCCGCGTATTGCTCGAGTCCGACGTGGATGCGTCCCCCGAGGAACGTGCCGACCGTGAGCACCACCGCCGACGCGGTGAAATCGACACCGGCCTGCGTGACCACGCCGGCCACGCGGTCGCCCACGAGCTTCAGGTCCGCGACCTCCTGCTGGAACAGCGTCAGGTTCGGCTGGTGCTCGAGCATGCCCCGGATCGCACGCCTGTAGAGCTGGCGGTCCGCCTGGGCCCGGGTCGCCCGCACCGCCGGCCCCTTGCTTGCATTGAGCGTGCGGAACTGAATGCCGGCACGATCGATGGCCCGCGCCATTGCACCGCCGAGCGCGTCGATCTCCTTGACCAGGTGACCCTTGCCGATGCCGCCGATGGCCGGGTTGCAGCTCATCTGGCCGAGCGCTTCGATGCTCTGCGTGACGAGCAGCGTGCGGCAGCCCAACCGGGCCGCGGCGAGCGCGGCCTCGGTGCCGGCGTGGCCGCCGCCCACCACGATGACGTCGAAGTGATCCGTGTAGCGCATGGTCTCGGGTCCTGGTGCCGCGCATTGTAAGGCGTGCGGCCGGCGTTCAGGCGTCCAGTCGTGCCCGCAGGTCGCCGAGGCGCAGATTCACGAAGCGCCGCGCCTGGTGCTCGTAGCGGTTGTGCCAGTAGCCGCGCCGCAGCCATTCACGCAGGTACCGGAAGGTGCTGAGGCGGCCCGTGTTCCACTGGCGCAGCACATGGAAATACTCGTGCAGCACCAGCGCCGGGTCGGCGAAGAATTCCTGCGCCGTACCGCGCAGCAGGATGCGGTTGCGGCGCGTCGTCGCACGGGCGCCGACATGCAGCCGTGCGAACCAGGAACGCTCCACCACCTCGACGTCGTCCACGCCCTCGCCGAGCAGTTCGACGAGCGCCGCGCGCAGGTGCGCGGGCATGGCGACCGCCGTGCGCAAGCCTCAGACCTGCGGCGCGGCGGCCGACTTCCGCCGCTGTCGCGGCTTGGTCGCCCGCTTCGTTGCCTTGCCGCGGGCCCGGGGCTCCGCGGTCGCGGTCTTCTTGCCGCGGCGTGCGGCAGGCCTGGGCGCCGTGAGACGGGGCTCGGCCTCTAGCTTCGCTGCAGCCCCGCGTTCGCGCTCGCGGGCGGCGGCAACCCGTGCGGCGGCCTCCTTCAGCTCGGCGAAACTGCTGCGCAGGCAATCGGCGAAGACGGCCGGGTCGGGCATCATCTCGCGGCAGGACACCGCGCAGATCCACATCGTGCCCGCATAGCTGAAGCCGGTGACGTTGAGCCCCATGCCGTCGACCGCGATGCTGATCGGCGAATAGTTCACGAGCTGCGCACCGGCCATGTAGAGGGGCACGTCCGGACCGCGCACGTTCGACACGATCAGGCCGATGCCCGGCAGCTTCACGTTGCGAATCAGCGTCTGGCTCACCGGTGCCGGCAGGTGCTCGAGCAGGTCCCGGGCCAGTTCCTTGCCGACGGCGTCCGTTACGCGCTTCGACGTCTCGGCGCCCTGCGCGATCGCCTCGAGGCGCTCGAGCGGGTCGGCGATCTCCGAGTAGACCGGCATCAGCGTGAACCCGACCTGGTTGCCCCGGTCGCCGCCCTTGTCCGCGCCGCGCAGCGTCATGGGCACCATCGCAACCATCGAGCTGTCCGGCAACTCGCCCTTCGCGCCGAGGTATTTGTTGAGCGCGCCACCGACGATGGCGAGGAACAGGTCGTTCACCGTGCCGAGCCCCGCCTGCTGGCGGATGGCCCGGAAATCGGCGAACGGCAGGCCGACGGCCTCGAATACACGATGCGCCGAGACATTGCCGCTGAAGCGGGTCTGCGGCGGCATCCTGGACAGCAGCGGGCTCAGGTCGCCCGCCAGCAGGGCGCGCAACTGTGGTACCAGCGAAGCGCCGAGCCCGGACAGGCTGCCGACCGCACCGGCGCCGAGCGCCACAACGCGGCGGGTGGTCTCGATGGAGAATCTGGCCAGCGACGGCAGCCTTTCGAGGTTCTGGATCAGCGCGCGGGAGTAGAGCTCCGGCAGGCTCGGCTCGCGATCGGCGGTGAATCCGCCGACCGGGCCTTCGTCATCCTCGATCGACTCGGGCGTGATCGAATGCAGGGCCTTGAGCAGCTCGGTGCCGGATTCGCCGTCCACGATGGCGTGGTGCATCTTGCAATACAGCGCGAAGCTGCCGGGCGGCGCGCCGGGCACGTCGTGCAGGCCCTCGATGATGTAGGCCTCCCACAGCGGCTTGCTGCGGTCGAGCGGCCGCGAGTGCAGGCGCGCCACCTGGATGCAGAGCTGACGCCAGTCGCCCGGGTGCGGCAGCGCAATGTGCCGCACGTGAAACTCGACGTCGATTGCCGAGTCCTCCACCCAGTACGGCCGGTCGAGCGACAGCGGCACGCTCACCAGCCGCCGGCGGAACTGCGGGAACTGCTCGACGCGGGAGGCGAAGAAGCGCAGCACGTCCTTGAAGCGCACCCGGCCACCCGGAGCCGTCGAGGGGTCGTAGATCGCCAGCGAGGCGACGTGCATGAAATTGTTGCCGCGCTCGAACTGCAGGAACATCGCGTCGGCGCCGGAGAGCTGCTTCATGTCGGTTTCTGCCGCAATGCGCGCTGCGGCCGCGTGTCAGCGGTGGGGCCGGTCAGACTACTGGCCGGCGAGCGGCGCGTCCATCACCGCGGGACGGATCTGCGACCTGCACGGGCGGCCCTGTCGCTCACTTGCCGATGCAGAAGCTTGCGAAGATCCGCCCGAGCAGGTCGTCGCTGGTCACCTGGCCGGTGATCTCGCCGAGCTGTTTCTGGGCATCGGTGAGTTCCTGCGCCACCAGTTCGCCGGCGTGTCGCCCGCTGAGCAGGCGATGCGCTTCCTCGACGTGCGTGCGTGCGCGGCGCAGGGCATCGAGATGGCGTGCGCGGGCCGAAAGCACGCCCGCGCCGGTCGGGTGGAAACCCACGCAGTCCTTGAGGTGGGTACGCAGCAGGTCCAGTCCCGCGCCGGTGGCCGCGCTCACCTGCATGCGGACGGGGTCGCCCGCCTCAATCCGCGGCTCGCCACCGATGCGATCGATCTTGTTCAACACCACCGTGCGCGGTGCGGCCGTCGGCAGCGCCGCGAGGTCCGCGCCGATGCCCGCGACCGCGGCAGCATCGGACGCATCGACCACGAACAGCACCCGGTCCGCCCGCGCCAGTTCGCGGTGCGCGCGCCGGATGCCCTCCGCTTCCACCTCGTCCGGCGACTCGCGCAGGCCGGCCGTGTCGAGCACGTGCAGTGGCAGCCCGTCGATCTCGATGCGTTCCCGCAGCACGTCGCGCGTGGTCCCAGGAATCGGCGTCACGATCGCTGCGTCGTAGCCCGCGAGGCGGTTGAGCAGGCTCGACTTGCCGGCGTTCGGGCGCCCGGCGATCACCAGCGTCAGTCCGTCGCGCAGCAGCGTCCCCTGGCGAGCCGTCTCGGCCAGCTCGGCGAAGCGGTGGCGGATGAACTCCAGGCGGGTGCCGAGTGCGCGGTCGCCGAGGAAGTCCACCTCCTCCTCGGGAAAGTCGATCGCGGCCTCGACCCACATGCGCAGTTCGAGCACCGCTTCGGCGAGGTCGTGCACCTGCGAAGAGAACTCGCCCTGCAGTGAGCGCAGGGCGGCCCGTGCCGCCTGGGCGGAACCGCTGTCGATCAGGTCGGCGACCGCCTCGGCCTGCGCGAGGTCGAGCTTGTCGTTGAGGAACGCGCGCTGGGTGAATTCGCCCGGCTCCGCCGCCCGGGCACCGAGCTCGAGCGCGCGGCGCAGGAGCAGGTCGAGGACGACCGGACCGCCGTGCCCCTGCAGCTCCAGTACATCTTCGCCAGTGAACGACGCAGGTCCGGGGAAGAAGAGCGCGATGCCTTCGTCGATCGGTTCGCCCGCCGCGTCGCGGAAGCGGTGCAGCTCCGCGATCCGCGACTCCGGCACGCGGCCGAGCAGTGCCTCGGCGATGGCACGGCAGCCGTGGCCGGAGACCCGCACGATGCCGATGCCGCCGCGCCCCGGGGCAGTGGCAATCGCCGCGATGGTGGTATGCGGGGACATCAGCCCCCTATTTCTTCGCCTCGGCCTCGACCACCTTGTTGATCTTCCACTGCTGGGCGATCGAGAGCAGCGTGTTGGTGAGCCAGTAGAGCACGAGGCCCGACGGGAACCACGCCATCATCACGGTCATGATCACCGGCATGAAGGCGAAGATCTTGGCCTGCATCGGGTCGGGCGGCGCCGGGTTCAGCTTGAACTGGCCGTACATCGCCACGCCCATCAGGATAGGCAGGATGAAGAACGGATCCTTGGACGACAGGTCCTGGATCCAGAGCATGAACGGCGCCTGGCGCATTTCGACGCTTTCGAGCAGCACCCAGTAGAACGCGAGGAACACCGGAATCTGCACCAGGATCGGCAGGCAGCCGGCCACCGGGTTGATCTTCTCGCGCTTGTAGATCTCCATCATCTGCTTCGCGAGCTGCTCGCGGTCGTCCTTGTACCGCTCCTGGATGCTCTTGATGCGCGGCGCGATGGTGCGCATCTTGGCCATGGAGCGGCCGCTGGTCTCGGTGAGCTTGTAGAAAAGCAGCTTGAGCAGGAAGGTGACGATGATGATCGCCCAGCCCCAGTTGCCGACGAACCCGTACACCTTCTCGAGCAGCCAGAACAGCGGCTGCGACAGGATGGTGAGCTTGCCGTAGTCGGCGGTGAGCTCGAGGCGCGGCCCGACGGTCTCGAGCTGTGCCTGCAGCTTCGGCCCGACGAACAGCGTCTCGCTGAAACGGCCGGTCGTGCCGGCCGGGATCGACTTGAGCGGCCCGCGGTACGTGAGCAGCGCGTGGCTGCCGTCCTGGCCGAGCGTGAAGTGATAGTCCTCGCCCTTGGGTGGCACGGCCGCGCTCACGAAATGGTGCTGCATCGAGGCGATCCAGCCGTTCGTGACGTTCTGCGCGAACTTGCCCTCGTCCTCGTCGGTGACGTCGAGCTTCTGGTAGCTCTTGCCGTCGTAGATCGCCGGGCCGCGATACGCGTAGCTCTCGACGTCGAACATCGAGCGCTCCGGCGTATAGATGTGGCGCGCAATCTGCACGTAGGACGCGCCGGACCACGCGCTGGCCGAACGGTTGTCCACGTCGTAGATGACCTCCACGTCGTAGCGGCCAGGCTTGAAGACGTAGGTCTTGGTGACGGTGACGCCCTGCTCGTCCGTCCACGTGAGCGGCACGCGCAGTTCCTGCGCGCCGGGCGCCATCCGGTATTCGGAAGCGGCGCTCGCATAGGTCGCGAGGTGCGTCGGCTCCGCCTTGCCGTTCAGGGCGCGCAACCCGCTGCGCGCGACGTGGTAATCCGGTTCCTGCGTGTCGAACAGCCGCACCGGCGGACTGCCTTCCTTCTTGTCGCGCGGGTACTTGACCAGGTCGGCGCGCAGCAGGTCACCGCCCTGCAGGCTGATGTCCAGGTCGAGCGCGTCGGTGACGACGCGAACGGCGGGTTGGGACGCAGCGGCCGGCGCCGCCACGGTGCCCTCGGCGGTCGGCGCGGCGGGCGTGCCTGCGGCTGTGGCCTCGCCCGTCGGCACGGCTGGCAACTGTGCCTGTGCTGCCGCCCCGGCCCCGGGTCCCTCGGCTGTGGTGATTGCCGCGGGGGCAGTGACGGCCGGAGCGGAGCCGTAGTCGCGGTTCCACTGGATGACGTTCATCCAGGCGAGCAGCGCGAGGCCAATCCACAGGTAGAGGCGTGGGTTATCCATGAGACGGTCGCTTGAAGAGGGGCGGCAGTTGTTCCGGGACCGGATCGTAACCACCCGGATTCCAGGGATGACAGCGCCCGAGGCGGCGGATGGCAAGCCAGGAGCCGCGGGCGGCACCGTGGCGACGCAAGGCGTCCTGCGCGTAGCAGGAACAGGTCGGGTAGAAGCGGCAGTTGGGCCCGAGCAGCGGGCTCACGAACCACCGGTAGAGTTGCACGAGGCCGATCAGGATCGAGCGCATCGCTGGCGGATCCTCTCCCAGAGCGCGAGCACACTGGCCCGCAACGCGGCGGTGCTCGCCTGCCCGGCGCCGGGCCTCGCGTTCACGACCAGGTCCACGGACGGCAGCTCCTGCAGGTTGGCACGGAAGGTTTCGCGGACGACGCGCTTGACGCGGTTACGCTTCACGGCGTTGCCGGCAGCCCGCACGCCGACAGCCAGGCCTAGTCTCGCATGGCCGAGGCCGTTCGGTCGCGCGATCACCGAGAACAGCCTGTCGGAGGCCCGCAGGCCCTCGCGATGGACGAGGTCGAATTCAGGCTTGGTGGTGAGCCGGTGGTCCCGCAGGAACCGGCCGTGCGGCACGGGCGTCGTGAGCGGTGAGGTCCCGGCGGTCAGACCGCGAGACGCTTGCGGCCCTTGGCCCGGCGACGGCTGAGCACCAGCCGGCCGCCCTTGGTGGCCATGCGCGCACGGAAGCCGTGGGTCCTCTTGCGATGGAGGTTGCTCGGTTGATAAGTGCGCTTCATGTTCGGCTCCGAAAACGAGCCGGCAAGGATACGCAGCGGCTGCGCCAGCGTCAACGCCCGAACAGGCCCGCAGGCTCGCCAATGAAGGATATCCACAGGCAGATGGGCGGTATACACTCCCGCCCCCCTCCTCGAATGCCGCCGCTCCGGCCCTCTGAACCCAAGGCGCAGTCCGTGGACGACACTCTCTGGACCCACTGCCTGCGGCGCCTCGAGGCGGAGCTCCCCGAGCAGCACTTCAACACCTGGATCCGGCCGCTGCAGGCGGTCGAGAACCGCACGCACCTGCGGCTGCTGGCTCCGAACCGCTACGTGGTGGAGTGGGTCAACCAGAATTGCGCAGCCCGCATCGCCGAGATGGTCGAGGAGATGGTGCCCGCGCCCGCACCCGAACTGGTGGTCGAAGTGGGATCGCGCAAGGCGGTCACCGATGATGCCGCGCCAGGCATCCGGCTGCCGGAGCCGCGAGCCCGGCGCGAGCCCGTGCTGCCGCAGATCGGCGGCCGGCTGAACGAAGACTTCACCTTCGCAAACTTCGTGCAGGGCAAGAGCAACCAGCTCGCTCGCGCGGCTGCCATGCAGGTTGCGGAGAACCCGGGCCGCGCGTACAACCCGCTCTTCATCTACGGTGGCGTCGGCCTCGGCAAGACCCACCTGATGCACGCGGTCGGCAATCACATCCGTGCCCACAACAAGGACGCGCGGATCGCCTACGTGCATTCGGAGCGTTTCGTCGGCGACATGGTGCGCGCCCTGCAGCACAACACGATCAACGAGTTCAAGACGGCCTATCGTTCGCTCGACGCGCTGCTGATCGACGACATCCAGTTCTTCGCCGGCAAGGAGCGTTCGCAGGAGGAATTCTTCCATACGTTCAACGCGCTGCTCGAAGGCCAGCAGCAGGTGATCCTCACCTGCGACCGCTATCCAAAGGAAGTCGAGGGCCTGGAGGAGCGACTGAAGTCGCGCTTCGGCTGGGGGCTCACCGTGGCGATCGAGCCGCCGGAACTCGAGACATGCGTGGCGATCCTGATGAGCAAGGCCAGCGCCATGAGCGTGGAATTGCCGGAAGAAGTAGCGTTCTTCGTGGCGAAGCGCATCCGCTCGAACGTGCGCGAACTCGAAGGCGCGCTGCGCCGCGTGATCGCGAATTCACAGTTCACGGGTCGGCCGATCACGGTCGACTTCGCCAGGGAGGCGCTCAAGGACCTGCTCGCGCTGCAGGAGCGGCTGGTCACGATCGAGAACATCCAGAAGACGGTGGCCGAGTACTTCAAGATCCGGGTGGCGGATCTGCTCTCGAAACGACGCAGCCGCTCGATCACGCGCCCGCGCCAAGTGGCGATGGCGCTGTCGAAGGAACTGACCAATCACAGTCTGCCCGAGATCGGCGATGCGTTCGGCGGTCGCGATCACACGACGGTGCTGCATGCCTGCCGCGTCATCAAGGAACTGCGCGTATCGCAGACGCGGATGAACGAGGATTACCAGAACCTGTTGAGAACACTGGCAGGGTGATGTGGCCAAGCTGTGGACAAAGGGTGCAGGATCACGCGTTCACATTTCGTCCACAGGGTGCCGACAGGGAGCTACGGCCTTGCACGCCGGGTTATGCGGGATGCAACTGGCGGTGCTCGTTGAGAAAAAGGGTGTTCTGCACAGGCTTGGGCTGTGCTAGAAACAATAGTAATAGAGAATATAAATAAGAGATTTATTAAGAGACTCCCTCCGGAACAACCACGATGAAGATCATTGCCAAGCGTGAAGCCATCCTGAGTCCGTTGCAGGCCGTTATCGGTGTCGTGGAACGACGCCAGACGATGCCGATCCTCGCAAACGTGCTGTTATCGGCCAAGGGTGGTCGACTCGCCGTGACGGCGACGGACCTGGAAGTCGAACTCGTCGCGACGTCGGAAGTGGACGTTCAGCGCAACGGCGAAGTCACGGTGCCGGGACGCAAGCTGCTCGACATCTGCCGCGCACTGCCCGAGGGCGTTGAGATGACGCTCAACCTCGAGGGCGAGCGCATGGTGGTTCGTGCGCGAAAGAGTCGCTTTACGCTGTCGACGCTGCCGGCGACGGAGTTCCCGACGGTGGAGGAGATCAACGCACAGCAGACGCTGAAGCTGCCGCAAAAGGACTTCAAGCGGCTGCTGGAGAAGACACATTTTTCCATGGCCCAGCAGGACGTGCGTTATTACCTCAATGGACTTCTGCTTGAAACGTCGGCAAAATCGCTGCGATCAGTGGCAACTGACGGACATCGTCTGGCTCTGTGTGAAGTCGATCTGCCAGAAGGTGGCAAGTCGGGCCAGCAGGTGATCGTGCCGCGCAAGGGTGTGCTTGAGTTGCAACGGATCCTCGGAAATGAAGAACAGTCTCTGGAAGTGGCGATCGGTAGTAATCACGTTCGCGTGCAGATCGGCGACATTCGATTCACTTCGAAGCTGATCGACGGTCGATTCCCGGAGTATGGCCGGGTTATTCCCAACCAACCACCGCTGCTGGTGACCGGTGTCCGGGATGACCTGCGGCAGGCGTTGCAGCGAGCGGCAATTCTGTCGAACGAGAAGTACCGCGGCATCCGCTTCGCAGTGAAGCCAAACGCGCTCACCATCCAATCGCATAACCCCGAGCAGGAAGAGGCCGAGGAAGAGGTCGAGGTCAGTTACGAGGGTCCCGAGGTTGAGATCGGGTTCAACGTCAACTATCTGATGGACGCTCTGGCGGCCATCGAGGGACCGGAAGTACAGATCGGGCTGACGGACGGCAATAGCAGTTGCCTGATTCGGGCGACCGCGGACGCGGGTACGAAATACGTCGTGATGCCGATGCGGCTGTGAGCGACGTCGCGGGCAGCGATGAGTCTCGATAGCCTCGGCATCGAGGATTTCCGCTGCATCGAACAGGCTGAGCTGCTGCTGCACGGCCGCTGCAACCTGATCAGTGGTGAAAACGCCTCGGGCAAGACGAGCTTGCTCGAGGCGATTTTCGTTTTAGGCCGGGGTCGGTCGTTTCGGACGGCGCGGACGGAAGCACTGATCCGCAGCGGCGCGACGGCGCTTCAAGTGACGGCGAAGGTCAGGACGGATTCGGTCCAGCGCCCGCTGGGGCTACGGTTCGACCGGGAAGGGATCGAGGCGCGGTTCGGCGGGCGACCAATCACCGGGCTGGCAGAACTGGCCACCATCCTTCCGGTGCAGGCAATCGATCCGGAAGTACACCGGTTGATCGAAGGCGGCCCCCAGGAGCGCCGGCGGTTTCTGGATTGGGGTGTGTTCCACGTGGAACCAGGTTTCGTGGAGCACTGGCGCCGCTATCAGCGGGCACTGAAGCAACGAAACGCTGCGCTGCGCACCGGCGCCACGCCAGGAGTCGTTCGGGCTTGGGATCCGGAGCTCATCGAAGCGGGTTGCATCGTCGCCGACTTCCGCAGTCGATATCTGGGCGCCCTCGCGCCGCATGTGGCGGCGACCGCGAACCGACTGCTTGGACACCCGCTGGAGATAGCACTGCAGCAGGGCTGGGCGGCAGAGCGCACCCTCGAAGAGTCCATCGATGCTTCCTGGAATCGGGATCGTGAGCGGGGCCTGACGCACGCCGGACCCCATCGGGCGGATGTCTCAGTCCGTTTCGCGGGCGCGCCGGCGAGGGATCGAATCTCGCGCGGTCAGCAGAAGCTGGCGGCGGCCGCGCTGCTGATGGGGCAGTTACGCTGCGATGCGGAATGGGGTTCCGGTGTAGCAGCGCTACTTGTGGATGACCCGGCCGCCGAGCTCGACTTTGGCAACCTCGAACGCCTCCTCGGCGAGGTCGTCAACCTGCCCGCGCAGCTCTTCATCACGGCACTCGACCCATCCAATCCGGCGCTGGCGGGCTTGCCGGATGGGCATCGGTTCCACGTGGAACACGGCAAAGTGACGCGTCTGATATAATCCGCTGTCATTTTGCATCGGGTCACCCATGAGCGGCGCCGACGTCTACGACTCCAGTAAAATCAAGGTCTTAAAGGGACTTGACGCCGTCCGAAAGCGGCCCGGAATGTACATCGGCGACACCGATGACGGAACCGGCCTGCACCACATGGTGTTCGAGGTCCTCGACAACTCGATCGACGAGGCGCTCGCCGGATACTGCACCACCATCCGGGTCACCATCCATGCCGACCAGTCGGTCACCGTCGCCGACAACGGCCGTGGAATTCCTGTGGATATCCATCCGGAGGAGGGGGTTTCGGCGGCCGAAGTAATCCTCACCGTGCTGCACGCCGGCGGCAAGTTTGACGACTCGTCCTACAAGGTTTCCGGTGGTCTCCACGGCGTCGGCGTGTCCGTGGTCAATGCGCTGTCCGAGACGCTGCACGTCACCATTCACCGTGACGGCAGGAAGTACGAGCAGGAATACCGCCTGGGCGATCCGGTCGCGCCGCTGGCGGTGGTTGGCCCGAGCGAACTGCGCGGCACGACCATCCGCTTCAAGCCGAGCGATACGATCTTCACCAACATCGAGTTCGAGTACGAGGTGCTGCAGAAGCGCCTGCGCGAACTGTCGTTCCTGAATTCCGGCGTCAAGATCGACCTGATCGACGAGCGCGACGATCGCCGTGAGAGCTTTCACCATGAGGGCGGTATCCGGGAGTTCGTCCGGTACCTGAATCGAAGCAAGACCTCAATTCACGAAACGATCTTCTGGTTTCGTGGTGAGAAGGACGGCATGGGCGTCGAGCTGGCGTTGCAGTGGAACGACTCGTACGCCGAGACGATGTACTGCTTCACCAACAACATCCCGCAGAAGGACGGCGGCACGCATCTGGCGGGCTTCCGCGCCGCGCTGACGCGGACCCTGAACGATTACATCGAGCGGGAGACGGCCGGCAAGAAGGACAAGGTACCGACCACCGGCGACGACTCGCGTGAAGGCCTCACCGCCGTCCTGTCGGTCAAGCTGCCGGATCCGAAGTTCTCGTCGCAGACCAAGGACAAGCTGGTCTCGTCCGAAGTCAAAGGCCTGGTCGAATCGCTGGTCGCGGAAAAGCTGGGCGAATTCCTGCTCGAGAGTCCCTCCCAGGCGAAAGCGATCGTCAACAAGATCATCGACGCAGCGCGCGCACGCGAGGCCGCCCGCAAGGCGCGCGAGCTCACGCGCCGCAAGGGCGCGCTCGACATCGCCGGCCTGCCGGGCAAGCTCGCCGACTGCCAGGAAAAAGACCCGGCGCTGTGCGAGATCTTCATCGTCGAGGGTGATTCCGCAGGCGGCTCCGCCAAGCAGGGCCGCGACCGTCGCACGCAGGCGATCCTGCCGCTCAAGGGCAAGATCCTGAACGTCGAGCGTGCGCGCTTCGACAAGATGCTGTCGTCGGCGGAGGTCGGCACGCTGATCACCGCGCTCGGCTGCGGCATCGGCAAGGACGAGCTCGACCTCGCCAAGCTGCGCTACCACCGAATCATCATCATGACCGATGCTGACGTCGACGGAAGTCACATCCGCACGCTGCTGCTCACGTTCTTTTATCGCCAGATCCCCGAGCTGATCGAGCGCGGTCACGTCTACATCGCTCAGCCGCCGCTCTACAAGGTGAAGAAGGGCAAGAGCGAGACGTACGTGAAGGACGACACGGAGCTGAACGGCTTGCTGCTCAAGTCCGCGCTCGAGGACGCCGAGCTGCACGTCAGCGTTGACGCACCAGCGATGTCGCCGACCGCGCTCGATACGCTGGCGCACCGCTATACCGAGTTCCTCGCCGCCGCGCGCCGGGCTTCGCGCCGTTACGACCAGCACGTGCTCGAGCAGATGCTGCTGCTGCCGGAGCTCACCCTGGCCGAGCGTGAAAATGAAGCGCGGCTGATGGAGTGGGGCGCACAACTCGCCGCGGCGCTCAACGTCGGCCAGGCGGCAGGACGCACCTACCACGTGACGCTGCAGGCCGGCACGCCGCCGCACCTCGTCGTCGGCCGCACTGAGCACGGGCTCACGGTCGAGAAGCACCTGCACCGCGAGTTCTTCAGTTCGAGTGAGTACCGCCGCATCTCGGAGCTGTCGCGCACGCTGGCCGGCATGTTCGGCCCGGGTGCTTTCGTGAAGCGCGGCGAAGCCCGGCAGGAAGTGGCGGGCTTCCGCGACGCGATGCAGTGGCTGCTCGACCAGGCGCGCAAGGGACAGTCCATCCAGCGCTACAAGGGCCTCGGCGAGATGAACCCCGAGCAGCTCTGGGACACGACTATCAATCCGGCGTCGCGCCGGCTGGTGCAGGTGAAGATCGAGGACGCGCTCGGCGCCGACGAGATCTTCTCCACGCTGATGGGCGACCAGGTGGAGCCGCGCCGCGAGTTCATCGAACGCAACGCGTTGGCGGCGACGAACCTCGACATCTGATCCTGGCGCTGCACGGTCGCAGTGCAGGCGTTGACGTCTTCCGCCAGCGGCCGGCACCGTCGCGGCCGGACTCCGGCCTCACCCTGTGTGAGCCGAGAGTCGTCTGCGGACGATCCGTTCCGCGAGCTTGCGGATCTCGTCGAAGACCAGCACGGTCGCCGCAATCAGCGTCGCCAAGGCCCAATCGACGGGCGTCAGGTCGACAGTGTCGAACACGGCCTGCGCGGGCGCCCAATGCACCACCACGAGCTGCAGCCCGACTACCGCGAACAGGGCCAGCCACAGCCGGCGGTTGTCGAAGAACTGGCGGCCGAAGGCGCTGTCGTGCTCGGCGCGCGCATTGAAGATGTTGAAGAACTGGAACATTACGAACGTCGTGAAAGCCAGCGTGACCGCGTAAGCGTGACCGCCGTCGCCACGTTCGCCCCAGGCGTAGGCGGCAAGTGTGCCGACCGCCATGGTCAGACCGTAGAGCGAGAGGCGCGCCATGCGGCGGCCGGTGAGGATGCTCGCGTCGGCGGAACGCGGCGGCTGGTTCATGACGCCGGGCCGCGCCGGCTCGACGCCCAGGGTCATGGCCGGCGGTCCGTCCATGATGATGTTGACCCAGAGGATCTGGATCGCGGTGAACGGCGTTGGCAGGCCGAACAGCGGCGCACCGAGCACGGTGAGGATGGCGCCGATGTTGGTCGAGAGCTGGAAGCGCACGAACTTCACGATGTTGTCGTAGATCGTGCGCCCTTCCTTGACCGCATCGACGATCGTGGCGAAGTTGTCGTCGGCGAGCACCAGGGTGGCAGCCTCCTTGGTCACCTCGGTGCCGGTCACGCCCATGGCGACGCCGATGTCGGCCGCTTTCAGCGCCGGCGCGTCGTTCACGCCGTCACCGGTCATTGCGACCACGTGCCCGCGCGACTTCAGGGCGTTGACGATCGCGAGCTTGTGCTCGGGCGAGACGCGCGCGAAAACGGCGGTGCGTTCGACCAGTTCGGCCAGCGCCCGGCCGGAGAGTCCCTCGAGCTCGCGGCCCTCGCGCACCGCGCCCTCCAGGCCCAGGTCACGGGCAATGGCCGCAGCCGTGCTGCGATGGTCGCCGGTGATCATCTTCACGCCAATACCGGCGTTGTGGCACGTCGCGATGGCTGCGCGCGCTTCCGAACGCGGCGGGTCGAGGAGGCCGACCAGTCCGATGACGGTGAGTTCGTTCACCCAGGCCATCAGATCGCCGGCCGGGTCGAATTCACTGGCGGGGATCGCCCGCCCGGCCAGTGCCAGGACGCGCAACTCGTCATTCGCAAAGGCAGTGTTCGTGTCCGCGAACGCGACGCGCGCGGCCTCGTCGAGTGCTTGCTCGCCGTCCGTGGTGATCCATTGGGTGGCGCGTGCGAGCAGCACGTCGGGCGCGCCCTTCAGCCACATGCGCACTACGCTGCCATCGTGGTGGAAGGTGGCCATGAACTTGTGCGCCGAGTCAAAGGGGATTTCGGCGATGCGCGGACATTGCTCCGCGAGGGATTCGGCGTCGATGCCGCCCTTTGCAGCCAGCGCCAGCAGCGCACCCTCGGTGGGGTCGCCGATGAGTTCGCCGTCGCGGATGCGTGAGTCGGCGCACAACGCCGCCGGCAGCAGGAGTGGCCGGAAGTCCGGCGTATCGGCGCCGTCCTCGGCGCCGATGCGTCCGCGGGCGTCGTAGCCTTCGCCCTCGACGGCAAAGTGCCGCCCCTGGAACCACGCGTGGCGCGCGGTCATCCGGTTCACGGTCAGCGTACCGGTCTTGTCGGAGCAGATCACCGTCGTGCAGCCGAGCGTCTCGACGGCAGCCAGTTTGCGCACGATGGCGTGGCGCCTGGCCATGCGATGCATGCCCAACGCGAGGGTGACGGTCACGACGGCGGGGAGTCCCTCCGGGATGGCGGCCACCGCGAGAGCGATGGCGGTCATGGCGGTGTCCACCAGGTCGTCGCCGCGCGCAAGACCGAGCGCAAACATCAGTGCCACCACGGCACCGGCAATGACGGCCAGCCGCGCTCCCAGGGCGTCGAGTTGGATCTTCAACGGCGTGGTGGATTCGGCGGTTTCCGCCAGCAGTCCGGCCAGCTTGCCCATCTCAGTGTGCATGCCGGTGGTGCAGACGATGGCCTCGATACGACCGCGCGTCACCACGGTGTTCATGTAGACCATCGAGCGTCGCTCCGCGAGCGCCGACTGCACTGGGACGGGCGCCGGCGTCTTGCCGACGGGATGAGATTCCCCGGTGAGGGCTGCTTCCGCCACCTCGGCGGCATGGGCTGAGATGACACGTGCATCGGCTGGAATGCGATCCCCGGCTTCCAGCAGCAGGAGGTCGCCGGGCACGAGTTGCTCCGCGGGCACGAGGGCCGGCCGGGCGCCGCGACGCACGCGTGCGACGGGTGCAAGCATGTTCTTCAACGCAGCCAGTGCCGCCTCGGCGCGATGCTCCTGGACGAATCCGAGAGAGGCGTTGAGCAACACCACGACAGCGATGACGATCGCGTCCTTGAGATCGCCGAGCACACCCGCCACCACGGCGGCACCGATCAGAACGATGACGAGGAAGTTCCTGAACTGGTCGAGGAACTTGCGCCACGCCGGACGCGGCGGCTTTTCAGACAGGCGGTTGGGGCCGCGCTCGGCCAGCCGCACGGCGGCCTCCGCATGTGTGAGGCCTTGCGCAGGATCACCGCGAAGCTCGTTGGCAACCTGCTCGGTGCTTAGCGAGTGCCAGGGTGCGGCTGTCGCGGATTGGGAGTGCGGTGCGTTCATGGAAGTGCCAAGCGGCCGGGCGCGGGATGCTGCGCGATGTTGAACACCGCAGCGACGAGCACCCCTCGCGCGACCCCCGCCCCGGGGGCTCCGTCACAGGGTCCAGTTGCCGTAGACCGTCAGCACGACGGCCAGGGTGCTGTCGTAGGAGCCCACGAGATCACCACGTCCACCGAGCAACGGCGGCAACTGACTGCGTTTGTCGACGCCGATGGTTCCACCGTAGATCACCTCGCCCGTGAATCCCCACTTGAAGGACTCGCGGACCTGGCGTTCGGCACCGGCACCGAAGCGCCAGGCTGCATTCACCGGAAACAGCGGCGATACGTCGTCGCCGTCCTGGAACCCGGAGTCGTACGCAACGCCGAAATTCGTCTTCCACTCGGCACTCGGACGATACTGCGCACCCAGTGCCAGGTGCCAGGTATCGTCGAACGAGAGGGGGCTCGTGAGACTGGTCGGGTTGTTCGAGTTGTCGATGCCGAGTTCGACCTCCTCGAACTTCGACCACTGCTGCCACCCGACGTTGGCGAGCACTGCCCAGCCGCCGTTGATTTCCGAGAAAACGCTGGCCATCACCTGCTGCGGCACCTTCGCTCCGACGTCGACCTGCGCGTCGAGCAGGCCGCGCGAGGCAAGCAGCGTGGAGAGTACCGGGTCGAGGCCGGAGAAACGTGCCGGGCCGTTGAAGTCGAGGTCGATCTGCGACGTCCAGGTGAGCCCGAGGCGGGTGCCGGGGACGACTTCGTAGAGGACACCGATGTTGCCGCCCCAGCCCCAGGTGTTGTCGTCGATCGTGAGACGCCCGTCGGCCGCCGACGGGACCACGTTGTTGATCGCGACCTGCTGGTCGAAAATGCCGTACATCGCATTCACGCCGCCGCCGAGCGACAGCTTTTCGTTCACCCGGTAGGCGATCGACGGAACGAACGAGACGCCGACGAATTCCGCATCCTGCACCCGGTAGCGTCCGACCCATTCGTCGTCGTAGTCCAGGATGGAGCCGAAGTTGCCCGCGACGGAGAATCCCACCGCGAGGTCGGGCGACACGCGGTGCGTGGCGAAGAGCCCGCCGCCGGGCACGTAGCCGTTCGAGCCGAACGCGCGGCCTCCGTCGTCGCTGCCTAGACCCGGCGAGGTCTGCGGGCCCGGAGAGAACTGCGCGTTGAGCCACATCAACTGACCGCCCGCGAGGACCTGGGTGTCCTCCAGGCGGGTCATGCCGGCGGGGTTCGTGAATGCGGTCGATGCGTCCTGGGCGCGGGCCGCGTAGCCGGCCGCGGCAAGGCCCGGCTCGGCCGTGCCGAACTCGTACAGGAACAGTCCGCCGGCATGCGCAGGGCACGCAGCCACGGCGGTGGCCGCCAGTGCAACCGTTGCCGGCCATCGCCGCGGAGACGTTCGTGCGTCAGTCATGATCAGCCTCTTCTTGTGGGTCTGCTAACGACAGGTAAAGCATCATAGGATGCCGAACGAAACTCTGCACGGCGGCTGCGGTGCGAATAAAGACTGGCCCGGCCCTCAGAGCACCGCCATCGCGGCGTGGACCGCCAGCGCCAGCAGCGCGAGCGTGGCCAGGCTGAACAGCGTGAAGCGCACGATCACGCGGTTCCAGGTGGCCTGCACGACGCTGTGCACGATGCGCAGGATCACGTAAACCCAGGCCAGCTGCAGGTTCAGGCCGTCGCCCTGGCCGATCACCCCCAGGATCACCACAGTGGCGTAGAACAGCGTCGGCTGCTCCATCAGGTGGGCGTAGTTGTGCGCCTTCCAGTTGACACGGTCCGGCAGCACCCCCTCGAGGTTGACGCCACGCGAGCCGACGATGCTCGTCAGCGGGATGCCCGCCCTGGCCATGCCGGGCAGGCGCGTGACCGCGAGCCACGCAAGCATGAAGAGCGACCAGAGCACCAGCACGATGGCGGGGGCGAAGATCGGGCTGTGGATGGGCATGGTCTGTCTCCGTGGCTGGAGGTGCCCGGATCGGGCGGCACCGGTGGGCGGCACCCTAACGGTCGGCCCGGCCCGAATCAACAGCGATGTCACCCGCCCGTATACTCGCCGCCACGAATGGAGCGCGTGGACTGCATCGTCGTCGGTGCCGGAGTCATTGGTTTGGCGGTGGCGCGTCGGCTTGCCATGGCGGGCGTCGAGACGTTGCTGCTCGAACGCGAAGCAACGCCCGGCGTCCACGCCAGCAGCCGCAACTCCGAGGTGATCCACGCGGGGATCTACTATCCGCCGGGCAGCCACAAGGCACGCTTGTGCGTGAGTGGGCGTCGGCAGCTCTATCGCTATTGCGAAGAGCACGGCATCGCGCACCGCCGCTGCGGCAAGCTGCTCGTCGCCTCGTCGAGCGTCGAGCGCAACGCGCTGCAGCACTACGCCGACACAGCGCGACGCAATGGCGTGACCGATCTCGCCTGGCTCACGCCCGCCGAGGTCTCGGTCATCGAGCCGGACGTGCGCTGTACCGCTGCGCTGTGGTCGCCGTCGACCGGTATCCTCAGCAGCCACGAATTCATGCAGGCACTGCTCGGCGATCTCGAAGCTCACGGCGGCGCGCTGGCCTGCCGCGCGGAGGCGGTGGGTGGTCGACTGTCCCGCGGTCTGCACCGCGTCGTCGTGCAACAGGACGCTGCATTCAGCGAATTCGAGGCGCGGCTGCTCGTGAACGCTGCAGGATCGTGGGCGCAGCCTCTGGCGTTGCACCTCGACGGTCTGGATGCCAGCAGCGTTCCCCGGCAGCACTTCGCGAAGGGTCACTACTTCACCCTGCAGGGCCGCGCTCCCTTCAGCCATCTGATCTACCCCGTCGCCAGCGATGCCGGGCTCGGCGTCCACGTCACGCTCGACCTCGCCGGCCAGGTGCGGTTCGGACCGGACGTCGAGTGGCTCCCGGGGATCGACTATTCCTTCGACGAGTCGCGGCGGGCAGCGTTTGCAACAGCCATCCAGCGCTACTATCCGGCGCTCGACGAGGGGCGACTGCAGCCGGGCTACACGGGCATTCGCTCGAAGCTCGCGGGCCCGGGCCAACCTGCGGCCGACTTCTGTCTCCAGGGCCCGGCCGAGCACGGCTGGAAGGGGTTGGTGAATCTCTATGGCATCGAGTCGCCGGGACTCACGGCGTCGCTTGCGATTGCGGACGAAGTTGCTGCGATGCTCGATGTGGCCGATGGCTGATCGCGCGCGTATCGGGCGATGGGCAGCCGTGGCGATGCTCGCAACGCTCGCCGCCTGTACGTCTGCGCCACCGCCGAAGCCGTCCGGCAGCATCGTCCGTGACCAGTCCCGCTGGATCCCCGTCGCCTGGCACGAGTTGCCGGGCTGGAAGGTGGACGAGTTGCAACAGGCGTGGCCCGCGTTGCTGCGCAGCTGCGAGCGTTCGGCGCCGGACTGGACCGCCGTGTGCGCCAAGGCACGCCAGGAATTGCCGCGCAGCGACGCGCAGGCACGCGACTGGCTGATGCGCCACCTGCAGCCGTATCGAATCGAGACGCGGGACGGTGCTGCGGGTGGACTCATCACCGGTTACTACGAGCCGATGCTCGATGCGCGCCGCACGCCGGCCGGGCCTTACCGCGTGGCGCTGCATTCTCCGCCGGCGGATCTCGCGACGCGGCGCCCGTACTGGACACGCCAGCAGCTCGACACGCTCCCCGCAGCGCAGGCCTCGCTACGGGGACGCGAGATCGCCTTCGTGGCGAACCCGCTCGACGCGCTCGTGCTGCACATCCAGGGGTCCGGCCGGCTGCGCATTACCGAGCCCGATGGTCGGGTGCGCTCCGCGCGCCTGGCGTATGCCGGGAACAACGACCAGCCCTACCGGTCCGTCGGCCGCTGGCTGATCGACCAGGGGCAACTGCAGGCCGGGCAGGCGTCGTGGCCGGCGATCGCGGACTGGGCGAAGCGCAATCCGGGTCGCGTCAACGAGCTGCTCTGGGCCAATCCGCGCTATGTGTTCTTCCGCGAAGAGCCGCTGCCGGATCCGGCCCTCGGCCCGCGCGGCGCACAGGGCGTGCCGCTGACGCCTGGCCGCTCGATCGCGGTCGATCCGAAGAGCGTGCCGTATGGCACGCCGGTCTGGATCGTTACCACCGAACCGTTGTCGAATACGCCGCTGCGGCGACTGGTGCTGGCGCAGGACACCGGCAGCGCGATCGTGGGTGCCGTGCGCGCGGACTTTTTCTGGGGCTGGGGCGGTGACGCGGCCGAACAGGCCGGGCGCATGCGCCAGCCGTTACAGATGTGGGCGTTGTGGCCACGCAAGCCTGGAGGCTGACATGAAGAGACGCGACTTCCTATTCGCCTCGGCGGGCGTTGCCGCCGCGAGCGCCCTGCTGCCGGGCGTATTGCGCGCCGAACGGCGGCTCGACATCCTGATCCTCGGCGGGACGCGCTTCCTGGGCCCGCACATGGCGGAGTACGCGCGTGCCCGCGGGCACACGCTCACGTTCTTCAACCGCGGCAAGACCAACCCCGGTGTGCTGCCGGACGTCGAACGCATCCAAGGCGACCGCAATGGCCAGCTGCAGGGTCTCGCGGGACGCAAGTGGGATGCAGTGATCGACAATTCGGGCTACGTGCCGCGGCACGTGCGGATGAGTGCGGAGACGCTGCGCGCCTCGGTGCCGCATTACGTGTTCATTTCCACGGTGTCCGTCTACGCGGGCTTCGCCTCGGCCAACGACGAGGACTCGCCCGTCGGCAAACTGGCCGACGAATCGGTCGAGAAGGTCGATGGTGAAACCTACGGCCCGCTGAAGGCGCTGTGCGAATCTGCCGCGCGTGCCGTGTATGGTGCCGCCGCCACGACCGTCATCCGTCCGGGCCTGATCGTGGGGCCCGACGACAACACCGACCGCTTCACCTATTGGCCGGCGCGGGCCGCGCGCGGCGGGCAGCTGGCCGCTCCGGGCAGCCCGAACGATCCCGTCCAGCTCATCGACGTGCGGGACCTCGCGGCCTTCGCAATCGACAGCGTCGAGCAGCGCATCACCGGGGTTTTCAACGCACTGTCGCCGGTGGGCCGCTTCACGATCGGGGACGTGGTCAACGAGTCCGTTGCCGCAGCGCGCAAGGTCGTCGATCCGCAATCGCCACCGGAGGCCGTGTGGCTGCCAGCGGACTTCCTTGCCGAGCAGAAGGTGTCGCCGTGGTCCGACATGCCGGTGTGGGCACCGTCGGTCGGTGAAGAGGCCGGGTTCGCCCTGACCAGCGCGGCGCGCGCCACCCAGGCGGGGCTGCGTATCCGGCCGATGTTCGACACGGTGACCGACACGCTGCGCTGGCACCTGGCGCGGCCCGAAGCCGAGCGCCAGACGCTCAAGGCGGGGCTGTCGCCGGAACGGGAAGCTCAGGTGCTGGCGGCGTGGAGGGCGCGCCAGCCTGCGAAGACTGGCTGATCGTCGGTCAACGGCATCGACCACCGGGGCTCAGCCCGGATTGCCACCCGGGCGCTGGATGATCTCAGCGATCGTCGCCTCGACCCACTGCTGCGCCTGCTCGTTGACCTGCCGCGGATCCATGCCGTGCGGGTCGATCGGCTTGCCGATTACGACGTAGATCGTGCCTTTCCTCTTCAGCGGGCTGCGCCGCGGCCAGAGGTAGCCCGAGTTGTGTGCGATCGGCACCACGGGCACGCCGGCTTCCCGGGCGAGCAGGGCGCCGCTGACGCCGTACCTGCGCGTCTGCCCGGGCGACACGCGCGTGCCTTCCGGATAGACGATCACGCCCATGCCGGCCGCCAGGCGTTCCTTGCCCTGCGTCACGACCTGGTTCACGGCCGAGTGTCCCGCGCTGCGGTTGATGGCGATCGGCTTGTAGGTGCTCACCGCCCAGCCGACGATCGGAATCCACAACACCTCGCGCTTCAGCAGCCACGAGGCGGTCGGCACCACGAACATCTGCGCGAGCGTGTCCCAGGTGGACGAGTGCTTCCAAAGCGATACGAACGGCCCTTCCGGCAGGTTCTCCTGGCCCTCGACCACGTAGTCGAGTCCGCAGATCACCCCAGCGAGCCAGGTGTGGAACAGGCCCCAGTAGCGCGGGATGACGTAGCGCTGCTGGATCGTGAGCGGCAGGAGGGCGCTCACCAGCACGGCCACGCCGAACGCCATGGTGCAGGCGAACAGCAGAGTCGTGTAGATAAGCGACCGGATCCACTGCAGCATGGTCGAGCCTCAACCAGGCAGGCGCGAAAGGTCCGCGGCACGCATGAACAGTCCCTGCATCCGCTTGAGCAGCGCCAGGCGGTTGGCCCGCAGCGCCGCGTCGTCGGCCATCACCATTACCGAGTCGAAGAACGCATCCACGGCGTTGCGCAGCACGGCCAGTGACTTGAGTGCCTCGGTGTACTCGCGCGCCGCGAACTTCGGCTCCGCCAGCCGGGCGATCGCCTCGACCTGCTCGCCGAGGATCTGCTCGGCCGGGTCCACGAGGCGGTCCGCGTCCACGCGGTCGCCGACCGGCTCGGTGGCCTTGCGCAGGATGTTGGCGATGCGCTTGTTGGCGGCGGCGAGAGCCAGCGCCTCCGGCAGGCGCAGGAACTCCACCAGCGCACGCAGCCGGGCATCGAAGTCGAGCGGCGAGGCCGGGCGCGTGGCCAGCACCGCGTCGAACATCTCCGCAGTCACGGCAATCCCGGCGTCTCCCTCGACGTAATACGCACGCAGGCGCTCGATGATGTAGTCGTACACATCGCGCCCGCAGTGTTCCGGCGCCGCGAACGGCAGGGCGGCGAGCGCCTGGCCGATCAGCGCCTGCAGGTCGAGGTCGAGCCCGTGCGCGATCGAAGTGCGCAGCAGCCCGAGCGCGGCGCGCCGCAGGCCGAACGGGTCGCGCGCGCCGGTGGGTTTCTGGCCGGTGGCGTAGATGCCGGCGATGGTGTCGAGCTTGTCGGCGATCGCCAAGGCCATGCCGGTCCCGGTCGCGGGCAGGTCGTCACCGGCGAAGCGCGGCAGGTACTGCTCGCGCAGCGCTTCGCACACCTCGGCGTGCTCGCCGTCGTGCTGCGCGTAGTAGCGGCCCACCAGCCCCTGCAGCTCGGGGAATTCGCCGACCATCGAGGTGATCAGGTCGCACTTGGCGAGCTCCGCGGCCCGATCGGCCAGGCCGGTGTCGCCGCCGATCGCGGCCGCGATCGCCCTGGCCAGGGCGCGCACGCGCTCGGTCTTGTCGTGCAGCGAACCCAGCTGCGTCTGGAAGGTCACGCGACGCAGGCCTTCGAGGCGCGCGTCGAGCCGCTGCTGGCGGTCGGTGCTGTAGAAGAAGGCAGCATCCGAGAGGCGCGGGCGCACCACGCGCTCGTTGCCGGCGACGATCTGCGCCGGGTCGCTGCTCTCGAGGTTGGCCACCGTGACGAACCACGGCATGAGGCTGCCCTGCGCATCGCGCACCGGGAAATAGCGCTGGTGGTCCTGCATCGTCGCGATCGGCACTTCGGGCGGCAGCTCGAGGAAGCGCTCGTCGAAACGGCCGGCCAGCGGTACGGGCCATTCGACCAGCGCGGTCACCTCGTCCAGCAGCTCGTCCGAAATCACCGCCTGGCCGCCAAGGTGGGTGGCCGCGGTGATCACGCCCTGGCGGATCGTTTCGCGCCGCTCGTGGATGTCGGCCAGCACGCGGCCGCGCTTGTGCAGGGCGCTCACGTAGGCGGCTGGGGAGCCGATGCGGATCGGCTTCGGTGCCATGAACCGGTGGCCGTACGTGAGGTCGCCGGATGCCACGTCGAGGATCGAGCACGGCACGACTTCGCGGCCGAACAGCATCAGCACCCAGTGCACGGGGCGGACGAACTGCGCTTCGCCCGCACCCCAGCGCATGCGTCGCGCGATCGGCAGCGCGTCGAGCGACGCCTGCACGATGCCGGGGAGCAGGCTCATAGTGCTTGCGCCCGCCTCGATGCCGCGATGCACCAGCCACGCGCCCTTCGGCGTCTCTAGCCGCTCGAGGGCGGCCACGTCCACGCCGCAGCTTTTCGCGAACGCGAGCGCCGCCTGCGTGGGCGCGCCCTGCGCGTCGAAAGCGGCCTTGACCGGCGGCCCGCGCCGCTCGATCGCGCGATCGGGCTGGCGCTCTGCGAGCAGGCGCACGCGCACCGCCAGGCGTCGCGGCGTGGCGAACCGCTCCACGGCCTTGTGCGACAGGCCGGCCTCGGTCAGGCCCCTGGCGACGCCGTCGGCGAACGCGGTTGCCAGCGTCAGCAGCGACTTCGGCGGCAGTTCCTCGGTGCCGATCTCGACCAGGAAATCGCGTGTGCCGGCGCTCATGACGCCACCTCGGAAAGATCGGGCACGTTCACCCGATTTTCCCTCAGCATCGGGAAGTCGAGGGCTTCGCGGCTCGCGTAGTACGCTTCGGCGACGGCGCGTGCCAGCGCGCGCACGCGCAGGATATAGCGCTGTCGCTCGGTTACCGAGATCGCCTTGCGCGCGTCGAGCAGGTTGAAGGTGTGCGAGGCCTTGAGCATGCGCTCGTAGGCCGGCAGCGGCAGCTTCGCTTTGAGCAGGCGCTGGCACTCCTTTTCATGTGCGTCGAACTGCCGGAACAGTTCGTCCACGTCGGCGAACTCGAAGTTGTACTTCGACTGCTCCACTTCGTTCTGGTGATAGACGTCGCCGTAGGTGACGCGGCCGAGCGGACCATCGGTCCACACCAGGTCGAACACGCTCTCGACGCCCTGCAGGTACATGGCGAGACGCTCGAGGCCGTAGGTGATCTCGCCCATGACCGGCCGGCAGTCCAGGCCGCCCACCTGCTGGAAATAGGTGAACTGGGTCACCTCCATGCCGTTGAGCCAGACTTCCCAGCCGAGGCCCCAGGCGCCCAGGGTGGGGGATTCCCAGTTGTCCTCGACCAGCCGGATGTCATGCACCCGCGGATCGATGCCCACGGCCCGCAGCGAATCGAGGTAGAGCTCGATGATGTCGTGTGGCGACGGCTTGATGACCACCTGGTACTGGTAGTAGTGCTGCAGCCGGAACGGGTTGTCGCCGTAGCGGCCGTCGGTCGGGCGGCGCGAGGGCTGCACGTAGGCCGCACTCCACGGCTCGGGCCCGAGCGCGCGCAGGAAGGTGGCGGTGTGAAACGTGCCTGCGCCCATTTCCATGTCGTAGGGCTGGAGGATCACGCAGCCGCGTTCCGCCCAGTACCGCTGCAGGGTCAGGATCAGGTCCTGGAACGTGCGCGGGGGCTTTGCCACCGTCTTGGCCATCGGGTATCCGCCGGTCTTCGCTAATGAAGGCGGCGCAGTATAGCGAACGACCGGGCGGCTTCCGGCTCGGCCGGGTCCGTGGCACCCTCGCGCTCACAGGAGAATCGATGAGTCACGCGCACGATCCCATCGCCCGGTTTCTCGCCTCGCCGGCCTACGGGGTGGTCGGGGCATCGTCCCGTCGACACAAGTACGGCAACAAGGTGCTGCGCTGCTACCAGCAGAACGGCCGGCGCGCGATCCCGGTCAATCCGCGCGAGGCGGAGGTCGAGGGCGTGGCCTGCGTGGCGAGCGTGCTCGACCTGCCCGATGACGTGCAGAGCATCTCCGTCATCACGCCGCCACACGTCACCGAGCGCGTCGTGGCGGAGGCGATCCGCAAGGGGATCCGGCATGTCTGGATGCAGCCTGGAGCCGAGAGCCACCAGGCCGTCGCGGACTGCGAGGCAGCCGGAATCGACGTCATCGCCGACGGCAGCTGCGTGCTGGTGGTGCTGGGCTACCGGGATCGTTGAGCCGGTGAATGGCGCTCGGAAGCCACCCGACGAGTCATCAGATTTATTTTATACCTGCGCGACAGACAAGCAGTTTAAGAGCCGTATTGATCAATTCAGTTGAATTTCTGCCGTCCGGCTCGTGGCCGCCGCACGCTCCCGCATGCACCCGCTGCCGCAACGACTGTAATGGCATGGAGCGCGGATCCGTTAACATCGGCGCCCAGGAAGAGGTATCCGCCCTGATCCGGTCCCGTCGCAAACCGATCGCTTTTCTGATCCTGATTGCGCTCCTCGTCGCGCAGTCGGCCGCAGGACTGCACGTGCTCAAGCATGTGAGCACGAGCGTCGAGACGGCCGGACTTCCTGGCCCGCACCTGCCGCTCTGCCTCGACTGTGCGTCCTTCGCGCCGCTGGCGGGCATGCATGGCTCGATCGCCGTGGGGTTCGCCATCGCCCTGCCCGCAACGGACGGCGTGCGCCCGCTCGCCGACCTCGGCTCACCCGCACTCCCGCTCGAGCTGCCGTTCCGCTCGCGCGCGCCTCCTCGCTGATCGCACCGTCTGCCGAAGCCCGCAGCCGGTCGTGATGACGGCCGGCGGATTCACGATCACCGAGGAGAGTTCCCGTGGGAAAGATTCCTTTCCATCTGTCCGTGGCCGCCTGCGTGGCCGCACTGGTTCCCGCTGCCAGCCAGGCGGCCCCGGATGCGGACGTCGAGGCGCTGCGCGCCGAGCTCGCGAAAATGAAAGCCGAGTACGCCGAGCGGGTGACGGCGCTCGAGGCCAGGATCGACCAGCTCGAGACCACCGCCGCGGCCGGTGCCAATGCTGCAGCCGATGCCTCCCTGGTATCCGCCGCGCCACCCGCGGCCGAGACCGCGGGTCCGGACACGGTCCCTGCTCGGTCGAGCGGCAGCGCCTCGGCCTTCAATCCCGCGATCTCGCTGGTCCTGGCCGGCAACTACACCAACCTGTCGCAGGACCCCGAGGAGTACGCCATCCAGGGCTTCATTCCGGCCGGCGACGAA
>Ga0209450_10000235_pt1 | contig 30302 bp, 32 predicted proteins | sample FrelakmetLWP11LW_FD_187149 | JGI IMG/M metagenome (GOLD analysis project Ga0209450, IMG submission 187149) | Freshwater lake sediment microbial communities from the University of Notre Dame, USA, for methane emissions studies - LWP11 LW (SPAdes)... | ecosystem: Environmental > Aquatic >...
TCCATTTCAGGCATGCAACTTTGCTTACAATACCAGATTGTCTTTCTGAGCTGACTACATCCCTCTTTCCAATTTCTTCTGGTATAAATCTTTCTAACCTCCTGCAATATAAGCCATATCCTCTTAAGATCGGGGCATGACAAAAAACATTTATTTAACTTTATGATTTCGTCCTCATTAAGACCCCCTTCCTGTTTTCTCATTATTTTCTTAATTTCATACTTCTTTTTATGTACTACCTGCATTATCATCCTGAATTCATCCGCTAATCTAAAAGCATGCTGCAGAACATGGAAATAATCAATAACAATATACGCCTTCGGAAAGCATTCCTCAGCAATATTCAGATAAAAAGTGTCCATGTCGATACACACCTCTCTGACTGCATATCTAAGTTCCAGCGGAATCGTATTCAGTTTTTTTTAAATTGCTCCTGGTTTAAATTAGGAAGAACCATGAGGGGCTTCTTATCACTCAGATTTGTAATATTGTGAACAATGTTATTTTGTCCTACCCCTTTTCCATCTAATCCTATTATTTTGATAGGCTTATCCCATTTCATCTGGATATCCATACTATCCAGAACCTGAGAAGGGTACATGTGACTTTTATGTCTTTTGTTTCCTGTTCCACTGTAATTATCACTCTGCAACTCGCGCAGAGTATTTAGGCGAAAAGTATCTGTTGTTTGTTTTCTCGGACTCACATCAGGCAAAGATTCCCATCTCTTGATTTTATGCTCAGGAAAGTAAAATCTCCTTTGCACGACGGCAATGATAACCGTTTCATCCTCCAGGAGCATATGAGGAAGATGTCTTATTCTTACCTCATTTACTTTTTTACTGGCTTCTCCGCAATAAATCATTGCCTTTCTTTGTAAGTGGCAATAAAGAAAAGTCCTGCTATCTACATACTCAATTTTATCCAAAATATACCCTTCCAATTTGAAGATTTTTTTGAGATGATTTTTTTGCATGTGGTTTTGGTTAGTTTTTGTCTAATACCAGCTTAAACCACATGTTTAAATTTGCCCAAAGTTATTCATGAGCCACTGAAATCTTGACATATTGTTAAAATACATGTATAATCTTTTCCATTTATAATTACATTATTCACTCTAGATGTTAGAAAAAATTGGATTGCGCAATGGCAGGAAAACCGGATTAGGTGCGAAGTTTATTTTGGCAGCAGCACTTTTGCTTGCCGGTGTTTCGGGGTGCAAAAAAGATGACAAACCTAAAATACAAGAGTCTGGTATGACTGATTCAGGTGATGACAAGCGCAAAAATAGACAAGATGAAAGTAACGAATTAAGACTGGAATACTGTGATAGGAAACAAATGGAGAAAAAATCATCTGATTTTAATTTTTTTGATACGCAAGCCTGTGCCAATTCGTTTTATTCCGATAAAAGGGAAAAGCGTATTAGAAATAATGTGCAACAGGCTCTACAAGGTAATTTTGTTGATTTTGATAATGTTTCTTCCGAAGGGTCTTTAGATAATATTTTTGATGGTAATCTATATGGTGTTTTTAAGGCTTTTGCTCCAGAAAAGGCTGATATATTAAAACGCACTCAAGTCTTGGGTGGTGCGCCATCAGGTTATAACGGATTGTATGGTGGCAAGTATTCAAAAGATAAGGGTAAGTTAATTAAGGATACAAAAGGAAAGATACATGGGATTATTTTTGGAGATTCTTCAGGATTCGATGTTCTGACCACTTTAAGTCATGAAATACTAGGGCATGCTTGGATGGCTGATGTTAAAGACGAGAAAAACATAAGAAATTATACCCAAGAAAAAACCACATTATTAAGTTATTGTGAAGGTTACCCTGATAGGGTTGAAGAAGAAATTTATGCATATATGGAGCAATATAGATTTAGGATTTGGTTAATGAGTTCGGCAAATAAAGATGTTGGATTAAGAGAATTTGCAACTGAAATCTTCCAGAATGACCCTTTGCAGATTTTTGAGTCAAGTTATGTAGATGCCATGATTCAATCTCAAAAAACAGGAGATTGGTCTCAATTCAGAAATCTGATTATGAAAAATGAATTTACCCGTAGCGGGCTGTTTTACTTTGTACAACACTTTCGTAAACAAGCCTCTAGTAAGGAAAAGAAATGTTTTGAGCAATTAGTCGGAGACAAGGGGGTTTTAGCTAGTACTGTAAGAAAAGAAAGCCCAACAGGATTAACAATGGAAAATTCAAAATAAGTGCAACATAAGCGTTTTTTATTTCCAGCATCAGAATGTAGACCTATTTCCTCTCCAGTTTTTCTTCATATCCCCATATCTGTCAAAGCCTTTTTGTCAATGAAAAAGGCATGAAATTAAGATACAATACCGATTTTCAAAAAACTTATATTGTTTGAGATGATTTTACTGCCTGGTCAGTTGTTGCGGGTGTTGGATTCATTGCCTTAATATTTTTTCTGCAGATTTGTTCAATTTCAAAAGGATTTGGCACACCACCCATATAAGTCACATCCGGTACGTATTTTTCTATATTGTGTCCTCTTCCCATGCGCGAACTGCCCGCACGCCTGCTCACAATTCTGCCTGTTTTCATTTCCAGTGCAATATTCCCCTTTTCCGTTTTACCGCTTACTTCGATGTTGCCTGTAAATTGCCCCCAATCAATTGATTTTATTTTTCCTTCTCTATATTTGATTAGTCTTGCCGATGTTCCCACAAAATAACCACCTTTTTTCAATAGTGAATAAATGCCGTAAATCAGCACACTGACACCGATTACAAAGAAAAGGCCGACAATTATCATTGGTACAATGATCGGATTCAAATTTCCGGCATTAACAACGGTATCAACCCCATTTATTTTTATATTCAAATCCTTTCCATGCAGAATCGGATTCATAATAAAAAATGTGGCGATACTGCTAATAAAAACAAATACAGCACCCAGGCTTATTAACGAAAAAGAATTTTTGGATGGATTGTCACGGTCAGCTTTTACGGCAAATTCCTGCTTTTCAGAGCCTATAACTGTGCTTAAATCCGGAGGCAAAACAATTTGTTCGATCATATTTTATTTATTAATGTATGAGCCAGTACAATCATAATCTTCGAGTTTTTTTTCGTCTTCAGCCCCAGAGCCAAAATTAATAAAGCTTTTTAACGGCAAATCATCAATTTTATTTTGAATAATTTCAACTAAGTCTTCAGTTGGCAATAAGCAGTTCATATCTAATCCAATCATACTTTCAGCACTCTCTCTTATATTTTTTTCAATTATATTTTCTGCATATCCATCCGGGTATGTAATGGAAAAATCCGTCAAAATTGTATAAAAAACAGATTCGCCATCTTCTATACCTCTGTATTCATCCAAATAACTGAAATAATATTTGATACCATTTTTAGTTGACTCAAATACTTCATTTAATTTGGCAGGTTTTGATTCCTGTATTGCATTAGTTATACAATCGAAACCACTTGTAACCTCTGATGCTAATAATTGGGTTCCGCAATCAGTCATTTCCTCATCGGATACGTCTGATGATTCTATATTTCTGCTTACAAAATCAGCTATATTGGTTTCCCCATTTTGTATGGCTGAATATGTTTGTTTTATACCCACACTGTCTTTCAGATAATCGCTTAAAGTCCCATTTTTATATTTAATAACTCTTGTAATAAGATCTGCCATTTGCGCACGTGTAATATTAAGATCAAAAGATGTGATATCCAGTGGGTTTAAATTATTTTCCGCACCTTTATCGACCAAATCCTTATACCAGGGGGTTGCGTTTTCATCGTAACTTATACCGTATGTTTTTAATACGATTTTAAGTGCCTCGACAAAATTTACATTTTGAGATGGTCGAAAATTACCATCGGCATATCCTTCAACAATCCCTTCCTTAATAGCTATACGAACATAAGGCGCGAACCAATCATTAATATTTACGTCATAAAGATCGACATATGTGTAGTTTTTAGCTTTATAGTCATCTAATGCGCTATTTATTTCTTCATCAGTAAATTTACTTTCAATAATAATTTTTAATAATTCCGCGCGGTTTATTTGATTATCCGGCTTAAAAGTGCCATCCGGATACCCTTGCACAATATTATTTTCTTTTATGAAGTTGATTGCTTCGTTGTAAGTATGGTCACTTGTTAAGTCTGTAAATGCAAAAGCGTTAGATACAAACAAAATAATGCCCGTCATTATTAATATAATGTTATTCTTCATGATTTGTTAAGGTTATATACCAAATGAGTATAAGATTTTTTTAAAGATTTTTCCACCTCTCCAGTCTTGGTATTTGTTTTACCGCGAGCCATCTGAATATTTTGGGAAATTTCATTTCGTTTTTCAAAACATCATCAACAAGTTTCTGCATTTCCTGTAGTGTCATATTCGGGCTTTTAAACGCGCCTCCTTCATAGCAGGAACTGCAGTACATTTTGCTTAATGTGCCGTCTTTTTCCGAGCCGCCGCCTTTTTTATCCTGTTTCATCGGCATCCCGCACGATTGACATTGTTTATATGTTTTTTCCATATTAAGACAGTTTAATTTTTTCAACAGCCGATTGAAATTCATCTATTGTGTTTATCGTGTCGCCCGCGTCCATAAGATAATCATATAATTCATTCATCTGGTCTTCATCCAGCTGTTCCTGCTCCAAAATATTTAAAATCTGGTCCTGGTCTATATCTCCCCCTACCATGGCGGCAAATAAAATCGCGTTTCTTTCAAAATCATCAGATGGGACCTTTTCCATGTTCATGCCCATATTATTTGAGATTATTATTTCCTCTCCAGCTTTCTCTTCATCTCCTTTCTGTCTTCCATATTCACCGAGTGCTCGTTTTTTGTGATTTTTATCTTTTGTTCCAAAAGCACCAATTTGTCATCCGGAACGTCTTTATCCACATACATCCCGCCGCCGACAAAACAGTTTTTGCCTATTTTTATGCCGGGGTTTGTGCATGAGTTTATGCCGATTCTTGTGCCGTTGCCGATTATCGCGCCGAGTTTGTTGGTGTGTGATTCGATGCGTTCGTTTTTGATGTTCACTTTCACCTTTTTCTCATCAAATCTTAAATTGCCAAGCACTGCGCCGGCGCCGAAGGATACGTTGTGGTCGATGATGCTATCGCCGATGTAGTTGGAGTGGCACCATACGTCACGATTCAGATAACTCCTCGCTACTTCCGTAGAGAAACCGATGACACAGTTACTGCCGATCATACTTTCACGTACCATGGAATTTGTGGCGACTACGGAACCTTCACCTATGTAGGCCGGGCCGTGGATGACTGCGTAGTCGAAGATCTTCGCGTTTGGTCCGACATAAACATTTCCGCTTATGATAGCGGTTTTAGCGATGGACGCGCTTCTGTCTATTTTGTGTTCGACGTTTTTTAGGTAGTGGTTCATCAGCTTTAAAACGTCCCACGGATACTTAAGCGGTTGCCATAACCCTGTGTATTTTTGAAGCATTATCTTGGCTTTTCCTTTCTTGATGTACTGGTCCAGCGCGACCTCATACTTATCATCTTTCTTGGTCTTGGCTTTTTTGATGTAGTCGAGGAATTTCGGGAAATCGTTATAAACATGGCAGACGAGGTTCACGAATTTGCTTGGTTCCTTGCCCGCGCCCGGTTTTTCGACAATATCCGTTATAAGGCCGTTTTTTTCAACCTTCAAGTATCCGCCGGGGAAGTATTCATCCATCCTTTTGCCGGCGATAACACCATCGACTCCTTTGGTTTTTGACGTTTGTATTATTTCGTCAAAAAGCGATTTGTCGAAAATATCGTTACTGCTCATCACCAGAATGTTTTTGTGTTTTATTACCTCCGACCCGGCAAGCACTCCGCCAGCCATACCATCCTCGAGTTTTTTCTGTTCGACGACGAAAATATTGTTGTATTTTTTCAATATAGTTTTGATTTTCTCTATATTGTATTTATTCGCCACGACCGCTATGTCGCGCATTTTTGCCTGTTTCAGCGCGGATATCTGGTGTTCGAGCAAAGTCTTCCCGGCGAACTCCAAAGTGTTCTTATCGGAAATAGGGTCAAGCCTTGTTGATTGGCCGGCAGCGAGTAGGATTACTTGCATATTTGTTTGAATTATTTATATTTCCTATATTTTACCATACCTTGGGGAATTTTTAATTTTTAATTTTTACCATTGACCTCACCCTGCCCCTCTCCTGCCAGGAGAGGATGAGTTTGATGTGGCAGGTGAGGTCATACCAACAACTTAAATTAAAAATTAAACTCAACCGTCCCATCAATCGTCTGCCGTACATCCAAATCCTTAATCTTCTCCATTGTTTCCCCGTGCGGATGGCCGAATTGGTTATCTTTGCCGGCGGAAATCACGGCCGTCTCGGGGCTAACTGCCTGCAAAAATGCGTCTGATGTCGCGGTTCGGCTTCCGTGATGCCCAAGTTTGAAGATATTTGCGCTAACGTCCTGTCCGCTTAACAATATTTCCCGCTCGAGATTGCCTTCCGCGTCGCCGGTAAATATAGCCAATGGCCCCTCATTGTCTGCCAGCCTGATGACTACCGATGTGTTATTGGCGTTTGATGTCTGCTGGCCGATCAGGCTTTGGCCTGCGAACGGATATATGAAGTCCAAAAACAGATCACGGCCGATTTGTATGTCTTTGTCGCTGGCCGGAAATAAAACAGGAATGCCCAATGCTTTTATCTGACTTAAAAACTCCGCGTATAAAGGGTCTTCGGCAGAAACGCCTGTCATGGCGACCTGTTTCACGTTGTATTTCTGTATTACGTCGAAAAAACCGGCGAAATGATCGCTGTGCGGGTGCGTGAGCACGAAAAGATCAATGTCTTTATCAAAAAACCCCATTTTTTTACCCAATTCATCGATGACCTTACCATCCGGCCCGGCATCCACGAGGATGTTTTTGTATTCAGGGGTTTGTATAAGTATAGTGTCGCCCTGGCCTACATCCAGTACCGAGACCGATAGCTTATTGCCTGTGACTAAAAAAAACTGTGCCAGAGCCAGTGTCAGCACAAATAGCAAAATTATATGGGAGAGCACCCAATGCTTTAATTTTAAATTTAAAATTTTAAATTTTTAATTAAGCGGGTGCTTTGTTTAGTGTTTTATTATACTAATAATTTTTTATTTGTCAAATATCCATTATTATATTAAAATAACGACCAATAATTTTTTTTCGATGAGTGAAGTTTTTAAGAAAGCCGATAAAATAGCTGTTTTTGACGCGGACAACACATTATGGGATTGGGTCGGTTTAAAAAATAAAGAAGTCGATGCCATGATTTCTTATTTTATGGGTATAACCGATTTATCCAGACAGGAAGTGCTACGATCGATTTCCAAGGTATATCAACAGCAAGGTACTCCGGATTATAGCGGCCTTATACAAAATATGGATATATTCCAAGGGCTTAAAAGATCGCATATAGTCGATTTAATAAGGGGATGCATAGATGTTTGTATACAAGTAAGGAGAACAGACCTTAAGCTTTATGAAGGTGTTGAAAATCTGTTGCAGACCCTAAAAACCCGTGAAGATATAGCCACTTGTGTTGTTTCAGATGCGCCAATGTCTGAATTGTTAACACGCTCCCGTCATACAGATAGTTATAAATATTTTGATATGTTATTCGGTCAGCCGGAAAAAAGAGAGGAACATGTTGCGAGAGTCATTGAGTCAGCCAGAGGAGCAAAAATACCATTTCAATATTTGCGAAGCCATAAGCCTAATGTGTTTTTAGGAAAATCCTTAGGTTTATCAGATGGCGATGTAAATAAAAAAGTGACAATAATAGGTAATAGTGAGAAAGCAGATCTGGGTATGGCTGTTCGTAATCAATGCCGTTGTCTGCTTGCGGGATGGGGTGCCAGTCCTATAGAAATAGCCGATAATGTCACGCAAATGGTTTATGCTAAACCGGAGAGAGTTGATATGCCGTTAACAGAAGATCTTATTAAGATGATAAAAGCAGTGGATGTGCATGTACTTGATAAGCCGTCAGACGTAGAAAAGTATTTTGCTTAATTGTGCGTCATACAATGTTATTGCGTATATGTCAATCTATACTGGATTCAAAAATCCTCCCGCACCAATTGTTTTTATAAAATGCGAGAGGATTTAGGCCTTTTGGTTTTTGTTTTATTTTTTACGTCTAAGTAATCTGCCAGCGGCTCCGGCACTGCCGAGAAGCAGTAAGCCGATACCTGCACCTGTCTGAGGCAGGCGGATTGATTTCACAACACCGACGGACTCATTGCCGGCAGCGTCTTTTGTTGTGATCTTGAATGTGTATTCTTTGCCACCTTCCATATCAGGAAGCTCGTAATGTGTAACATCAGCTCCAAGAGATGTGCCTGCACCGTATGTGGTGCCACGGTCCATACTCTGGTAAAGGATCTGGTCTACAAGGTCCTTTGCTGTATTAAGGCTGGCTGTCCAATCCATCACGATGATGAATTTTTCCATGTCTTCCTTAAATGTAAGCATCAAAGCTGTGATATCTTCCGGAGCAGTAGTGTCCGCAACTTCCTCTGTTGTCTCTTCGCCTTCGGCAGCAGCACCTTCAGTTGTTTCAGGTTCAGTTACCTCTTCAGCAGGCGGAGTAGTTTCTGTTGCGGCAACTACAGGTTCAGCATCGGAACCGGCGAATAAACCGGAATCAGTGCTTCCGCTTATAATAGGATTACTGGCGGCATCTGTAACAGCCACGCCGGCAGTAACTATATAGTTCATGTCTTTTACCTGAGTAGCTGTTTCCAATATAACTGTGGCACCTGTTGTATCTTGTGTATCAATTACAGCGCCCATAACCTCCAATGTATTTGTAGGGTTGATTTGTTCTGTAATAGAGAAAGCAGCTTCCGGTAACAGATCAGGAAGTGTTACAGCCTCAGAGAACACGATTTTTACATGGGATTTATCAACCGATTCCACATTTACAACAGTAGGAGATGTGGTGTCTTCGGTAGCTTCTGCCACGGCAGCTGCTGTAGCAGCACTTGCCTCCACGCTATAAGCTTCACTTTCAATGCTGGCGGAATCGATAGCCGTTACAGCGAAATAATATGTGGTACCGGCTGTAAGGCCTGTAACTACATATGATGTGCTGTTATTAGGTGTATCTACTTCACTGCCATATTCGCCAGAACCCACAGTCTGCACGGAGGTTGTGCCATAGTAAACACGATAATGGTTTACAAGGCCACCGCCTGCATCCTTGGATGAATTCCAGGAAAGGCCGATGGATGTTGAATCCACTGCTGTAGCTGTAAGGCCCGTTACATTCTCCGGTTCACCGGCAGCAAAAGCTGACAGGGCCGGAATGGCCAAAACGACAGCCGCGATTAATGCAAAAAGTGATTTTTTCATATTTGTTTTCATAGCATTTGTTATTAAATCTATTAATTATAGCAAACTTGAGCCATTTTTGCAAGGGTAAATAACAAAAAATTTCTGAATTCAGATTTCTGATTTCAGAATCACATTTAAAATATAAGATTTCACAATCGAATCTGAAATCAAAAATCTGAAATATTACAGACCTATTTCACTGGCGATTCCTTTCATGGCATCCAGGGCGATTTGAAGGAATTGTTCCAGCGGCAAGCCTGCAAGCTCGCATTCTTTTATGACTTCACGGTTTACTTTAGCCGCGAAAGCCTTATCTTTGAATTTCTTTTTAATAGACGATACCTCGGCATTGGCGAGCTTTTTGTCGGGGCGCATCAGACCATAAGCATATATAAGTCCGGTTACAGTTTCGCCGGCTGCGAGGCAGTGTTCAAGCCTGGTCGAGCGGACTTTTCCGGCATAATCACCGCATTCCGTGCCGTAAACATGGGAGATGATGATGTTTATCAAATCGTCCGACACACCGCCATCTTTTAATATTTGTTTGCAGAGGACACCATGATTTTTGATATCATTTTTAGTTTTGTCGAAGTCGATGTCATGCAATAAACCCGCAATCCCCCAAAGTTCCTCATCCTCGTCAAAATGGCGTGCCAAAGCGCGTAAAACCGCTTCCGATTCACGGCTGTGCATGCGGATTATTGGATCTTTTATATGTTCGTCGAGGAGTTGTTTGGCTTGGTCGTATGTGATTCCTGGAACCATGATATTTATATTAAATTATACGACATTTCGAAGGCGCGAAAACCTCTCCCGCCCTTTGGGCACCCTCTCCTTATAGAAAGGAGAGGGGGTTTCGCGCCTTCGTCAAAATTAATTTAAATACTTTCTTTCAACCTTTTTACCACGAACTCCTTATCAAGCGCCGATAAAAACCAGCCGGCCTGCGGTCCAAAATCTTTGCCCAGGAATATCTTATATATAGCCTGAAAGCAGTCTTTTGGTGTAAACGCGGGATTACCTTTAACCGTTTCATGTATCGTTGTATGGATGGCTTCGCCTTCCCATTTTTTAAAGCCGGATAATATATCCAAAAGTATGCCGAGGAATTGTTTTTGGGTATCTGTGAGGCTCTTCGCGGCCTCCGGCAAAACGTCATGAAGTTTATATATATAGTTCTCCGGAGCATATGTCTCCAGCCACTTTTTCGCGTATTTTATCCTCAAATCAACTTCCTCTTTATCCTCTTTGGTAAGCTTAGCACCCTTCATTTTTTCCACTTCCTCATACACATCCAATCTTGGTATCTGCATTATGAAAACAAGTTGCGAGAATCTTGGGAAGAACCTTTCCACAGGTTTTTTATCCGACGTCTGAGATAGCTCAAAAGCACGCGCTAAATCCGTCTGCAATGTGTCATTTATGCCTATGTGAAAGTACCATTTCGCGGCTTCGTCATGCTGGTCAAAGAGCCTTGGTATGGTATCGCCTTCGGGGTCGAAGTCTATCGGCCTGTTGGCTACGGTTTTGACCATCAGATAACGCAAGATCTCCGGCGGAACAAGATCCGCTATTTCTCTCGCTGTTTGCCCCAAGCCCTTGGATGAGCTCATTTTCTTTCCGCCGACCAGGAAGAACTCGTACGGGATGTTAAACGGTATGTTTGTATGGGAGACCTCTTTACATATAGCTTCACCGATGTTCCTGGAACCACCTGCCGCGTTGTGGTCTTTACCCGCGCCCTCGATATCCACATTATAAACATTCCACTTGGCAGGCCATTCCACTTTCCATGTAAGTTTTGCGTTTCCATTGAAAGGCGATATCTCCCCTTGATATTCGCATCCAACAGCCCATTTAACCTTGTCTTTTTTACAGACGTATTTCACTTTTTCGCCGTCGAAAGAAAGCACATCAGTTGAACCTTCTTTTCCGCATTTCTCGCATATCACCTGCACCGGTGACCAATGTTCTTCTTTCTCGGAACCGGAAATTCGTTTGTATATCTCGCGGATTTCCTTGTTTTTTGTCAGCGCGATTTTTATCCAGTCATTCATCTTTCCGCTTTTGTAAGCGTCATGCGCGCGCGGGGTCTCCGGGTCAAAACCAAGTTCCTTAATCACGCCATAAAACTCCTCACCATAATATTCGGCGAAGTTTTCAGCCTTTTTGTCCGGTGACGGCACGTTGCAAAGCGGCATGCCCATGTATTTGTCAAAATCCTTTCCGACAAGCTCCTTTGGCATACCATCCATCGGGTCATAATCGTTGAATTCAAAAAGAAACTTCGCCTTTTTACCCTTTTCATTAAGCACCTGAGCAATAACTCCGTGTATAACAACCCCTCGGAGCGAGCCGATGTGCACGCGACCCGAAAGAGTTTTTTCATCACGGATGATGAATTCTTTTTTATCGGGATAAGTCTCGATGATTTTATTAACTATTTCGTCGACCCAGAACATATTCTTAAAATTTAAAATTTATAATTTTTAATTTTAAATGACAAATTTCATTTAACTAAAAAGCAATGATAACTTTATCACAATGCACCACAGACAAACAATCGGACTGATTATTTATCAGCAGATAAAACTTCGCCTATATCTTTTCGTATCGTTTTCGCACTTCTTGGCTGTTTTTTGAAACAGATTGTGACAATCGGATAGGTAACGATGATGTCATCTTCAGTTTCCTCGTATTTTATGACACTTTGGTTTTTTAAAATTACTTTGATAGCGGACATGTCCGGGTTGTTGATGTTTTTACTGGCGAAACGGTCTTTCAATGAGAAAGATTTTTCAAAATATTGTTCATCAAAAACATATCCACCAGTTTCATGAATCAAATCCATTAGATCTTCATCCGTAGGCACGTAGGTTTTATCAGATCTTTTTTCCATGTCGCAGATTGCCGATTCTATTCTATTAACTACATCTTTTTCTCTTTTGGTCGCGCCAAAATGATCCTGCACAATGCCTATTCCGTCATCCTGTAATACCCTCATGTATTCCGCCAATATTTTTTGATAGTCTTCTTTGCTCACATTGTTTAAACCGCCTCTGCAAAATATAATATCGAATACGCCGGGCTTTATGCTGAGCGCTTTTGAATCAGCCAAAACACGTTCCTCATCCTCATACACATCCGATGACAGCATTTTTTTGCCCCCGTCCTGATATACGATTTGCAGATCCTGAAACAATTCCTTCATTTTACGTCCGACAATACCCGTGCCTGCCATTGAATCCAGACAACGCAAATTACTCCCTTTTTGTTCTATTTCGGATTGGATAATTCCGGCTATGTGGTTAATCGATGTGGCATCACGAAAAGGCTCAAACGACTCAAGATACTCCGGAGTTCTGATGATGAATTGGCTTTCGCGGTCCATAATTAATTTAAAACTCTCAGTCGTTAATCCTTTTTTATTATCCCAAGACCAGTTTTTTAACTCCCCAAAGACAAACTGTTCCCATGGAACTGATTATGGTCCACAACAGCCCGGCTCCTGTTGGCGGTAACTCTTTTGGCGGAATCACGTTGCCTGTGTTGTCTTCGATGATCACACTGTCTCCATTTTGGCCGGTAGCGTACCCCAATTGCATGATATTTATTGTTTCCGCCTGATAGATATTAACAGTCGATGCATTATTTATAACTATATTTCCGCATTTTCCGGTGCATGGTTTTGTCGGGGTATTTGAGCTTGTATAAACGTAAGTATTATTCTGGCCTTGGTCCTTTATACAACCTGTCGCGGAACTATTCAGATGATATCCGGGGTTGCATTGCCAGCCGGTTCCTTCGTTATTCATATGGGCGTTATCGGGAACGTGTTTTTTAATACAACGTTTACCTTGCGCATCAAGTCCGTATCCGTAAGGGCATTGCAGAGTGGATTCGGATTTTATAAGCCCGATGGCTTTTTCATAATCCTTTCCGCATATCCACCTGCCCAGAACTTCGTTGTATTTCCAACTGCATGTGTAATGCTCTTTTGCTTTGTAATCGTAATGTACTGTTGTCGCGCTTGCTCTTTCGATATCCGCCAATTCTTTAAGTCTCAGGCGCTCATTTCCGTTTGTATGCTCAAATTCATAAGCTTCCACATACTTATTCTCAAATCCTATGGATTCTTTGTATTTTGCTTCAGTAGCCTTTGCGTTCTGCGCAAAACTTAGTAGCAGGATACAGCCTATGACGACAGACAAAAGGGTTTTCCGCATTTGATTATTTAAAAAGGCGTTAATTTTAACACCTTAATTAATAGTTGTCAAGGTAAGAGTACTTCTTTTAACAAAATCCCTTATTTCTTGACGTTTGTTGCACAATATTATATAATTATAGCAAGTATCAGTAATTTTTATAGATATCCTCCGCAATAAAACTGCATTACCGGGAATCGGCATAGATGTAGACCTGCCTCGAAACGTCCAACTGCGTTATGACGGCGAGGTGCCGGATCTTCTTGAGCATATCGCGCTTACCGATTTGCAGTTAAAAGGCATTATCACCGAATATCGCGGGTTTTTGGATAGATTGATAAACACGCCTTTTGATTATTTTTTATTGGCGGATGCAAAAATTTTATTGGAACAAGAATTAGGTTCTTTTGAAGATATACAGGCTTATTGTTTTGAACATAACCCGACCGATAGGGATAAGATGTTTGTCATAGCCAAAAAAACCGGACTCGAAAAAAGCATGTCCATTTTTGCCGATGGGCATGAATCGGGCGAATTCCTCCAGAAAAACAATTTGCAGAAAGTATTGCAGGAAGCTTTGTCTGCCGAGGGTATTATTATAGATGTCGATAAATATACAGACGAGGATTTTGCGGATCTTGGTGGTTTTTTAGCTTTATTAAAAGCCAAAAAAGCCGGAGAAAAAGTATTTATACCGAACTTTAAAATCAATCCCGATTCACGAAGACAAATGGGTCGCATGTTCGGTTTGGAACCGGCTGAAACGGAGCAAAATAATTAACTCTCTGTTGTCTTTCCGTCAAAGTCAGCTTCGTTTTCCTCAGCCTCTTTTTTGGTTACGCGGACAATGCCGTCTTTGTGATGGGCGGGGGAGTAAATAGTGTAAAGTTTCAAATCTTCAATGCCCGATGTATTTATAACATTATGCTGGGCACCTGCCGGCACGACCACAGCAAAACCATCTCCGACTTTATATTCGTTGCCATCTATTATCACTTTGCCTTCGCCTTTGTCGAAACGGAAGAATTGGTCGTTATCCGGATGGACTTCCATACCGATTTCTTCATTCGGTTTAAGGCTCATCAGTACTAACTGGCTATGAGCTCCCGTATATAAAACCTTTCGGAAATTATTATTTCCCGTAGTGTCCTTTTCGATATTTGAGCAGAATCCTTTCATAAAATGGTTGTTAAGAATTTAAAACCTAAAGAAGTATAGCACTGCAGACTATTCCGTAAATCAAAACGCTGATCATATCCTGTATTACCGTTGCCACAGGGCCGGAACCTGCGGCCGGATCTTCTCTCATAGATTGAAATATCTGTGTGATAAAAAGCGACATGATAGGTGCTATCAAAATGGCGATAAAACATGATAACGCGATGCTTATGGACAATAAACAGTCTCTAAGCCAGATAAATGTTATCAAACCGGAAATGGCGCCAAATATAGTTCCAAAAACAAGACCCAATATGGATTCTTTTTTCAGATAATGTTTAAAGCCCGCTCTGCCCGTTTTTAAGTCCCTTGAATAAATAGTTCCTGTTTGTGAGCCGATAGCAGCTGAAATATAAACAATGAATGGAAGGAAAAAAGCGACCTGCACATTACTTGCAAGGACCTCCTCAAAACCGGATATCACAAATGAAATTATAATTCCGAGGAATAATCCGATAAACAAAGACGGCGCGCGCAACTTAAATAAAGTTTTCACGGATTCGTAATCGTCATCCGCGTACATTATTCTTTTTTCATGGTTTTCATGATTCATATTTTGTTTTTTTAGTTTAATTATCATATCAGCTTGTTTCTATAACCATTTTACATAAATTCACTGAAAAAGCTCATAGGATTTTTCGAAACCATATTTATTTTTTGGTGACCAATTTTGCTGCTTCAGCAATCGCATTCTCTGACATCTTATCTACAGTACCCTTAACTCCCACGCTTGCGAATTCTCTTGAAGCACTTTCGTGCGAGGAAAAACCTATTATTTCTCCCGCGTAGCCCTGGTTTCTTAATTTCTGGACAACCATTGTTCCTTTGAGGGCTTTTGAAAGTTTATAATCCATCAATACAACATCAGGATTCTTTTCCATTATTTGTCGGGCCAGCTCATCAATGCTTTGGCCATCGTATTTTATAAATGATGCCTTGCCGTCTGTAATAACTGTTAAATCAACAATAAAAAGCTCCAACATATCTCCTTGATCATCTACCATTGTTATAACCTTGTCCTTTAAAGGTTCACATCCTTCTGGTAATTTAGGCAACCTTCTTTGTTTCATGATGCTACCTATTCTCACAAACTCCGCGTTTATTTGTTCTAACATTTTTTCCGGAGTCATAGGCGTTTCTGCTTTTGTTTTCATTACAGCTTCGACCTTTTCCTGCACTTCCCGAACCAAATCCGTTACCGATGCCTTTAGGATATCTATACCCTCAAGTACTTTTTTTGCATCATCTTTGTCCAAAACTGAGATATCCGTCAGTTCATATATAGCCGATATCCTTTCTTCCTCCATGGATCTAGGCTCTCCAGGTGTTGAGACTCTGGTTTCAAGCGAGTGTTCGATACCTTCATCTCTTAATTGTCTGCGATTAACCATAATTTTTAATTAAATAATTCAGTTTATCTCTTAATTATACCAAAAAACACGGCGTTTATCCACTCAAATAGCTGATTGAAAGCATTAATACGAATATTTAATTTGAATAACTATTCGCCCAACCGGGGTTATTGTAGGCGTAAGGGATATCAAAGTATGGTCCATACCATAATGGTCCTTCAAAATATATATCACGTCCCCCGTCATATTTTAAATAAATGTAACCATTATTCATACTGCCTGCCCCATGGTAAGCCGTGTATTTGTCTGGTAGTTTGGCATCTGCAATTTCTTCGTCGATAAAAGTCGGGTCCGGCATTTCTTTTGATTCTTTTATCCTTGCTTCGGCCATTATCACTTCATCAAGATATTTTTCATCCACCTCATCTTTATTTACCGAATTCATCGCAAGGACAAGCGAATGCAATTCTCCGGCTATTAGCTTTGTTGATGCGTAATTATCATAACGGTCCAATAAGACAGCCATTTCAGCTCTATTTATGTTATTTGTAGGCTGAAAACTGCCGTCAGGATAACCTATGACGACTTCTTTTTCCTGTAAATCAAAGACCGAATCACTAAACCAGTTTTCGAATGCATTTGTGTCTGTAAATGCAGGAAAAGAGCTCGCATACACATTGGCTCCGATTGCGAAAACCATACCTGCGATAAAAAATATTAATTTTTTCATATATCAAAATTAGAAAGTATTGAAAATGTTATACGTAAAAATTTTATAAAGATAACATTTTTAATCCGTAGCCAAAATCTTTTCAACGTCGAAATCCTCCGGATGCTGTACCAATTTGCTTATCTTGTCGTAGTCATCGGCTTTTATGTAATGCATGTTGGAAAACGACAGTTCGTAGTCCGGCATATCCACATCCACAAGCCTTGTTTTGATCTTTCCTGTTTTCGGGTCTTCGATATCTTTCAGATAAAGCGGGACGATTTCCCCGTTGTTTTTTACGATCACAATGCACCCCGTACAGCCTTCGTCATAAAGTTTTTTTACACCCATTCCAAGCATCGTGCAGTATTTCATGTCGTAAGCGATTGGCGGACAGCAACGTATTTCATAACCGATTTCTACAGGACGGCTTTTTACGGATATACCCAATTCCTTTAATTTTTTCTGCAAAAGTATGTTGAAGATATGCGCCTTGGAAACGTTACTCAGTTCCGGGTGGCCGTGTTCGTCGAATGTGAAATTGATTCCGCAATTGGCTATTTCCGCTTCATCCATAAAATGGAAGACGCCTTCACTTATCATTATCGCGCCATGATTCATGCCATAGGTCTTGCGCTTTAAGATTGAAGAAATCATCATGTGGATGATCTTGTCGAAAGTGATTTTTTTGCCCTTAAACATCTCCGGAATGATAACCATCGGGTAGTGGCACGCTGTGCCAACGCCGTAAGCAAGGTGGCCTGCTTCACGCCCCATTATGGAAACTACAAACCAGTTTCCGCTGCTTCTCGCGTCCTCGTAAATCGTCTGTGCCATGCGTGTACCTTCGTTCTTTGCCGTCTGAAAACCGAAAGTCGGCAGTCTGTCCGGCAATGGCAAATCGTTATCTATAGTCTTTGGAACGTGGATATTCTTTACGTCGATTTTTTGTTCGTTCAGATATTTCGCGATGCGATTTGCTGTGCAAGCCGTATCATCCCCGCCGATCGTGACCAATAGTTTTACGTTGTTCTTCTTGAAAAAATCCGTGTTGAAGTCAGAATCCTTTGGCTTATGCCTGCTCATGGAAAGAACACTGCCCCCGCGGTTATAAATATAGTCCGCGTAATCAAAATCAAATTCCACAGTATCGGGTGTATCTGTAAAAACTGTTTTCGTTCCCTGATTAAAACCGATAACGCGCCAATTGTCCTTTAAAAAGGATTTGGCTATCGAACTAATGACCGAATTAATTCCCGGAGCCGGACCACCGCTGCAGACTATTGCGACTGTGTTTTTTACTTTCATAACTTATTGCTTAAAACGTTAATACCATACCAATTGAGGGACCAATCGTGGGACCTATTGTTGTAACTACAACTGGTCCAACAATTGGTCCTACAACCGGAATATGTTTATATCCGATTCACATTCCCCAAAATATCAAGTTTATGCATCACCATCTGTTTTATAGCATCGCGCGCAGGAGCAAGATATTTGCGTGGGTCGAAGTTTTCCGGCTTTTCCATGAAGCATTTTCGTATTGTGCCAGTCATAGCCAGGCGAAGGTCCGTATCTATATTCACTTTGCAAACTGCCATTTTGGAAGCCTTTGTGATCATATCTTCCGGAACGCCTCTCGCGCCCGGAATTTTTCCACCGTACTTGTTGCATAGCTCCACAAACTCCGGAATAACAGTGGAGGCGCCATGTAGAACAAGCGGATAGCCTTTTGGCAATTTGCTGCTTATCTGCTCGAGTCTTTCGAAATCCAGTTTAGGGTCGCCTTTAAATTTAAACGCGCCATGGCTTGTACCAATGGCAACCGCAAGTGAATCACAGCCGGTCCTCTCAACAAACTCGATAGCCTGATCAGGGTCTGTATAATGGCCGGAACTTGTACCTCCGCCTGCTTCACCTTCGTCAAACTGAGCGCCGACAAGCTTACCAAGTTCCGCTTCCACTACAACTCCGTGTTTATGGGCGTAAGCAACAACCTCTTTGGTTTTACGTATGTTTTCCTCAAACTCATCGTGAGAGGCATCTATCATCACGCTCGTGAAACCATCATCCACGCACTGTTTGCAAAGTTCCACCGTATCGCCATGGTCCAGGTGCATCGCAACAGGTATATCGGGATATTCCTCCACGGCTGCCTCGATTAATTTTCTTAAATAAATCGGATTCGCGTATTCTCGGGCGCCACGGGATATCTGCAAAATAACGGCAGCTTTTTTCTCCGCAACACCGGCCATTATTCCCTGAATAAGCTCCATATTGTTAACATTGAAAGCGCCAATGGCATAACCGCCCTTAAACGCTTTTTTAAACATTTCTTTTGTGTCTACTAACATACTTTTTAAATTTAAATTTTAAAAGGCAAAGGCGAAGGCAAAGGCAAAGAAGTTGAAACCTATTTTTTGAAAGAAACTTCAACATTCTGCTTCTCCTTCTCATCCTCTATCTCGAAGAATTCTTCCGCCTGGAATTTGAAAATGTTGGCGATTATGTTAGTAGGAACCTGCTGTATCTTGGTGTTATAGTCCCTAACATTGCCATTGTAGAAACGGCGTGAAGACTGGATCTTGTCTTCCGTATCCACAAGCTCGTTCTGTAATTGCATGAAGTTTTCGTTCGCTTTTAAATCCGGATAGTTCTCCGCGACGGCAAACAAGGATTTCAATGCACCGCTTAACGCGTTTTCAGCCACCGCCTGGTCTTTTTTATTCGTTGTATTGATCGCATTGGCGCGGGCCTCCGTCACCTTTGTGAATACGCTGTCCTCATGAGCGGCGTAGCCTTTTACCGTTTCCACGATATTCGGGATAAGGTTATATCGGCGTTTTAGCTGAACATCGATATCGGACCAAGCCTCCTTGACCCTGTTTTTTAGTTTTATAAGAACGTTGTATGTAAAGATTACAAACGCTATTATTGCTACTATGATAATTATTAGTATTTCCATGGTTGTTTTTTATAAAAATATTCGAATCCAATGTATCAGAAAAACTCAGAATCTGATAGGGGGACTGATAGGCTGTCTAACGGTTGACCTTATTGGTGACCTTGTTGTTGACCTATCGGGGTAGTTTAAAATACCTTGACAATCATGTTTAATATAGTATAATCATAACCTTTATCCTCAATAAATATGGCAACAGGTACCCCCGACCAGCCAATTGATGAGCAATCAGCTAATCAGCTATCCCGCCACGGCGGGCAGGCAGCTATCAGCTCAACAAATACTCCTTCGCAACCATCGGTTATTGATGGTTTATTGGCTAAAATTCAAGGCAGCCTTCAAACAATCCGTGCCAACCGATGGGTTATGGCCGCAGTTTTTGCTACGGCAGTCCCGTTTTTTGCACAAACAGCTGAAGCTAAAGGCATGATATCTTTAAATGATTATAAACCAATTACGCTTTCTTCTCGCGAAATTACAGATTCACCATGCCAATTAAAAGACCTTTTACAAATGTCCTCCGGGGAGCTTGAGGCTAGAGTTAAAAAAATGACTTTGGATGAAATACAGGAGGTAATTGATGTACTTGATCAGGTCTCCACGGATGCTTCTAAAATAGCAAGAACCGCAATAAGCGATAAGCTTCTAAAAAACATAGCTTTAACCGATTCCGAAAAGAAATTATTTATTGAGATGGCCCAAAAATACGGAATCGAAAATTCGGAATCAATAAGGGCTCTTTTAGATAAAAAGCAATTAACACCAACGCAAGCCAAGTATTTACTTATTCAATTCAAAGAAATACTGAAAGCACAGGAAGAAGCTGCTGAGAGATCTGTTGCGGTAAGGCGTATTGCCGACGCGAAAGCGGAAAGTCTGAATGGATGGGATTTGGATGCCAGCGCAAGAGAAGCGCAAAAATATGCTGATCTAATGAAATCCCTTGATGAGTGGGAAAAGAATTTATCCGCAGAATCCGTAAAAAAATAATCACTGTTTTATAAAATGAACCGCAAGCCAGGAGAAACACCATCGGACGGCATGCCTGCAGCTCTTGCGCGAACCATAATTGTTTCGTTACTGTCACTTGTGTGCGCAAAAGAAGTCGATGCCGATAAAATGCCAATTCAGGATTCCAAACCCACAAAAGATAAAATATCCACTCCTGAATTGCCAGAGTTCAAGTTGCCTGAGGCAGGCGATAAAAATCTCAAGTTAACCAAAGCTGATATATTAAAGCGAATTAAAGAGGCGCGTGAACTTAGTTATAAAATTTCTGAAGCAAGGGCAATTTACAGGGCGATTAAAAACAAAATGCCTTTAGATCCTGCTGAGAAAGATAATTTCATAGCTTTGGCACTGAAAAATAATTTGGCTGAAATGCCTAAAGTAATCCAAATTTTAAATAAAGAAACGTTAAATGATGCCGACATGGTTTTTTTAATGAATCAATTAAAAATCATTGTAAAAATACAGCGGGATGATCTTGTTAGTTATGTTGAATTACTACAGACATTACAAAGCAGTTTATCAATTATTTCTTTTGTTCAGACTTCACCTGAACTTCGTACCTGGTTAATGAATGAAGCACCTACACAATTTGCAGTCTGCAGACAGTTAGTCATAGAATTAGATAAAATGCTGAAATAAATTTTTAAAATAAAAAAGCCCGTTCCAAGCGAACAGGCCTTTTCGATTTGTAAATTAGGCTGTTGGTCTGTTTACCTGAAGATAAGAGCTTGCCATAACTTTTAAATATCCTCTGGATATTTCTGCGCCAGCTCCTTCGCCGACAGCTTTTTTTGCGTGTTTATCCATTTCTTTATTGAACTCGGTATATTTTTCAGTATACATTTTGAGCATACTCGGGTCCGTGGCATGTTCAGCGATTTTGCCTTTCATGATGCCATTTGCTTCATTAAAATCTTCTTTGATCTGCGCTACTGCTTTTTTACCCAAAACCTTTTGGACCTCTTTGCTATTTAGAGCTACCAACACATTTTGTTCCAAAGTCCTTCCATCTTCCAATGCAAGTGCGACAACGTCTTGGGTTCTATCTGTTCCTTCACGCATTTGCAGCGCCAAAGAATCTACAATATCACCCTTAACCACTTCATCTTTGAATTTAATCCTGCTTACATTTTCGTGTTTTGCAGCCTCTTTTTCAAGATTGGCTAATTCCACCTCTTGTTCTATTGTTAATTTCGTTAATCTTTTAGCTTCGCTTGTGGTTTTTTCTTTCCCCTCATTGGCTTTAGCAAGAACCTGCTCCAATGGTGGCTGGTTTTCCAGGAATTTCAAAAAATCATCAGGTTTTTCGGTCGTTGAGGCCTCAACAGTAGGCTGTGGCTTGTCCGCCCCAGCATTCTGGAAAACAAAGCGACTGTTAAGCAATAAATTGTTGAATAAATTTTTCATGGCTTTTAGTTTTATTTATCTAATTATTATAGCAAAAATTTAACCTTTTATCAAGGTTAAATAAGGCGAAGGCGAAGGAAAAGGCAAAGATGGATTACCTTAATTCATCCGAACTGGTTTGGCGGATGCGCTCCGGGCGGAGGTTTTTTACCTGATCCATTATTCCATCCTCTAGTTTAACTGTTGGCTTGTAGCCTAGTATTTTCTGGATTTTGGAGATGTCCGCGTGCTGACCTTTTACATAATCCTCTTTTACAGGATTCGGTATGTTTTTTGCTTTTATACCGTTATTGAAAGCTTTTTCCAGCGCGTTGGCGATATCCTGAACGGAAACAGAATAACCTGTACCGATGTTGAAAACGTCCGCGCCTAATTTCTTGTCAGTTTCAATGGCCAAAATAAGCCCTTGCACCACGTCTTTTACGTTCGTGAAATCACGGGTCTGGGAACCGTCGCCGTAAATAACAGGCACTCTTTTGCGCGCGAAATCCCAGCAGAACTGGGAGATCAGGTTGGCGAATTTGCCTTTGGCTTCCTCGTTCGGGCCATACACGCTCATAAAACGGAAACCGATGATATCCATTTCCGGATACACTTTGTTGTAGCACTTGGCGCAATATTCATACACCCTTTTTGTGACGGCGTAATGGTTTATTGGAGTCACTTCCTGCGTTTCTACAAGCGGTAAAGGGTTGTTGCCGTAAAGTGAGGATGTGGAGGCATAAAGCACTTTTTTAACTCCGTTCTTCCGCGCCCATTCCAGCACTGTGGCGAAAGATTGTACCGAGTTAACGTAACCGTTTATAAAACCATCACCCATAAACATGGGCGCGGAGGATGTGCCGGCGAGATGTACGACGTAGTCGACTTTCCCCGCTTTATCCAAATCATCCATTTTACAGGCGTCGCCTTTTATAAATCTCACATCTTCATCCAGATTCCTCTGGTCGCCCAAAAACAGGTTATCCAGAGCCGTAACGTCGTATTTTTTCTTGTTTATATTGCAGAAGTTGGAGCCTATAAAGCCCGCTCCGCCGGTGACAAGTACTTTTTTCATAATAACCAGGTAACGAGATAACGAAATAACGATACAACGAAATAACTTAAAACTCAAAACTCTAAACCTAAAACTTTAAACTTAAAACAACCAATGCAGGCGAAGATATATATCCTCGCCTTCGCAGGTTTAATATCAAATCATCAAATCCTTAATCTTTAACCTGCCTGCCGGCAGGCAGGTCGTTAATCCGGCAGTTGGACACCGCAAGGCTAAACAGCTAATATAAACAACGCTGTAAATAAGATTATGTTTTTCAGAAAAAAACCAAAGAGGCTTTATTACCCAACCAGCACGCGCTGGTACACACAGCCAAGAAAAATGCCGGGTCTAAAATCCTCACGCAAGGTGTTCACGCATAACATACGCACCCATTTCACGCGGATTTTTAAGAACGCTTTTTACTTCACGATAAGTGCGGCGATATTACTTGTAATGATCATTATCCTCTTTTTTTCCAGCTATCTTTCTATAACAAATATCGAGGTCGTAAGAAAGGATTTTAATATAAACACGGCCGCAATCAGCAATGAATTAAACCAGTACATAGGCAATAATATAATGTTTTTCCATAAGGCCGATATTAAGGATACGATACAAAAAAAATTTCCGGAATTCGCCATAGTGGAAGTGAATAAAATATTCCCGCATACGATAAAAATACAGCTGGAAAGTTATCCCACAGTGGCGAATTTAAGGGCTTATTACATATTACCGAAAGCGGAAACCCCGGCTCCGACCAATGAGGATAAAAGCATGGCGAAACTTGAAAAGGCGCTTGAGGCGGCGATGACGCTTGAAGCAACTCCCGGTGAGGAAGAAACGGTGACAAAAGAGGAGCTCACTCCCATAGAACAAAAATGCCTTTTAAACCGCATCGGACAGGCTATTTTTGATCAGGAGGAGAATCTGGAATTAATAACGATTTCCGTTGGCAATCTTGAACAGCCAATCGAAGACCGCGAAATAGTCGTGCCGAAAGAAGTGATGGATTACATACTCGATTCAATGCGCTACTTCAACAATACGTTTAAAATGCAGGTAGCCTTTGTTAAATACCTGCCTGTTGCCAGAGAAGTGCGTTTTAAAACGGATACAAATATATGGATATGGCTCTCGCTGGAAAAGGATTATAAAAATCAAATCGACAAATTGCAGGCTATTTATGAAACCGCGGAATTGAATAAGGAAGAGATCAAGTACATTGACTTACGCGTCAGCGAGAAGGTAATTTATTGTCCGTTGAACGCAAGATGCAATAAACTTGCAGACTGATAACTATTGTGGGGCTAATTGAGGGGCTATGGAGGGGCTAATTGTCAATAAGCCCATCGGTCGCCTCAGGCGACCAGCCCATCAATAAGCCCACCTATAAGTAAATTTTATGTTCAGAAGCATTGTTAGCCTACTTATATTGGCTAATTTAAGCGCCGGCGCGATGATTTCAAATCCTTTGACCACAGAGTCTTTTGATCCTGCGGATCTGCTGGAAGTGAACCAGATACCCGTAAAAACGCATGGCGCGGTCCAGCCTGATATTGATGCGGAATCCGGGCTTGTGATGGATTTAAATACCGGCATAGTCCTCTATGAAAAAAATGGTTATAAGCCAATGCCAATGGCCAGCCTCACAAAAATAATGACGGCAGTCATAATACTTGAGTCTCACGATTTGGATGATGTTGTAACTGTGGAGGACAACTACGGTTCCATGACCGAAGACCAGCTTGGCGTCAGAATATGGCTGCAGAAAGGCGAACAACTTACAGTATACGATCTGCTTACAGCGCTCCTTGTCCGTTCCGCGGGGGATGCCGCAATGGCTTTAGCCAAATACCATAGCGGGTCCGTGGACGCGTTTGTCGTGGAGATGAATAAAAGGGCGCAGGAACTGAATCTCACAAACACGTATTTTAAAAATCCTGTCGGAATAGACGCGGAAGGCCATTATTCCTCATCCTATGACCTCGCCATTCTTACAAAACGCGCGCTTAGATTTTCGGTATTCCGAAGCATAATAAGGATGAAGGAGGCTACGATATCCTCCGTGAACGGGCGCACTACACATGCCTTTAAATCCACAAACCTTTTACTGAACAGCTATCTTGATATCCTCGGCGTAAAAACAGGCACAACAGAAGGCGCGGGCGCAAGCGTGATAAACCTTGCCAGAAACGAAGGTGGCCATCAGGTGCTGGCGGTACTTTTAAACAGCCCCAGCAGATTTCAGGAGAACAAAAGCATGATAGATTGGACGTTCAGAAGCTACGAATGGTGAGACCAATTGTGGGACCAATGGAAGGCCCATTGAGGGTCCGATTGTTTGTTTTAGGCGGCTAATTTATCTTCTGCCGGTTTATCCGCCGGTTTTTCTTCGGTTTCAGGATTGTCTTCCGGCATACTTGTATCCGCTGTAGGTCTGTCGGGAAGTGGAGGAGGTGCCGCATGAGTATCTACACTGACAGGGGCTGATGTTTGTGCAGGTGGTGATTCGAAGAAATCTGTTACGCCTTTTTTTATAACTCCAAATGCTTTTATAGGTCCTTGTGCCACTGCGCTTAATACTTTACCGGGAACAGCGACAGCTTTTTTACCAGCACCTACCATTTTGCCACCCATGGCTACAGTTGTAGATACAAATGGTACAGCAATAGCCTTACCCACATCTTTTAATGTTTTTACAGTTCCTACTATCGCTTCTTTTGCCGCTGTGCCGAACCGGCCAGTCGCAAGATTTGCGGTCGTTCTTACGCATCCTTCATCGATATCTCCAGGTACGCTGAAAGCTGCCGTTTTCGCTTTTTCAAATTCCTGCATTACAGAGCCACTTCCACGCAGAGCTTTGTATGCGCCTTGAATATTGCTAAACACACTTTCTTTAAGTTTGCCAGCACCTTCAATAATTTTTTCTGCTGTTTCCGCCTGCAATTTTCTTACTGCTTCGAATCTTTTACCCATTTTGCTTAAGAAATTTATAAATATCGTTTATTTTCAATTTATCCTGAAGGCCATGTATGTTTTCGGTATCCTCGTTGATAGCTTTGGAAAAAACATCGATGTCATGGTTTATAGCTTCCAGCACCTCTTGAGTGTGCTCTTTAAGCTTTTGCATGGTCTCAATATCCGTTTCCGGAATTTGCTCCGCGTAAGCGTTAAGTGTGTCCAAATACGTCCAGTACAAGCCCATTACGCCTTTGAACAAGTCTTCCGCGCTTTCCAATGTTTGTATCACAGTTGTATTTTGCATCATTTTATTATAGCAAAAATTAAGCTTTTTATCAAGCTTAATAAGGCAAAGAAAAAGGCGAAGGCAAAGGAAAACAAAGGGGTTAAACCGCCTTTACTCTTGCCATACAAAAAGAAATGATGTAAAATCCACACGATCAATCCTACTTCCAGTGCGTCAGGTTTATATTTTTATTGATCTAATATAGCTCTCACACCCATCAACATACAGGCACAGCTCGAACGCCACTCCAGACTCAAAAATCAGACCTGCTCCAAAGATATCTATACTCCCGTGGCTACCCGGAAATCCTTATTTGGCTTATTAGCATCAGGCCTAAAGTTTTTGTTTAAGGTAAATTCCAATCCTATAGCAAGCCAGTTAGGTAAGCGTGTCATGGCTTTTAGTGCCGCGTTTTTTGTTCTTAGTTCATTCGTACCGCTTTACCAGTATACGGAAGGCTACCAGCTTGATGAGGAATTGGGGATTATGGATTTTACTGAACAAGATACAGAAAACACTTTGGCAGATATGATGACTGAAGATGGATTTTTGTTAAAACCCGCCATCAATTCCACAGCAGGCGACAGAAGCACGGCCAATGAAATATTCGCTTATGAAGTCGAATCCGGTGATACGCTTTCTTCAATAGCTCAAAAATTCGGTATAAAAAAGGATACTTTGATAATGGAAAACGATCTATGGAGCGAAAGAGTAAGAACCGGGATGACACTGAAGATTTTGCCTGTAGATGGAATATCTCACCTTGTAAAAGATAAGGAAACCGTCGAAAAAATCGCAAAGAAATACAGTGTAGATAAGGAACTTGTTATGAAACAAAACCAGCTGGAGGACGGAAGTACTTTAGTTGCCGGGACAGCTTTGATAATACCCGGCGCTAAAAAAGAAAGGCCAGTATCTTCTTATGTAGCCTCTTCCGCTCCGGGTAGCGCTATAGGCTATAGTTACGATGGTCCTGTTACAGGGCGTTTGATATGGCCTACTTTGAAGGCATCCAAGCTTACTCAGGGGTTCAAAAGAGGGCATTATGCCATCGATATAGGTAATCGCAGTAAAGGCCCAATATTTGCCGCAGCCGCGGGTAAAGTAATAGTAGCCAAGACCGGTTGGAACGGAGGATATGGAAACTACGTAATCATCGATCACGGCAATGGTATGCAAACTTTATATGGCCATAACGAAAAGCTTTACGTTACCGAGGGGCAGTATGTGGAACAAGGGCAAACAGTTGCCTGGATGGGTAATTCCGGACGTGTTTATGGCGCAACCGGCATACATGTGCACTTTGAAGTACGCATAAACGGGGTGAAATATAATCCGATGAACTTCTTCTAGCAATGTCCAATTCCCAGTGTCCAATGTCCAATTTTGGATAGTTGTTAAATATATGTTTTAATTGGAAATTGGAAACTGGACATTGGAAATTATGAAAAAATTATTTTTATTTATCTGGCACGTACCACGCAATATAGTTATCGGACTGGTGATTTTTTATCAGAATATTTTTTCCCCTGATCATAGTTTTTGGGCGAAAAGACTTGGTACCGGAGGATACTGCAAATTCACTCCGACCTGTTCCGAATACATGAAACTTTCGCTGAAAAAACACGGGCTTATAAAGGGCATGCTGAAAGGTATTTGGAGGATTATGAGGTGTAATCCGTGGGGGAAAGGGGGGATGGACTTACCATGATTTCAGATTTCAGAATTCTGATTTCAGATTTTATTTTAGATTCTAGATTCTGAAATGTGACATTGATTCAGAAATCAGAAATCCGAAATCTGAAATATTATTTGTTCTCAGGCGTGGCTGGTGGTGTCTGCGGTTTTTGTTCCTTAACTACAGGAGGTTTTTGTTCCTGCTGTTTAGGCTTTTGCTGAGGACTATTCTGTGGTCTGTCTTTTTGTTTTTGCTGTTGTTTACCCTGTTGCTCCTGTCTGTTGCCTTTCTGTTCCTGTTTTTTTTGAGACGCGAGATCTCGCGTCTCTACAGGTTTTTGGGATTTATTGTCAGTGGCATTGAATTCCAGATACGTCACTTTTTTTGGTCTGTCTTCTTTCGGTCCAACGATTTGCGGTTCAGCTTTCTTTGGTGCCGTAATCTGAGGAGTTTGTTCTTTTATTGCTTCAGGATGTATGTTCAGCCTTTCGCTCTGATATTTTCTTACCTTCGCGAGAATATCGCTTACAACTTTATCCAGCGGTTCTCCGCCACGAAGCTTGTAACCCGCGGCGCGCACATGTCCGCCACCGCCCATTTCCGCGCAGATCTTTCCGACGTCCACGGAATTTGTAGTTGAACGCATGCTTACGGAAATATAATTTTCCGGTTCATTGTCCTTTATAAGCATAATCACTTCCGCGCCCGGAGCGTTACTAAGCAAATCATCTATAATCCCTTCACTTTCGTCCGGCGAAGCGCCGGCTTCTTTTATGTCGTCTCTGGAAATGACAGACCACACCATCCTATAAAGCGCGTCCACCTGCACCTTCGAAAGCACAATACCCCAAAGTTTAAGTGTGCTGAGTTTTTTCGTTTTATATATGTTCTTGATGATTTCCTGCTGTCTGCCTCCAAGATCCAGTAATTTGGCCGCCGTCTCCATGGATTTTGGCGATGTGTTCGCGTGCTGAAAACTGCCTGTATCGGTGATTATTCCGGCTAAAAGCAAAGTCGCGATATCTTCTGTGATCAATTTTTTATTGTATTTCTTTTCCATAGCCTCAAGCACATGGAACAAAACTTCCGTAGAGGAAGCCGCGACCACATCAACTAAGTTCACCTGGCCGAAATCCGTGTTGCTGGCGTGATGGTCGATATTTATTACCGGAGTCTCAAAAAACATCTCGGAATTTTTGTCGTAAATCGGTCCAAGATGTTCAAAATTGCCCGCGTCCATGACTATGATCAAATCGAATTTCGCGCCGCCTTGCGCAAATGAAACGTCTTTTTCCGAAAAGAATCCACCCTTTGGCGTAATCACTATATTCACCCTGTTATCCTCCAGATTGTATTTAATCTTACTGATCGGTGTCTGCGTAATATTCAGTGTGATTATGAAGTCTTTGGATGAAGATAATGAATTCTGAACTATGTTCATCGCCGGCAAAAACGCCAAATTCTCCGGTGTAGCATCATTCGTTACCGCGGTCACTTCTTTGCCCAACTCCTTCAAAACAAGATAGGTGGACAGTACAGCCCCCAGCCCGTCGCAATCCGCTTTGGCATGGGTCAGCAGAAGTATGTTTTTACTTTTATCGATGAGATTGAGGATTTGTTCTATAGTTTTCGGGTCCATATATATGTATATGAGAAGAGTATATTATATAATAAGTTATATTTTTGTAAAATGAAATAGTGTCAATAGCTTATTATAGAACATAAATAAATATTTGTCAAGTATTTTGTTTTTCCTCACAATAACCATTGTGCGAGCAACTAGTCTCCCTGCTCTCAACTTGCATAAATGCGGGCAGTGAATTAACTGTGGATGTTTTCCACCTGTTTTTGCCTTGATGCAAAAATAGGTGGAGCCCAAAAAGATCAAGGCCTGCCTGAACAGCCTGTCAGCTTTTTTCTCGATTCTCCAAGGCTTCGAATCTCGCTCTATCTGCAACAACATACTTATCGATGGGCATTCCACCGGCGGCTGCCCTTACGGGGCCGGCAGGCCGATTTCGTAATTGGTTTTAAACCATATAACCTGGCAGGATTCATAAATACCTCACTGCCCTTATCGCAGGCGAGACATTGAAGAAAG
>Ga0209450_10000236_pt1 | contig 30208 bp, 24 predicted proteins | sample FrelakmetLWP11LW_FD_187149 | JGI IMG/M metagenome (GOLD analysis project Ga0209450, IMG submission 187149) | Freshwater lake sediment microbial communities from the University of Notre Dame, USA, for methane emissions studies - LWP11 LW (SPAdes)... | ecosystem: Environmental > Aquatic >...
GCGGCCGCGCGCGAAGTCGGCGCGCCGCCGATCGTGATCGCCGCCGCGCCGGACGACGCGCCGGGTGGCGAGCCGCGCACCGACGAGTCGCCGATCGATCCCGATCGCGGCGGCGACGTCGCCAGCCCGAACTGACGCCAACCCGCCGTCCCCGGCGCGCTGCCGCGACGGTTTCGCCGCGACGTCGTATCATCGGCGGTTTTCACGGTCCCCGCGCACGCCCATGCAAGTCACCATCTTCGGCACCGGCTACGTCGGCCTCGTCACCGGCACCTGCCTCGCGGAGGTCGGCAACGACGTGGTCTGCGTCGACATCGACGCGGCCAAGGTCGAGCGACTCAATCGCGGCGAGGTCCCGATCTTCGAGCCCGGGCTCGAGGACCTGGTCGCCGCCAACCGCGCCGCCGGCCGCCTGCGCTTCACCACCGATGCCGCGACCGCGATCGCGCACGGCCGGGTGGTGTTCATCGCCGTCGGCACGCCGCCCGACGAGGACGGCAGCGCCGACCTCAGCCACGTGCTGGCGGTCGCGCGCAGCATCGGGCGCCACCTCGCCCGCCACGCGGTGGTGGTCAACAAGTCCACCGTGCCGGTCGGCACCGCGGACAAGGTGCGCGCCGCGATCGGCGCCGAGCTCGCCCTGCGCGGGGCCGAAGTCCCGGTAGACGTGGTCTCCAACCCGGAGTTCCTGAAGGAGGGCGACGCGGTCAAGGACTGCATGCGCCCGGACCGCATCGTGATCGGCTCCGACAGCCCGAAGGCGATCGAGCTGCTCAAGACCCTGTACGCGCCGTTCAACCGCAACCACGAGCGACTGGTGCTGATGGACGTGCGCTCGGCGGAGCTGACCAAGTACGCGGCCAATGCCATGCTGGCCACCAAGATCTCGTTCATGAACGAGATGGCCAACATCGCCGAGCGCGTCGGCGCCGACATCGAACTGGTGCGCCACGGCATCGGCTCCGACCCGCGGATCGGCTATTCCTTCATCTACCCGGGCGCGGGCTACGGCGGCTCGTGCTTCCCCAAGGACGTGCAGGCGCTCGACCGCACGGCGCGGCAGTTCGGCTACGAGCCGCGCATCCTCGCCGCGGTGGAAGCGGTGAACGGATCGCAGAAGCACCGCCTGTTCGAACTCATGAAGGCGCACTTCGGCGACCTGCGCGGGCGCACCATCGCGGTCTGGGGCCTGGCGTTCAAGCCCAACACGGACGACATGCGCGAGGCGCCCTCGCGCGTCCTGCTCGAGGCGCTGTGGGCGGCCGGCGCGACGGTGCGCGCCTTCGACCCCGAGGCTGCGCACGAAGCACGCCGCGTGTTCGGCGCGCGCGACGATCTGCACCTCGCCGACGATGCCTTCGGCGCGCTGGCCGGCGCCGACGCGCTGGCCATCGTCACCGAGTGGAAGGCGTTCTGGAGCCCGGATTTCGAGCGCATCCGCGCCGCCCTGCGCACGCCGGTCATCTTCGACGGCCGCAACATCTACGACCCCAAGGCCGTCGAGGCCGCGGGTATCGCCTACTACGGCATCGGGCGCGGGCGCTCGGTGGCGCATCCGAAACTGGCCTGAGGGAACGACCATGCGCCGCGGCCCCAACGAATCGAAGCGCGTGCTGGTCACCGGCGGCGCCGGCTTCCTCGGTTCGCACCTGTGCGACCGCCTGATCGCGCAGGGCCACGACGTGATCTGCGCCGACAACCTGTTCACCGGCGACAAGCGCAACGTCGCGCACCTGCTGGCGCACCCGAACTTCGAGTTCCTGCGCCACGACGTGACCCTGCCGCTGTTCGTCGAGGTCGACGAGATCTGGAACCTGGCCTGCCCGGCCTCGCCGGTGCACTACCAGCACGACCCGGTGGCCACCACCAAGACCAGCGTGCACGGCGCGATCAACATGCTGGGGCTGGCCAAGCGGGTCGGCGCGCGCATCTTCCAGGCGTCCACCAGCGAGGTCTACGGCGATCCGCAGGTGCATCCGCAGCGCGAGGACTACTGGGGCCACGTCAATCCGATCGGACTGCGCTCCTGCTACGACGAGGGCAAGCGCTGCGCGGAGACCCTGTTCTTCGACTACCACCGGCAGCACCGGGTGGAGATCAAGGTCGCGCGCATCTTCAACACCTATGGGCCGCGCATGCACCCCAACGACGGCCGCGTGGTGTCGAACTTCATCGTGCAGGCCCTGCGCGGCGATCCGATCACGATCTACGGCGAAGGGCGGCAGACGCGCTCGTTCTGCTACGTCGACGACCTGATCGACGGTTTCCTCGCCCTGATGGCCTCGCCGGCCGATTTCACCGGACCGGTGAATCTCGGCAACCCCGGCGAGTTCACCATCCGCGAACTGGCCGACCAGGTGATCGCGCTCACCGGCTCGCGCTCGCGCATCGAATTCCGTCCCCTGCCGTCCGACGACCCGACCCAGCGCCAGCCCGACATCGCGCTGGCCCGCGAGCGACTCGGCTGGCAGCCGAAGGTGGCGCTCGCGCAGGGCCTGGAGCGGACGATCGCCTATTTCGACGCCCTGCTCGCCGGGCGCGCGACGCGCTGAACGGCGGCGCGCGGCGGACTCAGAACCAGCGTTCGCCGATCGGCCGCTCGCCGTAGCGGGCCAGCGCGATGCGGCTGCCGTGCCCGCTCTTGCCGTCGAGCATCAGTTCGCCGGCACGCGCGATCAGTTCCGCCATCGGCAGGCGTTGCGCGCGATCGTCGCGGTCGAGCAGCACGCCGCCGATGCAGTTGGTCAATCGCATCGCGGCTTCGCCGTCCGCCGGCGGGCTCGCCGCCTGCGCCATCAGGCGCCGCGACTCCGCTTCGTTGCGCGCGGTGAAGCCGAACAGGAACTCGTCGCCGCCGGCGCGCCCCAGCACCGCGGTCGCCGGCAGCGCGGCGCGCAGGCGACGTGCGACTGCGCGCAGCGCCTCGTCGCCGGCGCGGCGCCCGAACTCCTCGTTGATCCGGCGCAGCCCGTCGAGGTCGATCGAGCCGATGCCGACGAACGGCGCCGGGCCGTCGAGCATGGCCTGCATCAGCAGCAGGAACGGCGCGCGACGCAAGGCGCCGCTCACCGGATCGATGTCGGACGGCGCGGCCCGTCGGCCGCGCTGCAGGCGTTCGCGCAGCGCGCCCGCCGCCGCGGACGGGGGCAGGTCCGCGGGCAGGCGGGCGACGCCGCAGGCGAACAGCCGGCCCGCGTCGTCGCCGTCGGCGCCGATGCGGATGACTTCGATGGCGCTGGCGTGGGGTCGCTGCGCGAGCAGGGCGGCCAGTTCGACCGCGCGCACCTCGCCGGCGGAGGGTGCGACCAGCACCGCGTCGACGCCGTGCGCGCGCGAGAGTTCCCAGACATCGGCGTCGCTGGCGATCGATGCGACCACGAACCCGGCCGCGGACAAGGCGACGGCCCAGTCGGCGTGCGCCGCATCGAGGCCGAGCAGCGCCACGCAGCGCACCGGGTTCGACAGCGCCGCGATTTCGCCCTCGACCGCCGCCAGCAGCGCCTGGCGCTCGCCCGGCTCGGGCAGCACGCCGTCGGCGGCGAGCCAGCCGCGCCGGACGTCGGCGTCCGGCGATTCGCCGAGCACCGCCAGCCGCAGTGGGCGACCGCTGCGCGCGGCGGCCTCGCGCCACGCGGCGAGCCGTGCCGCGTTCGCGCATGCGGCGGCGACCAGCACGACGTGGCCGGCGGCATCCCTCGGCAGCACCGGGTCGGCTTCGGCCGCCTGGACCTGGCAGCCGGCGGCGAGCAGGATTTCTTCCAGCCACGCGAGTTGCGCGGGGTCGGGCAGGTCGAACACCGCCATTGGCAGGCGCGCCGCGACCACCGGGGCGTCCTGCTGCGACACCGCGGCCATCGCGTCGAGGGTGGCGTCGACCAGCGGGTCGAGCACCGCGCCGCCGGCGTCCACGGCGTGCGGCAGGTTGCGGTCGGTGGCGCGCGCCGCGCTCTCGATCGAGGTCGCGCCGGCCCGTGCGGCCGCTTCGCCGAGCACGCGCAGATGGCGCGACAGGCGCGCCCGCGCCGCGCGGTCGTCCGGATTCGCGCGCACGCCCTGCCACATCGACAGCAGCAGGCGGCGTCGCTCTGCGAGGCTGGCGACGAAGTGGCGGCGGATGCTGCGCGAGACCGCCGCGTCGGCCGGCCGCGGCGCCGCCTGCGGCGCCGGGGCCATCGACAAGCCGCTCGTGCTGGCTGCGTTCAAGACGTCCTCTCCCGCGCTCATCGGATCGCCGACCCCTGGCGTCTCGGTGCGCCCGCTGGCGGCACCGTGCTGAATGCTGTGGCCAACCACCTGCGGCTCCCAGCGCCGCGCGCGGAATGGACCACCGTCCGGTCAGGCCGCGACGCCGCCCGCCTGGTGGCGCTGCAGCCACAGGTCGCGCAGTCGCAGGCGCGCGCGATGCAGCACGCGGTCGAAGTGCTCGGCGGACAGCGCGAGGCTGGCGCACAGCTGCTCCTTGCTCGCCTGGTCGACGTAGTAGCGCCACAGCAGTTCGCGGTCGCGCGCGACCTTCAGGCCACCGATCGCGTCGCGCATGTTGCGCACCAGGTCGTCGTCCTCGACGTGCTGCGCCGGGTCGTCGCCGTCGCCCTGCAACTCGTCCATCCAGTCGCTGCTCGCTTCGGCGAGGCGGCGCTCGCTGCGGCGCAGTTCGTTGGCCATCAGGTTGAGCGCGGTGCCGCGCAGGAAACCGGCCAGCGCCTCGGGCTGCTCGACCTTGCCGGCACGCAGGCGCAGCAAGGCAACCTGCAGCGCCTCCTGCGCCAGGTCCTTGCACAGTTCCGGGTCGCCGCAGCGCACGCGCAGGATCGCGGTCAGGCCGGGACCGTAGCGGCGCACGAAGCGGTCTTCGGCGGCACGGTCGCCGGCCGCGATCGCCGCGGCCATGCGCGCGGCATCGGGATCGCCGGTCGTCGTCTGGCCACGGTCTTGCATGCCCTGCCGTGTTTCCGGCGCCAGCGCCGGGGCCGGCGCTGAAATGCCGTCGCCGGCAGGAAGGAAGGCGGTTGCGGCTGCGGGTATGTTCATGGGCAGGCGATGGGTTTCTGGCGGCGAGGGGCGCCTTTCGGCGGCACATTCGGGGTATCGGCACCGGGACGCGCGGACTTGAGCGCCGGGCATGCAGGGCGGCGGGCGCTGGCCGCGGGTCGGCGTTCCGGCGCAAGATGGCGGTCGGGCGCGCTTGCGGCGCCCGCTCGAGGAGACGGGTGATGGCGATCGACACCCGCACGCGCAGGGGCCGTGCGGCATGAAGTTCTGGCGCAGCCCGCAGGGGCTCCAGGTCGTGGCGGCGCTGCTGCTGCTGGCCCTGATGGGCCTGCTCGGCGCGACCCCGGGCCAGTTGCTGGCGATGGCCGGCATCGCCTGCGCGGTGGTCGTGGCCGATGCGCCGCGCGGCGTGCGTTTCGCCGCCGCCGCCGCGGCGCTGTCGGCAGCGCTGGTGGCGACCCGCTCCGCCCTGCCCGATGACGAAACCGCGCGCCTGCTCGGCGCCCTCGCCCTGGTCGGCGCGGGTGGCCGGGCGGTCGATGCCGCGTTTCCGACGCCGCGCACCGGGTTCTGGGCGGGCGTGGTCGGCGCTGCGTTCGGCACCGGGGCGCTGGCGCTGCTGGTCGCGGCGGCGCATTCGCCGGGCATCGATCTGCGGTCGCTGGCGGCGGCGATCGGTCTGTTGGCGTTCGGCCTGGTGGTCGCGCGCGCTGCGCTGTCCGGTCCCGCGCGCGCCAGCGTCGGCGCCTGGGTGGCGGCGGGGCTCGGCCTCGCCGCGGTGGTCGGCGCGCTGGCGGGCAGCGCGTGGTTGCCGCGCCTCGGCGTGGCCGGCGAGCCGGTGCCTGTACTGGCCGTGGCGGTGATGCTGGCCGCAGGACGTGCGCTGCATGAACTCGCGCTCCAGCGGCGCCGTGCCGCGGCGATCTATGGCACGGCGGTCGCCGGCGTGGGCCTGCTGAACACGATGGCGGTCGCGCTGGCGCCGGGCCTGCCGGCGTCGACGGACCCCGGCACGCCGTCGACGTGGCTGATGCCGCCGATGGTGGGCCTCGCGACCGTGGTGCTGGCCCTGCTGATGGCGGCCAGCGCGATTCGCGCGTCGGGCCGCTTCCAGTGGACCATGGGCTGGTTATGCGGGTTGCTGCTGGTGGTGGCCGGCAGCATCAGCGTGCCGGGCCTGCTGTTCGATCCGGCCTGGCAGGCGGCGCCGTTCGGTACGCCGTTGAGCCCGATGGGTGCGGTGGGGCTGGTGGCGCTGGGCTTCGGCGCGATGCAGGTGGCGTCGGCCGAGATGCGCAGCGCACGCCAGCGTGCGGTCTGGCTGCCGGCGATGGCGGCGATGGCCCTGGTGGCGGTGACCCTGTTCGCCTGGCAGCAGGCCAGCCGCCAGGAGGCCGCGTTGCGCAACGAGACCGCGGCGCTCGGGCTCGAGCGCGCGCTGCGCGAGATCCGCATGTCGGTGGCGGCCCGCGCGGAGGGCCTCGCCTTCGTCGCCTCGGCATTGCGGCAGGCCGCGCCTTCGGCGCGCACCGAGGTCCTGCAGCGCGAGGGGCGACTGTTCGGCCGCGACCATCCGGGCATGGTCGAGGTGATCCTGGTCGGTCCCGACCGACGGGTGGTGGCGGCGCAGGTGATCGAGCGCGCGGAACAGGTGGAGCCGGGCATCAACGCCGCGTTCGACGCCGCACGACGCGACGCGTACCGCGACGCCGAGTCGCGGAACCGCGTCGTGTTCCTCGGCCCGCTCGACGTCTCGCGCGATCGCGGCCCCGGCTACCTGCTGGTGGTGCCGGTGGACCTCGACGGCCAGCGCCATTTCGTGGCGTCCAGCGGGCGCTTCGCGCCGATCGCCGATGCCGCGGTGGACAGCCTTCCCGACGGCGCCGAGGTCGAGATCTTCGCCGGTGGCCGTCCGGTGGTGCGGCGGCTGGCGGCGCCTGGATCGACCCTGTCCGCCCAGTCCCTGAGCGCCGAGACCGACGTCCTGCGCACCACCTGGGGCATCGCGATGCGCAGCGTCGTAAAGGACGGCGACGACCCGCCGCCGCTGTCGCGGATGATCCTCGCCGCGGGCATCATGCTGGCGCTGCTGGTCGCGATCGCGCTGCGCCTGGCCGCGGTGGCGCGCGAGCGCGAACTGGCGGCGACCGGTGCCGCGCGCGCCCAGCTCGCCGCGCAGCAGGCCCTCGCGGCGTCGCGCGCCGAGGCCGCGCGCGTGCTCGACAGCATGGTCGAGGCGGTGCTGTCGCTGGACCGCGACCTGCGGGTGACCTTCGCCAACGCGCGCGCCGGCATGTTGCTCGCCAGCACCCGCGGCGCGCTCTACGGGCGCACGCTCGGCGAACTCCTGCCGCGCGGCATCGGTGGCCTCGATCCGGGCGCGCTCGAGGCGCTGTGCCGGGCGTCGATCGCCGATGGCGCCTCGCGCGAAGCCTCCGGCTATGCGGCCGACATCGCCATCTGGCTCGCCGGCCGCGTGCAGCCGGGCGCCGACGGGGCCACGGTGGTGCTGCAGGATGTCAGCGCCGCCCGCCGCGCCGAGGTGTTCGAGCGCGAGCAGCGCGAGGTGCTGCGCGACATCGCGCGCGGGGCGCCGCTGGAGCAGGTGCTGGTGCGGGTGTGCACGCTGTACGACGACCTGCACCCCGGCTCGATCTGTTCCGCGGTGCTGTACGACCGCGAGCGGCGCGTCCTGCACGGCGGCGTGGCCCCAGGACTGCCGGCCGACTACCTCGCCGCGATCGAGGGCCTGCCGGTGGGCCCGACCACCGGCTCGTGCGGCACGGCGATGTGGCGGCGCGAGCGCGTCCTGGTGACGGACATCGTCCACGACCCGCTGTGGGCCGATTACCGGGAGATCGCCGCCCGCTTCGGCCTCGCGGCCTGCTGGTCGCAGCCCTTCCTGTCGCGTCTCGGCGAGCCGCTGGGCAGCCTCGCCGTCTACCACCGCGAGGCGCGCGAGCCGCTGGCTTCCGAACTGGCCGAACTGGAAACGCTGTCCGCGCTGTGCGCGCTGGCGGTCGAGCGCGACCAGTCGCTGCGCCAACTGGCCGAGAGCGAGCAGTGCTTCCGCTCGCTGTTCGACCTGCAGCCCGACGCGGTGTTCGCCTTCGACCTCGACGGCACGGTGGTGGCCGCCAACGAAGCGGTGGCGGCGCTCAGCGGCTACCCGCTGCAGGTGATCCTCGGCAAGCCCTACGATACCCTGATCGAGCCGTCGGAACGCGAGCGCGTGCGCGGCTTCTTCGAAGGCGCGGTCGCCGGTGGCGTGCAGCGCTACTCGACGATCGGCGTGCGTGCCGACGGCGAGCCCCGCATCGTCGACGTCACCAATCTGCCGATCATGGTCGACGGGCGCATCGTCGGCATCTACGGTGTCACCCGCGACGTCACCGAACAGCGCGCCGCCGAGGCGCGGCTGATCGAGACCGATCGCTTCTTCGCGCTCTCGCCGGCGGTGTTCGCGATCAGCGACGGCAACGGACGCTACAGCCAGGTCAACGATGCGTTCCCGCGCCTGCTGGGCGTGACCCGCGATGAACTGCTGGCGCGTCCGGTCTCCGACTTCGTGCACCCGGACGACCTCGAGGAAACCCGCGATCGGATCCGCACGCTCGGCCGCGGCGAGACCCTGGTCGGCTTCGTCAATCGCCAGTTGGCTCACGACGGTTCGTTCCGCTGGCTGGAATGGAACGTGCTGCGGACCGAGCAGGACACGCTGTTCGCCACCGCGCGCGATGTCACCGCCGAGCGCCTGTCGCAGCAGTCGGAAGCGCTGATGCGGCGCGTGATCGAGGGCTCGCCCGCGGTCCTCTGGCGCTGGCGCGAGGCGCGCGGTCGGCCGGTCGACTTCGTGACCGAGAACGTCCGTGCCTGGGGCTACGAGAAGTCCGACTTCGAGCAGGGGGCCCTCACCTACGAGGACATCATCCTGCCGACCGATCGGGAGGCCGCCGCGGCGTCCGCCGGGCGCGGCGGCGGTGCGATCTACCGCATCCGTCGTCGCGACGGCGGCATAGCCTGGGTCGACGAGCGCACCGCGGTGGTGCTCGACGGCAGGGGCGGCGTGCGCTACCGCCAGGGCATCACCCTCGACGTGACCGCGGTGATGCAGGCGCGCGAGCAGGAAGACCGGCTGCTGCGCGCGATCGGCGAGGGCCCGGCCGTGCTGTGGCGCTTCAACCCCTACCGCCACCCGGCCACGGTGATGGTCACCGGCAACGTGCGCCGCTGGGGCTACGAGCCAGCGGACTTCACCAGCGGCCGCCTGCGCTTCGACGACCTCGTGCACCCGGACGACCGCCAGGCGGTGGTGGTCGACGACCTGGCGCGCATCGAGGCGCGGGAGGACCAGTTCTCGCGCGAGTTCCGCCTGCGCACGGCCGACGGCCGCTGGGTCTGGATCAACGAGCACCTGCAGGCGGTGCGCGACGCCGACGGCAATCTCGAGTTCGGTCTCGCGCTGTCGGTGGACGTCACCGAACAGCGCCAGGCGCGCGAAGAGGAGCGACAGTTGCGGCAGGTGATCGAGCTCAGCCCGGCCGTGCTGTGGCGGTTCAACTTCGACGCCACGGTGCCGACCCGGCTGGCGTCCGCCAACGTGCGCGCCTGGGGCTACGAGGCGGAGGACTTCACGAGCGGCCGTCTGCGCTTCGCGGACCTGATACATCCCTCCGACCGGGAGCGCGTCTACCGGGCGGCCCAGGCGGCGATCCACGAGGGCACCCGCGAACTGCAGCTCGAGTACCGGTTCCGCACCGCGGATGGCCGCTGGCTGTGGCTCGACGAGCGAATGACCATCCTGCGCGGGCCGCGCGGGGAACCGGGCGACTGCGTCTCGCTGATCCTCGACGTGACCGCACAGCGCGAGGCGCTGGAGGCCTTGCACGAGCGCGACCAGTTCTACGCCCTGTCGCTCGACATGTTCGTGGTGGCCGGCACCGATGCCCGGATCCGGCAGGTCAACGAAGCCCTGGTGCGCGTGCTCGGCTTCCAGCCGGCGGAGTTCATCGGCCGCAACGTGCTCGACTTCGTGCACCCGGACGACGTGCCCGAGATGCGGCGCCAGATCGGTGCGCTCGCCGCCGGCCGTCGGGTCGACATGGCGGAGTTCCGCTGCCGCCACGCCGAGGGCGGCTGGCGCTGGCTCGAATGGAACGCCGCCGCCGGCATCGGCGGCCTGTTCTACTGCGCCGGGCGCGACATCACCGCGTCCAAGGCGGTCGCCGCCGAACTGCACCGCGCGCTGCGCGACCTCGAGCTGCGCAACGCCGAACTGCAGGACTTCGCGTTCGTCGCCTCGCACGACCTGCAGGAGCCGCTGCGCAAGGTGCAGGCGTTCAGCGACCGCGTGCTGCAGCGCTACGCGCAGCAGCTCGACCCGCAGGCGGTCGACTACCTGCGGCGGATGGACGCCGCCGCGGCCCGCATGCAGACCCTGATCGACGACCTGCTGGCCTACTCGCGGGTCAGCACGCGCGGCGGCTCGTTCCGCAGCATCGACCTCGGCCGCGTGCTCGACGAGGTGGTGGCCGACCTCGAGGCGCGGCTGGAGTCTTCCGGCGGGGAGATCGTGCGCGGCGCGCTGCCCGAACTCGAGGCCGACCCCACCCAGATGCGACAACTCCTGCAGAACCTGCTCGGCAACGCGCTGAAGTTCGCGGTGCCCGGGCGCCGGCCGCGGGTCGAGGTGAGGGCCGAGGCGATCGACCTGCCCAGCATCGGGCAGCGCCGGCCGGGCTGGCGCATCGTGGTGGCGGACAACGGGATCGGCTTCGAGCCGGGCCATGCCGAGCGCATCTTCGCGCCCTTCCAGCGGCTGCACGGGCGCAGCGAATACGAGGGCACCGGCATGGGGCTTGCCATTGTCCGCAAGATCGTGGAGCGTCACGGCGGCACGGTCGCCGCGCATGGCGTGCCCGGCGAGGGCGCCACGTTCACGGTGGACCTGCCGGCGGGCCAGCGTGGAGCGGGCGCCGTCGGCGGTACGACGGTCAGCGACAAGCCGGTGGCATTGGTCTCCGGCGGGGCATGACGACGAGGCACGCAGTGCGCATCCACCCAACCCCTGCGAGGGCGACCGTGCTGGTCGCCGAGGACGACGCCGACGACCGCCTGCTCGCCGAGGAGGCGTTCCGCGTGTCGCAGATCTATTGCGACCTGCGCTTCGTCGGCGACGGCGAGCAGCTCCTGGCCTACCTGCGCGGCGAGGGGGAGTACGCCGACCGCGTGCGCCATCCGTTCCCGAGCGTGGTGCTGCTCGACCTGAACATGCCGCGCAAGGACGGTCGCGAGGCGCTGGCCGAGATGCGCGAGGACGAGCGCCTGCGCGCCTTGCCGGTGCTGGTGCTCACCACCTCGCGCGCGCACGAGGACCGCTCGCGTGTGGTGCAGCTCGGCGCCTGCGACTTCGCGACCAAGCCGACGCGCTTTGACGAACTGGTGGGCATCGTGCGCCGGCTGGCGCACTGGTGCGGCGACAGCGTGGACCGCGGCGGGGGCGAGCGATGAGCGAAGCGCCGGTCCGGGTGGTGGTGATCGACGACGACGAAGACGACTACATCCTCGTCGCCGACGTCGTCGACCGCATCGCCGGCGCGCGCTTCGAACTGTCGTGGGCGGCTACCTGGGACGACGGGCTGGCGCGGGTGCGCGACGGCTCCGGCGACGTCTACCTGGTGGATTACCTGCTCGGCGCGTACAGCGGCATCGACCTGATGCGGCAGGCGGCCGCGATGGGCAACCGGGCGCCGATGATCCTGCTCACCGGCCAGGGCAACCCCGAGGTCGACGCCGCCGCGCTGGCGGCCGGAGCGGCCGACTACCTGGTCAAGCGCGACCTCGACCCGGAGCGCCTGTCGCGCGCCCTGCGCTACGCGGTGGACCGCGCGCGCGCCTACCAGGCGGTGGAGGAGGGCGAGGCGCGCTACCGCCTGCTGTTCGAGCGCAACCCGATGCCGCTGTGGGTGTACGACATCGACACCCTGCGCTTCCTCGCCGTCAACGAGGCGATGATCGACCACTACGGCTACTCGCGCGAGGATCTCACGCACCTGTCCGTGCTCGACATTCGGCCGGACGACGAGCGCGAGACCTTCGAGGCCTATCGCCGGCAGCGGCCGCGCGGCCTCGTGAAGGCGGGGCTGTGGCGGCATCGCAAGCGCGACGGCAGCATCATCGACGTCGAGGTCACCTCGCACAGCCTCAACTTCGAGGGCCACGACGCGCGCCTGGTGCTGGCGCTCGACGTCACCGAGCGGCTGCGGGTCGAGAACGCGGTGCGCGAGCGCGAGCAGCGCCTGCGCAACGTGCTGACCGACGCCATCGACGCGCTGCTGGTGGTCGCCGGCGACGGCAGCGTGGTGTTCGCCAATCCCGCCGCCGGCCTGCTGTTCGACGCCGCGCCGGAAGCCCTCATCGGGCGCGATTTCGCGCTGCCCGAGGTGCTCGATTCGGAATTCTCCGAGGCCGAGGTCACCACCATGCGCGGCCAGGCGCATGCGATCGAATCGCGGGTCAGCGAAACCGTGTGGGACGACCAGCTCGCCAAACTGGTGGCGCTGCGCGACGTCACCGAGCGTCATCGCAGCGAGGAACGACTGCGGGTGCTGGAGCGCGCCATCGAATCCACCACCAACGGCGTGCTGATCGCCGACGCACGCCGGCCCGACCAGCCGACGATCTACATCAACGCCGCGTTCGAGCGCATGACCGGCTATGGCTTCGACGACATCGTCGGCCGCAACTGCCGCATCCTGCAGGGCAACGACCGCGACCAGCCGGAGGTGCGCCAGTTGCGCGAGGCGGTCCGCGAGGGGCGCGGCTGCGACGTGGTGCTGCGCAACTACCGCAAGGACGGCACGCTGTTCTGGAACCACCTGAACATCGCGCCGGTGCGCAACGAGCGCGGCGAGATCACGCACTACGTCGGCATCCAGGTCGACGTCACCGAACGCCGCCGCCACGAGGCCGAGATGGCCTACATGGCGACCCACGACAACGTGACCGGGCTGCCGCGCTACATCGCGGTCGAGGAGTTCACCCGCGGCGCGGTCGCCGACGCGGGTCGCAGCGGCGGTCGGGTGCTGATGCTCTACGTCGACGTCGACCGCTTCCACAGCGTCAACGAATCCATGGGCCATGCGGTCGGCGACGAGGCGCTGCACGTGGTGGCGCAACGCCTGCGTGCGGTGGTCGGCGAGGATGGCCGGGTGTCGCGCATCGCCGGCGACGAGTTCGTGGTGGTCTACATCCCCGGCGCCGAGGACCGCGACGGTGCGCTGCTCGCCGACCGCATCCGCGATGCGATCGAGCAGCCGCTGTCGGTGCCGCCGTATTCGGTCTACCTGACCGCCAGCGTCGGCATCAGCGCCTTCCCCGACAGCGCGTCCAGCGCGGCGGAACTGCTCAACCAGTCCGAGGCGGCGATGGGCCGCGCCAAGCGCAACGGCCGCAACGCGGTGGCGCGGTTCTCCAACGAGCAGGTGCAGGAACTGGCCGACCGCCTGTCGCTGGGCGGCCACCTGCGCGATGCGGCGCGCAAGGGCGAACTGCTGCTGCACTACCAGCCGCAGGTCAGCGCGCAGAACGGCCAGGTCGTCGGCCTGGAGGCGCTGGTGCGCTGGCAGAGCCCGGAACTGGGCTTCCTGCCGCCGGGCCGGTTCATCCGCGTGGCGGAGGAACTCGGCCTGATCGCCGACGTCGGTCGCTGGGTGCTCGAGCACGCCTCGCAGCAGGCCCGCCAGTGGCTGGATATGGGCCACCATGAGTTCGCGGTGGCGGTCAACGTGTCCGCGCTGCAACTGCAGCGGCCGACCTTCGTCGCCGAAGTGCGCGCCGCGCTGCAGTCCGCCGGCCTGCCGCCGCGCCACCTCGAACTGGAACTCACCGAGTCCAGCATCATGGACAACGTCGAGCGCATGATCGAGACCATGAACGCGCTGCGCGAGCTCGGGGTCCGGCTCGCCCTCGACGATTTCGGGATCGGCTTCTCGTCGCTGAACCATCTCAAGCGCTTCCCGATCGAGAAGCTGAAGATCGACCAGAGCTTCGTGCGCGACATCACCCGCGACTCCGGCGATGCCGGCATCGCACGCGCGATCATCGCGATGGGCCACCAGTTGGGCATGACGGTGATGGCCGAGGGCGTGGAGACGGCCGCGCAGATGGGCTACCTGCGGCGCAACCACTGCGACCAGTTCCAGGGCCTGTTCTTCTCCGGGCCGGTGCGCGCCGACCTCGCCGGCGAACTGCTCGGCCGGCGCTTCCTGGCCAAGGAATCGTTCTCCGGCAACCTCGACGAGCGCACCCTGCTGCTGCTCGACGACGAGGAGAACATCCTCCGCGCGCTGACCCGTTTGTTGCGCCGCGACGGCTACAAGATCCTCACCGCCACCAATGCGCGCGAAGCCTTCGAGCTGCTCGGCCGCCACGAGGTGCACGTGGTGATCAGCGACCAGCGCATGCCCGACATCAGCGGCACGGAGTTCCTCAGCCAGGTGCGCGCCCTGTACCCGGACACGGTGCGCCTGGTGCTGTCCGGCTACACCGACCTGCGCACGGTGACCGAGGCGATCAACCGCGGCGCGATCTACAAGTTCCTGACCAAGCCGTGGGACGACGAGGAACTGCGGCGCGAGATCCGCGAGGCGTTCCGCACCCAGTCCGAGCGCCGGCCGGCGACCGCCTGAGGCGCCGGCTCAGGCCGCGCGCTGCTCCGACTGGCGCAGCGGCAGCAGGATGCGGAAGGCGGTGCCCTGGCCGAGCTTGCTGCTGACCTCGATCCGCCCGCCGTGCTTCTTGACGATGCTGTAGGACAGCGAAAGCCCCAGCCCCGTGCCCTGGCCGACCTGCTTGGTGGTGAAGAACGGGTCGAAGATCCGCTGCAGGTTCTCCTCGGCGATCCCCTCGCCGGTGTCGGCGATCTCGATCCAGCCGCTGTCGGTGCCGGCGCCGGTGGAGATGCGGATCGTGCCGCGCTCCTTGATCGCATGCCCGGCGTTGACCAGGATGTTCAGGAACACCTGGTTCAACTGCGAGGGGATGCACTCGACCGGCGGCAGCGGCCCGTAGTCCTTGACCACCTCGGCCTTGTACTTGATCTCGTTCCACACGATGTTGAGGGTGGAGTCGAGCCCGCGGTGCAGGTCGGCGACCTGCCATTCCTCGCCCTGGCCTGCGTGCGAGAAGTCCTTCAGGTCCTGCACGATCTTGCGCACCCGCTCGATGCCCTCGGCGGACTCGTCGAGCAGGCTGGGCAGGTCCTGGGTGAGGTAGTCGATCTCGAAGCGCTCGCGCTGTTCCTCCAGCGCGCCGCGCTGCTCGGGCGCCATCGGCACCCCGGCCAGCGCGTTCTCGTAGGCGGCCAGCATGCCGAACAGGTTGCGCGTGTAGTCCTTCAGGGTGCCGATGTTGGAGTGCACGTAGCCGATCGGATTGTTGATCTCGTGCGCGACGCCGGCGGCCAGCTGGCCGATCGAGGCCATCTTCTCCGACTGCAGCAGCTGGTCCTGCGCGCCGCGCAGCTGCGAGTAGGCCAGCTGCAGCTCGACGTTGCGCTTCTGCAGCTCTTCCTCGCGCGACTTCTCGGCCGAGATGTCGTGCAGCATCACCGTGAAGTAGGCGCCGCCGTCGTCCGGCGAGTCGTGCTTGCGCACGTCCTGCACCACCGGGATCTCGGCACCGTCGAGGGTGCGGATGGTGACCTCGGAGCGCCAGGCGCCGCTCGCCGCGGCGATCGCGATCGCGGTGCGGTCGACCACGCTCGCGACCGCGCTGGTGCCCTCGCGCGGCAGCGCGCCGGCCAGCCGGCAGGCGGCGTCGTTGGCATAGCCCACGTTGCCGTCGCCGTCGACCACCAGGATCGCGTCGGTGGACGCGTCGACCATCTGTTCGAAGCGGATCCGCGCGTGGTCGAAGATCCGCAGTTCGGTCACGTCGTGCTGGACCACGATCCGGCGGCCGTCCTCGAGCGCGTGCGCATCCACGCTGAACCACTGGGTCAGGCTGGGCCCCGCGTAGCAGACGTCGGTGCTGAAGCCGCCGCGGCCGGCGCGCAGCGCGGCCAGCCCGTCGCGCAGCGCGGCGACCTGCGAATCGCCGAGCGCGGCCATGCGCGCGACCAAGTCGATGAAGCCGGCGCCGCGCCACGCTTCGGGGGCGATGCCGCGCAGGCGCGCGAAGCGCGACCAGGCGTCGTTGGCGCGCAGGATCCGGCCGTCGGCATCCAGCAGCAGGACGTGCTGCGAGAGCGCGTCGAGCAGGACGTCGGTGTCGATCGCGGCGTTGGCCGGTTCCTGGTCCATGGCGAGGACAAGCATGGTGCAGCGCGCGGCGGTTTTCAACGCGCGCGCGGCGCGCGCGACGCGGCCGGTCAGGCCAGCGCGAGATCGCGCCCGCCGCTGGCGGTGCCGACGCGGCCGCTCGGATCGTAGGCCGGCGCCGGCGTGGCGCGGCCCAGCCGCGACAGCGTCCACTCGACGTCGCGGCGGCGCCGGGCGATCAGCTCGCCGTTGGCGCGGTTGAGGTCGGCCAGCGCGCGCAGGCGCTCGGCATGCGGGCCCGGCGCGAAGTGGCTGGCATCGACCTGCGCCAGACGGCGCAGGCAGTCGGTCTTGATCGCGCACGCCGCGCGCAGCGCGTCGGCGTCGCGCGCCAGCAGCGCGTTGCGCTCGGCATCCAGCGCCGCGGCAAACGCGTCGAGCAGGCCGGGATCGGGGCCGAGCGTCACCGCGGCAGGTCCTTCTCGGCCGCGAGTAGGCGGTCGGCGATCAGGCGCGAATCGACCTTGAACGAGCCGTCGGCCAGCGCCGCACGCACGCGTTCGACCTTCGCCGCGTCGAACGGCGCTGGTTCGCCGGCGCTGCGCGCCACGGCGGCGATCTCGCTGCCGGCGCCGGTCAGGCGCACGCTGTCGCTGGCCGCGGTGGCGCCGATCTTCTCGTCCGCGCTGGCGCGGGCCTTGCGGTCGGCCGACTCCGCCGCCGAAGTCGGCGGCAGGGGGGCGAGTCGGGGACCTTCGATCTTGGTGGTCATGGCGGGCTCCACGGGTGCCGTACGACCCCGGTATCGGCGGTCGCCGGCGGAACTGTAGCCCCCCCGCGCACGGGGCGCACGGGCGGTCCGGCCGCGGAGCGGCTCCGGGGGCAGGGTGGGGCGGTCTTGTTCACCGGACCCAGACCTCGCCGCCGGCCTGGGCGATGCCGGTGACCACGCGGCGCGACGACGGGTTCTCCACCGACACCGGATCGCCCGGCGCGGCATCGGCCAGCGCGCGGCCGCTGCTGCGCACCTCCAGCCCGCCGGCGCGCGCGACCAGGGTCACCGACTGGCCGCGCCGCACGACCGGCGGCAGCGCGATGTCGGCGGCCGACAGGGCATGTCCGGCCGGCAGCGCGCGGCGCGCGAGGCGCCCGGCCGCCAGCGAGGGATCGGCCAGCGCGCCACCAGCCAGCCGCGCCAGGTCGCGCGTTTCCAGCGCCAGCGCGTCGGTCGGGATCGGCATGCCGGCGCCGACCGGGCGGGTCAGCACCAGCACGGCGCCGCTGCGGCTGATCCGCACCGGTACGTACAGTTTCCAGCCGGCCGCGGCCGGGCAGGCGACCTCGACCGTGCCGGCCGATTGCGGCAGCGCGACCAGGGGCTCGCTGCAGCGCGGCAGGCGCAGGCGCTCGTCGACGCTGGCGCTCACCGTGGCGCCGGGTCCGGCGGCGACCGCCGATTCGGCGGCAGCGCGGATCGCGGCCACCGGCTGCGCGCCGTCGTCGGCGCGCAGGGGCACCGACGCGATCAAGGCGACGAAGACGGCGAGGGCAGGGGTTCTCCACATGGCGCGGCTTCGAGGCAAGGTGCGTGCCGCGGCGGGGCCTCAAGTTCCCGCCAGCGGGGCCGATGACGGAGGCGTATGAGCGGACGCCTCCTTTCCACGATCGACCAGCGCACCCGGCTCGCCGGCCACAACCGGCTTGCCCTGCTGCTGTTCCGCCTCGGCGGCCGGCAGCGCTTCGGGGTGAACGTGTTCAAGGTGCAGGAGGTGATCAAGCGCCCCCGCATCTGGCCGCTGCCGAGCCGCCACCCGCAGTTGGTCGGCGTGGCCGACGTGCGTGGCCGCACGCTGCCGGTGCTGGACCTCGGCCGCGCGATCGGGCATCCCGAGGCGCAGACCGAGAACGCCGGCTACCTGGTGGTCACCGAGTTCAACCGCACGGTGCAGGGCTTCCTGGTCGCCGCGGTGGACCGGATCGTGAACATCGCGGTCGAGGACGTGCTGCCGCCGCCCGATGTCGGCCTCGGCTCCACGCAACTCACCGCGGTGACCCGCCACCAGAACGAACTGATCCAGATCATCGACGTCGAGAAGGTGCTGGCGGACGTGAACGGCGCCACGATCACCGTGTCGGCCGACCTGGTCGCCAGCGCGACGAAGCGCGGTTCCGGCGGCGCGCACGTGCTGGTGGTCGACGACTCGCGGGTGGCGCGCAACCAGATCCAGGGCGTGCTGTCGCAACTCGGCCTCGAGTGCACCCTGATGCCGGACGGCCGCCAGGCCCTGCGCCACCTCAAGGACCTCGCCGACCGCGGCGAGAAGCCCTCCGACCGCTACCAGGTGGTGATCAGCGACATCGAGATGCCGGACATGGACGGCTACACGCTGACGACGGAAATCCGCCGGGATCCGCGCCTGAGCGATCTGTTCGTGATCCTGCACACTTCGCTGTCGGGGATCTTCAACAACGCGATGGTGGCGCGCGTCGGCGCCGACCGCTTCGTGCCCAAGTACACGCCGGACGAACTTGCGGCGACCGTGCTGGAGCGCGTCCACGCGCTGGGGATGGCCGCCTGACGCCGCGCCACTGACCCGACGCGCCGCGCGCTGGCGCGCGGCTTGCCCACCGAGGTCCGACGCCGAACAGGCCTCGGGCCCGTCGGCGCTGGCACGCCCTTTGCCTCGACCGTTTCCGACGGCGCGCGTCACGCGCCGACGGAGCACCGGCGGTGGCTGGACCCTTCGACAACCTGCTCGGCATCCACGGCACGGCGCTGTCGCTGCACCGTGCGCGGATCGACCGCATCGCGTCGAACATCGCTAATGCCGACACCCCCGGCTACCTCGCGCGCGACCTCGACTTCACGGGCGTGCTGCGCGCGCAGTCCGGCGCGGCGGGCGCGCCGGTGGCGATGGCGCGCACCGCGCCCGGCCATCTGGCCGCACCCGGCACCGGCGGCGAGCCCGCCACCGTCTACCGCATCCCGCTGCAGCCGGCACAGGACGGCAACACGGTCGAACTGGCGACCGAGAACGCCAAGTTCGCCGAGGCGGCGATGAAGTACCAGGCGACCCTCACCTTCATCGAGCGGCGCATGCGCACGCTCAACACCGCGATCACCGGAGGCGAATGATGAGCGGGTTCGGGATCTTCGACATCGCCGGCTCCGCGCTCGCCGCGCAGTCGGTGCGCTTGAACACGGTGGCGAGCAACCTCGCCAACGCGGAGTCGGTCAGCGGCGACCCGGAGCAGGTGTTCCGTCCGCGCGAGCCGGTGTTCGAGGCGGTGCCGGTGGGCGAGGGCGCGACCCTGCCCGGCGTGCGCGTGAAGGAGGTGGCGGAGAACACCGCCGCCCCGCTCAAGCGCTACGAGCCGGGCCACCCGCTTGCCGACGGCGAGGGCTACGTCTATGCGCCCCCGGTCGATGCCGTGGAGCAGATGGTCAACATGATTTCCGCCGCACGCAGCTACCAGGCCAACGTCGAGGTGATGACCACCGCGCGCGACCTGACCCTGCGCACGATCGGCGCGATGGGCCGCTGAGCGATCGATCCGAGGACCTCCGAATGACCACGCCCGCCGTCGGCAGCCCCGAGTACTACGCCTCCATCGGCATCACCAACCCGGCGCCCGCGCGCCGCGGCGGCGCCGAGGTCGGGCAGAACGACTTCCTGCGCCTGATGCTGGAACAGTTGCGCAACCAGGACCCGCTCGATCCGCAGAAGGGCGCCGAGTTCGTCGCCCAGCTCGCGCAGTTCTCCACCGTGTCCGGCATCGAGAAGCTCAGCGCCGGCTTCGGCGAGTTGGTCGACTCGCTGCGCGGTTCGCAGGCGCTGTCGGCCGCGGCGCTGGTCGGTGGAACGGCGCTGGTGGAGGCGGACGCCTTCACGCTGCCGCCGGTCGACGAGACCGCCGGCGCCACACCGGTGACGGCCACCGCGGCCGCGATGCGCGGCATCGCCGGCGCGATCGACGTGCCCGCGCGTGGCGCGGCCACCGTCGAGGTGCTGGATTCGACCGGCGCGGTCGTGCACACGGTCAACCTCGGAACCCGCGAGGCCGGGCTCGCCGACTTCAAGTGGAACGGCACGCTCACCAACGGCCGTCCGGCGCCCGGCGGCGAGTACACGGTGCGCGCCCGCGTCAACGGCCAGGAGGCGCCGGTGCTGCTCGAGGGGCACGTGCGCAGCGTCAGCGTCGGCGCCCAGGGCGCGATCCTGGCGCTCGAAGGCATCGGCAACTTCCCGGTCAACGGCGTGCGCCGCTTCGGCTGAGCGCGCGCCACCCATCCCAGCGACACGAACGACAGCACGAGGATCCCAGCATGACCTTCCGCATCGCGCTCAGCGGCATCAACGCCGCCGGCCAGGACCTGCGCATCACGGCCAACAACATCGCCAACGTCAACACGACCGGCTTCAAGCGCTCGCGCGCGGAGTTCGGCGACGTGTTCGCGGTGTCCGCCTTCGGCGTCGGCACCAACGCGATCGGCAGCGGCGCGGCGCTCAACCGGGTGGCGCAGCAGTTCACCCAGGGCAACATCGACTTCACCCAGAACAGCCTCGACATGGCGATCTCGGGCGAAGGCTTCTTCACCCTCAACGACCGCGGCTCGACGGTCTACTCGCGCGCGGGTGCTTTCGGCGTCGACCGCGAGGGCTTCGTGGTCAACGCCAGTGGCGCGCGCTTGCAGGTGTTCCCGCCGGTCGCCGGCCAGCCCGACCGATTCGACGGGGGGCGACTCGTCGACCTCCAGTTGACTACCACCGATGCCGCGCCGAACGCCACGTCCGCGGTCGATGTCGGGCTCACGCTGCCCGCCAACGCGACCGTCCCGACGATCACGCCGTTCTCGCCGGCTGAGTCGCGGTCCTACAACCACTCGACCTCGGTGACGATCTACGACTCGCTCGGCACCTCTCACGTGCAGACGATGTACTTCGTCAAGACCGGCACCAACCAGTGGGACGTGCACACCTACATCGACGGCCAGGCGGTCGGCGGCGCGCAGGCCATCGAGGTCGACAGCCAGGGCGTGCTGACCACGCCGGCCGACGGCCTGATCACCTTGCCCGCGCACACGCCGACCACCGGCACGCCGCCGGTGCCGAACGGTGCGGCGGACATCACGATCGAACTCGACGTCTCGGCGACCACCCAGCGTGGCGAGCGCTTCGGCGTCAACAGCCTCACCCAGGACGGCTTCGCCACCGGCCGGCTGGTGGGCGTCGCGATCTCGCCCGAGGGCGTGGTGGCGGCGCGCTACACCAACGGCCAGAGCGCGCCCCTCGGACAGGTCGTGCTCACGCGCTTCGCCAACCCGCAGGCCCTGCAGCAGCTCGGCGACACCTCGTTCGCGGAGACCTCGGAGTCGGGCGAGGCAGTGCGCGGCGAGCCCGGCACCTCGTCGTTCGGCGTGATCCAGTCCGGCGCGCTGGAAGCCTCCAACGTCGACCTCACCGCCGAACTGGTGAACATGATCACCGCGCAGCGCAACTTCCAGGCCAACGCGCAGATGATCTCGACGGCGGACCAGGTCGAGCAGACGATCATCAACATCCGCTGATGAAGCAGGGCCCAGGGTACAGGGCCCAGGGCCCAGAGGAGCCGGGCATCCACGCCTGCGGCTGTTCTGGGCCCTGAGCCCTGGGCCCTGGGCCCTCGAGCGGAACCCTCGACTCCCGCAAGGCAGCTGCAAGAATGGACCGAGCCCTCTACATCGCCATGACCGGCGCCAGCGCCACGATGAAGGCGCAGGAGGCCGTGTCGCACAACATCGCCAACGTCGGCACCGTCGGCTTCAAGGCCGAGCTGCTCAAGCAGGAGGCGCGCAAGGTCGAGGGGCCGGGCTTCGAGACCCGCTTCAACGCGCTGGTCGCCGACGGCGGCTTCGATGCCTCGGCCGGGCCGATCAGCACCACCGGCAACGACCTCGACATCGCGCTGGTGGAGGATCGCTGGCTGGCGGTGCAGGACGCGCAGGGGAACGAGGCGTACACGCGCGCGGGCGACCTCGCATTGACGCCGCTCGGACAATTGGTGACGCGCTCCGGCCTGCCGGTGCTCGGCGAGAACGGCCCGGTCGCCGTGCCGCCGCACCAGAAGCTCACCATCGGCGGCGACGGCACACTGTCGATCGTGCCGCAGGGGCAGGGCCCCGAGACGCTGGCCCAGGTCGGTCGCCTGAAGATCGTCGCCGCCACCGGCGACGAACTGGCGCGCGGACCGGACGGCCTGTTCCGCGCCAGGGATCCGCAGGCGCCGCCGGCGCCGGCCGCCGGCGGCGTGCTGGTCGCCGGCGCGCTGGAAGGCAGCAACGTCAACGCCGCCGAGGCGCTGGTGCAGATGATCTCGCTGTCGCGCCAGTTCGAGATGCAGGTCAAGGTGCTGCGCACCGCGGACGAGAACGCGCGCGCGGCATCGTCCTTGCTACGCATGGGCTGAGCAGACGACGGAGCACCGACGTGGACCGTGCCAGACGCCAGACACCCGCCCCCGCAACGCCGCGCGCGCCGCGCGCCGCGGTCCAGGTGTGCACCGCGCGCCCGCTGGTGGTCGACCTCGACGGCTGGCGCGTGGTCGTGCGCACCCTCGCCGCGGCGCAGCCCGCACACGGCTGGACCGCGCGCCGCATCCCGCATTCCCGCTGAATCCACCATGCCGCGCCCAGCGCGCGCCCGGAGCACGCCATGAACCAGGCCCTGTGGGTCGCCAAGACCGGACTCGATGCGCAGCAGACGCGCATGTCAGTGGTTTCCAACAACCTCGCCAACGTCAACACCACCGGCTTCAAGCGCGGGCGCGCGGCGTTCGAGGACCTGCTCTACCAGCAGGTGCGCCAGCCCGGCGGCGCGTCGTCGCAGCAAACCCAGTTGCCGACCGGCCTGTCCACCGGCACCGGCGTGCGCGTGGTCGCCACCGCCAAGTCGTTCGACCAGGGCAACATGCTCAACACCGGCAATGCGCTCGACGTCGCGATCAGCGGCCGCGGCTTCTTCCAGGTGCTGCTGCCGGACGGCACCACTGCCTACACGCGCGACGGTTCGTTCCAGGTCGACGCGCAGGGGCAGATCGTCACCAACAGCGGCTACGTGGTGCAGCCGGCGATCCAGGTGCCGCAGGGCGCGCAGAGCGTGACCATCGGCCGCGACGGCACGGTGAGCGTGCAGTTGCCCGGGCAGGCGGCCTCGACCCAGGTCGGTTCGCTGCAGTTGACCGACTTCGTCAATCCCGCCGGCCTGCAGGCGCGCGGCGAGAACCTGTTCCTCGAGACCAGCGCCAGCGGCCCCGCGCAGACCGGCACCGCCGGCGTCAACGGACTCGGCCTGGTGCAGCAGGGCGCGCTGGAGAGCAGCAACGTCAACGTGGTCGAGGAACTGGTCAGCATGATCGAGACCCAGCGCGCCTACGAGATGAACGCCAAGGCCATCGCCGCCAGCGACGGCATGCTGCAGTTCCTCAACCAGACCGTCTGAGGCGCCCGCCGTGCATCGCCACCCCGCGAACGACCTGACCGCCCCGCGCGAGGTCAGCGCCGGCATCCTGCGCGGCCTCGCGCTGCTGCTGGCGCTGTGGCTGCCGGCCTGCGCCTCGCTGCCCTCGCAGCCGCCGCCGATGGCCACCGTGCAGGTGCAGATGGTGCCCGCGCAGCCCACCACCTCCGGCGCGGTGTACCGCGCGGGCGGCGGCTTCGTGCTGTTCGAGGACCGCAAGGCGCGCGACGTCGGCGACCTGGTCACCATCCTGCTCGCCGAACGCACCAACGCGGTGTCGAGCGCGAGCACCAGCACCAGCCGCGAATCCAGCACCTCGATCCCCAACCCGACGCTGTTCGGGATCGAGCCGACGATCGACGGCCGCCCCATGCTGGAGACCGAGATCGGCGCCTCGCGCAGCTTCGACGGCAGCGGCGACAGCGCGCAGAGCAACCGCCTCGATGGTTCGATCACCGCCACCGTGGTGGCGCGCCTGCCGAACGGCAACCTCGTCGTGCAGGGCGAGAAGTGGATCCAGTTGAACCGCGGCGACGAACTGGTGCGCATCCAGGGCATCGTGCGCACCGCCGACATCGCGCCGGACAACACCGTCGCCTCCAGCCGCGTGGCCGAGGCGCGCATCAGCTACTCCGGACGCGGCACCCTGGCGCAATCCAACGCGCAGGGCTGGCTGCAGCGTTTCTTCGACACCGTGTCGCCGTTCTGAGACCGCCGATGGCCTTCCAGTCGACCCGCATCGTCCCGGTCCGCGCGGCGCGCCCGACCGCCGCGCGCCGTCGCCGCGCGCAGTTCCTGCTGCTGCTGCTGTTCGCGCTGGCCACCGCGCTGTCGATCTCGCCGTGGGCGCACGCCGAACGGGTCAAGGACATCGCGCAGGTCGAAGGCGTGCGCGGCAACCCGCTGGTCGGCTACGGGCTGGTGGTCGGCCTCGATGGCACCGGCGACCAGACCAGCCAGGCGCCGTTCACCACCCAGAGCCTCAAGACCATGCTGGAGCGGCTCGGCGTGACCGTGCCGCCGAACGTCAATCCGCAGTTGAAGAACGTCGCCGCGGTGGCGATCCAGGCCGAACTGCCGCCCTTCGCACGGCCCGGGCAGGCGATCGACATCACCGTGTCGTCGATCGGCAACGCGGGCAGCCTGCGCGGCGGTGCGCTGCTGATGGCGCCGCTGCGCGGCGCCGACGGCGAGGTCTACGCCATCGCGCAGGGCAACCTGGTGGTCGGCGGCTTCGGCGCGCGCGGCCAGGACGGCTCGCGGGTGGCAGTCAACGTGCAGGCCTCGGGGCGCATCCCCAACGGCGCGATCGTCGAGCGCCCGGCGCCGCCGGCCTTCACCGGCGGGCCGGTGACGCTCAACCTGCACGATGCCGACTTCACCACCGCGCAGCGCGTGGCCGACGCGATCAACGCCCGGCTCGGTCCGGGCACGGCGAGCGCGCTGGACGCCGGCAGCATCGCGCTCGATGCCCCGTCCGAGCCGACCTCGCGCACCGCGTTCCTCGCCAGCGTGGAGTCGATCGACGTCACGCCGGGCGACGCGCCGGCCAAGGTGGTGGTCAATTCGCGCACCGGCACGGTGGTGATCGGCGCCCAGGTGCGGGTCTCGCCGGCGGCGGTCGCGCACGGATCGATCACGGTCACGGTGGCCGAGCGGCCCGCGGTGAGCCAGCCCGCGCCGTTCGGCGAGGGCGAGACCGTGGTGGTGCCGCAATCCGACGTGCAGGTCACGGAGGAGGAGAGTCGCATGTTCCTGTTCGCCGGCGGCGTGTCGCTGGACGAGATCGTGCGCGCGGTGAACCAGGTGGGCGCGGCACCCGGCGACGTGGTCGCGATCCTCGAAGCACTCAAGCAGGCCGGCGCATTGCGCGCCGAGCTGGAAATCATCTGAGGCAGCCGCCATGGCCCGCAGCGATGCCATCTCGCCGCTGTCCGAACTGGGCGGGCTGTCGCGCCTGTCGGAGGCCGCTGCGCGCCGCGATCCGGCCGCGGTCGACGCCGTCGCGCGACGTTTCGAGGCGCTGTTCGCCGAGATGATGGTCTCGAGCATGCGCAGCGCCAGCCTCGGCGATCCGCTGTTCGAGGGCCAGAACCCGATGTTCCGCGAGATGTACGACCGCGAGGTCGCCAGCTCGCTCACCGCGGGGCGTGGCCTCGGCATCGCCGAGATGCTGCGCCGGCAACTCGCACCGCCCGCGGCGGCCGAAGCGCCGCCGAACGGGCAGGGCTTCCCGCTGTCGCCGGCGCTGGATGCGCGCGCGTTGCCGCTCGGTGCGCCGCGGCCTTCGCCGGTCGCGGTATCGCCCGCGCCCACCCACGCGGTGCCGACCGCCGCGGCGCCGCCGCCGTCGATCGCCGCCGTCCGCACGCTCGCCCCGTCGCTGCCGCCGTTGCCGGCGATGCCCACCTGGCTGCCGGACCCGCAACTGGCCGCGATCGGCGATGCGGTGGGCACGCCCGCCGACGCCACGGTGGTGGGACTGCCGCAGCAGGCGCCGGTGGCCGACGCGCTGCCGCCGCGTCCCGCGGTGCCAGCCAACCTCTCGGCTGCGAAGCCCGGCACGCCGGAAGCCTTCGTCGCCGAAGTCTGGCCGCACGCGCAGGCCGCCGCGGCCGAACTCGGCGTCGATCCGCGCATGCTGGTCGCACAGGCCGCGCTGGAAACCGGCTGGGGGCGCAGCGTGATGCGCGGCCCTGACGGCCGGCCGAGCCACAACCTGTTTGGCATCAAGGCCACCGGCGGCTGGCAGGGCGCCGCGGTCAGCCACGGCACGGTCGAGTTCCGCGGCGGCGTGATGCAGCGCGAACGCGCCAGTTTCCGCGCCTACGGATCGGTCGGTGAGAGTTTCGCCGACTACGTGCGACTGGTCAGGGACAACCCGCGTTATCGCGAGGCGGTGGCCGCCGGCACCGACGGCGCACGGTTCGCCGAGGCGCTGGAACGGGCCGGCTATGCCACCGACCCGCAGTACGCGGAAAAGCTCAAGGCGATCGCCGGTGGGCCGACGCTGCGCCGCGCGCTGGCGTCGCTGCCGCTCGCCCCGACCCAGGAGGCCTGAGGTGCCCGACATCCTTTCCACCGGCGGTTCGGCGCTGATCGCCTTCCAGCGCATGCTGGCCACCACCAGCCACAACGTCGCCAACGCCAACACGCCCGGCTACAGCCGCCAGCGCGCCCTGCTCGGCACCCGCGGTGGCCAGGACATCGGGCCCGGGTTCGTCGGCGCGGGCACCCAGATCAACCGCATCGAACGGCTCACCGACGGCTTCGTCAGCGGGCGGCTGCGCGAGTCGGCGTCCGAACTCGGGCGTCTGTCGCAGTTGTCCACGCTGGCCGGGCGCATCGACCGCATGGTCTCCGAGCGCGCCGCCGGCGTCGCCGTGCCGCTGTCGGACTTCCTCGACGCTGCGCAGTCGCTGTCGGCCCAGCCGGCGTCGGCGGCCGCGCGCTCGGACTTCCTCGGCAAGGCCGAGGTGCTCGCCGCGCGCTTCCGCGCGATCGACGGGCGTCTCGACGCGATGGTCGACGAAAGCTCGCGCCGCGCCGACGCGCTGGTGACCGAGATCAACACCGACATCCAGGAAGTCGCGCGCCTCAACGAGGAAATCGTGCGCGCGCTCGCGGCGGGCAGCAACGCCCCGCCGAACGACCTGCTCGATGCGCGCGACGTCGCGATCCAGCGCCTGTCCGGCCGCATCGGCGTGACGGTCGCCGAGCAGGACGGCGGCGCGCTCAACGTCTTCACCACGACCGGCCAGGCGCTGGTGGTGGGCCGCACCACGTCGACCCTGACCTCCACCCGCGATCCCTACGATCCCGCGCGACGCGAACTCTCGCTGGCCACGCCCAGCGGCACCGTGCTGCTGGGCACCACCGGCATGGGTGGCGAACTCGGCGGCCTGCTGGAGTTCTCGCGCAACGTGCTCGATCCGGCGCAGGAGCGGCTGGGCCGCCTCGCGGCCGCGTTCGTCGATGCGGTCAACGCCCAGCATCGCGAGGGCGTGGACTACTACGGCGACCTCGGCGGCGACCTGTTCGCCGCGACGCCGCCGCAGGTCAGCGCGCGCACCGGCAACGCCGGCAACGGCGTGTTCGCTGCCACCGTCGCGGACGTCGCCGCGCTGGATGGCGAACCGATCGAACTCACCTTCGACGGCGCTGCCTGGACGGCGACCACCGTGCGCACCGGCGCCACCTTGCCGATCACCGGCAGCGGCACCGCAGCGAATCCGTTCGTGGTCGGCGGCGTGTCGCTGGTCCTGTCCGGCACGCCGGTGGCCAACGACGCGTTCCGGCTGCGGCCGACGTCGGACGCGGGCGGTGGGCTGCAGGTGCTGGTCACCGATCCCAACCGGCTCGCGGCCGCGCTGCCGGTGCGCAGCAGTGCAGCGGTCGGCAACGTCGGCAGCGCGTCGATCGGCGTGCCCGAGGTGCTCGATGCCACCAACCCCGCATTGCGCGCGCCGGTCGACATCGTGTTCGTCGACGCCGCCAACTACACGATCAACGGCACCGGCCCGTTCCCCTACACGCAGGGCGCGCCGATCACCTTCAACGGCTGGCAGGTGGCGATCCAGGGGCCGCCCGTCGCCGGCGATGCGTTCCGCATCGATGCCACGCCGCCGCGTTCCTCGGACAACGGCAACGCGCGTCTGCTGGCCGGCATCGGGCGCGAGGCGCTGCTCGACGGCGGCACCGTGACGCTGACCGACGAGATCGCCGGGCTGACCGCCGAAGTCGGATCTGCCGCACGGCGCGCCGACCTCGCGCGCGAGGCGCAGGAAACGATCCAGGCTCAGGCCGAGAGCGAACGCGAGGCCGTGTCCGGGGTCAACCTCGACGAGGAGGCCGCCAACCTGGTGCGCTTCCAGCAGGCCTACCAGGCGGCCGCGCAGGTCATCGCCACCGCCGACACCGTGTTCCAGTCGCTGCTGGCGGCGTTCCGGAGGTAAGCGTGCGCATCTCGACCAACAGCCTGTTCACCCAGGGCATCGGCGCGATCGGCGACCGCCAGGTCAACCTCGCGCGCATCCAGCAGCAGTTGTCGACCGGCCTGCGCATGCCGAGCGCGGCGGCCGACCCGGTCGGCTGGTCGACCGCGGTGTCGATCGACCGCGCGATGGCCGAACTGGAGCAGTACGGCGGCAACGCGACCATCCTGCGCAACCGGCTCGAGCAGGCCGACGCCAGCCTCGACCAGATCGGCGACCGCCTTGCGCGCGTGCGCGAGCTCGCCCTGCAGGGCGCCAACGGCACCTACACCGACGAACAGCGGCGGGCGATCGCGCTGGAACTGCGCCAGCAGTTGAACGCGGTGGTCGACGCCGCCAACACCACCGACGGCAACGGCCGCTACCTGTTCGGCGGCAGCGCCGACGCGGTGCCGCCGTTCGCCTTCGGCCCGGCCGGCGCCAGCTATGCCGGCGACCAGAACCGCCGCTCGCTGGAAGTCGCGCCGGAAACCGCGGTCGAGGACGTCGATCCGGGCAGCGAGATCTTCCTGCGCATCCGCACCGGCGACGGCACCTTCGTGGTGCGGCAGGACCCGGCCAACACCGGTACCGGCGTGCTGCGCGGCACCGCGCTGGTCGATCCCGGACAGTGGGACGGCGGCAATTACCGCATCGTCTTCAATGCCGGCAACTGGCAGGCGCTGGATGCCGCCAACGCCGTGGTCGCCACGGGTGCCTACGTCGAAGGCGCCCCGATCGAGTTCCGCGGCGTGCGCGTGCAGATCGAGGGCGCGCCGGCCAACGGCGACGCCTTCGCGGTCGGCCCCTCCCGCACCCAGGACGTGTTCACGACGCTGCAGGGCCTGATCGATGCGCTGGAACTGCCCACCGTCACCCCGCAGCAGCGCGCCGCGCAGCGCAACGCCGTGTTCGCCGGCATCGAGGACCTGACCCGCGCGCAGGACCACATCATCGACCGTCGCGCCGGTCTTGGCGCACGGCTGAACGTGGTCGAACAGGCCAACGACGGCCGCGAGGCGAACGGCGTGCTGCTCAAGACCGCCTTGTCGGAACTGCGCGACGTGGACTACGCGAAGGCGATCAGCCAGTTGAACCTCGAGATGACCGCCTTGCAGGCAGCGCAGCAGAGTTTCATCAAGGTTCAGGGCTTGTCGCTGTTCTCGTACATCCGCTGACGCGTGGCGCTGGCGGGTTGCGATGGTTCCCGTGCGGGCGTGCGCGGGGGTTGTGGCTTGCCGCGCTTGGCCTGCTTCCCTCGCTTCCCCCGCATCGGCTTCCGCCCCGCCCGCAGGAGCGCGCTTGCGCGCGACCGCCACGTTTGGGTCTTGCCGCTGGCGTCTTGCGTCGAGGTCTCCGGTGTAGGAGCGCTGCGTGCAGCGCGACCGCCACGTCTCGATCTTGCCGCAGTTGTCTTGCGCCGCTGCCTCACCCGTAGGAGCGCGCTTGCGCGCGACCGTCACGTTTCGATCTTGCCGTTGGCGTC
>Ga0209450_10000237_pt1 | contig 29962 bp, 22 predicted proteins | sample FrelakmetLWP11LW_FD_187149 | JGI IMG/M metagenome (GOLD analysis project Ga0209450, IMG submission 187149) | Freshwater lake sediment microbial communities from the University of Notre Dame, USA, for methane emissions studies - LWP11 LW (SPAdes)... | ecosystem: Environmental > Aquatic >...
CCGATCTACCATCAACTCCGATTGCTGAAAGAATCCCTTTGTCATCGCCGAAAAAGATAGCATTACTGCTGATAACAGGTGAGGATTTGGCAGGTGAACCGGCAGATAAGCTCCAGAGAAGAGCAGGCGAGGAGGGAAGTTCGTTATCCGTGCTTCCGGATAGATCACTCTTGCCGCGAAAGACATACCAGTCCTGATCTGGTGTCTGCGCAGCAGACAATGTACAGATAAAAAGAAATAATATCGAACTCAACTGTCTCATCGGACTTATCTATTTAAAACGACTCAATGCTCCTGTCGGGCATATTTCTATGCATTTTTCAGCCTGAGTTGCCAGGATATTGTTAAATTCCTCAATGAGCGGCTCTGAAATTATCGAAATAAATCCCCTGTGCATAAAACAGAGTGCCGGTTCATCCTTGCTGTCTTCACAAACCCTGACACAAAGGCCGCACTTAATACATTTTGCATTTTCAAAAATCAGGCCGGTTTTTTGATTTATCTTTTTTGCTATCGGTGCATATATCAGCTTCCCGACCGGATCCTTTATTGAAAACTCCTGTGCAATCTCCCTCAAAGCACAATCATTTGAGGCACGACAATCGCAATGCATACAGCTTTGCGCTTCAGATCCGGCAGATTGAAAATCATTTATATCACTAAATCTTGCCCCCGGATCAGTACATTCCTTCAGCCACTCCCTGAGCTCCGAATCGTCAAGCCTGCCTATGCGGGACGAAAATAGTTTATTAAGATCATTTCTTACTTCCGTATTGTCTGAGGAATTATCACTTTTTATGTTTCTGGAAACAAACAATTGAATATTCCGGATTGAAATCGGAATATCGACCTTTTTTCTCCGGCAGGCATTTTCACAATAGCCCGGACAGGTGATGCATTTTATCTCAGGTGTTATGATTTCGGAAAGTGCCAGCTCAATCGCTTCACTGATCTTCCCGGATGCAAGAAACCTGTTCATTTTCGGTATATTATATCCGGCAGGACAGACCACCCTGCATGGCGCTTCGCATTCAGCACGATGTTCCGAAAGGAGCAGTTCAACTGCTCTTTTCCTGATCGATATAACTTCAGCACCTGAGGCATCTATTTCCATTCCTTCTCTGACCAGGGCTGAACAGGAAGGTATGAAGCTGCCTGTTTTCTTTTCCCTAACCATGCAAACCATACAGGATGAATAATGTTCAATCCCATCCCGGTGGCACATGGTAGGTATAGAAATCCCGGTTCTGGCTGCAGCTTCCAGGATTGTTTCACCTTCACGTGCATAAATTTCTTTATTGTCAATCTTTAGCTGCATCTCTAATATTCACTATTTCAACTGCATTATCCGGGCAGACAACCCTGCAGTTATCACATTTGGTACACAGCGACTGGTCTATTATATGCTTTTCATATGGTTTGAAAGCTATGGCGTTTACAGGGCACTCCTGGAAGCATTTCGTACATCCGGTACAGTTATCATTTATTTCATATCGGATAAGATCCCTGCATTTTTTTGCCGGACAATAGCCTTTTGCATGTGCTTCAAACTCTTCCCTGAAATATTTTAGTCCGGTTATTACAGGATTCGGTGCTGTCTTGCCCAGGCCGCAAAGACTTCCGCTCTTAACCTCATTGCATAGTTTCTCAAGCACATCTATTTCCTTCGGATCAGCCTTTCCCTCGCTCAGCCTGGTAATTATTTCGAGCATATGCTTTGTTCCCACCCGGCAGAATGTGCATTTACCGCACGACTGCTTATGTGTGAATGTAAGAAAATATTTAGTCACATCAACCATGCAGTCGGTGTCATCCAGAACTACAAGCCCGCCTGATCCCATCATAGCCCCCATCCGTGTAAGCTCTTCATAATCAATAGCTGTGTCTGACATGCTGGCTGGGATGCAGCCGCCCGACGGACCGCCTATTTGAACAGCTTTGAATGTACGCCCCTCACCAACGCCATTGCCTATTTTTTCCACAATGTCTTTTATCGTTATTCCCATAGGCACCTCAATCAGTCCTCCTTTTGCGATCTTTCCAGCAAGAGCAAAGACTTTAGTTCCCTTGCTCTTCTCTGTGCCTATGGTGCTGAACGCTTCTGCACCATTATTGATGATCCAGGGGACAAGTGAAAGTGTCTCAACGTTATTTACAAGAGTCGGCTTACCCATGAATCCAACTTCAGCAGGGTATGGTGGACGAAGATGGGGTGTGCCTCTCTTCCCTTCAAGGGAAGCTATAAGAGCGGTCTCTTCTCCGCATACAAAAGCTCCGGCGCCTTCAAAAACCCTGATATTGAATGAGAATCCTGAATTGAATACCTTATCACCAATAATGCCTTTTTCATAACAGAGTTTCAAAGCATTATTTACTCTTGAAACGGCAAGGGGATATTCAGCTCTTATATAGAATATGCCTTCGGTGGCTCCTGTCGAAAACCCTGCGATCAGCATACCTTCAATGATCCTGAACGGGAATGATTCCAGCAGCATCCTGTCCATGAAAGCTCCGGGATCTCCTTCATCACCATTGCAAACTACGTATTTAGGGGCACCGGAATCTCCTGAAAAGATCTTCCATTTTTCCCCGGTGGGAAAGCCTGCTCCTCCGCGGCCACGCAATCCGCTTTTCAGGATCATTTCGATAATGCTTTCAGGATCATAGAGATGAACACATTTCCTCAGTGCTTCGAAACCATCCAGCAACAAATATTCATCCAGAGAAACCGGTGACAGAATTCCGCTGTTATATGTTGCAATACGTACCTGGCGACTGAGAAAATTGTTAAGGAATTTTTCACGCGATTCAATGGGAATATTAACAGGACTGTTCAGCTTGCCATCAAAAATAAATGTATCGGCAAGATCGTTTATCCTGTATTTCAGCTTTTTGTTCAGCGATTTTGGCTTGATATGTTTGAGAAGGATATCTTCGACCTGTTCCTTCCTGACGTTTGTATATCTCGAATGGGCATTTGTCTTTGTGATGATCTCGAGAAGAGGGGTTTGATTGCATACTCCGACACAGCCAACAGCTTTCAGTTTTATGTTCAGATCGTACTCCTCCCTGAGCTCAAACAGCCTGCCCAGAATCTCTTTGCTTCCTCCGGCAACACAGCAGGAACCAAGGCCTATCCTCACTTCAGCATCAAAATCATTCCCCTTGTTGTCATCATTGAGATGGATCTCTTCCTTATGTGTTAGAAGGAAATCAGAAATTATCTCCTGTGCCTGAGTTGGCTTGACATGACCATATGTTTTGCCGTCAATCTGAACAACCGGTGCAAGAGTACAGCATCCCAGGCATGCTACTTCTTCAATAGAAAAAAGATCATCCGGAGAAGTGCTTGTGTATTCATCAATTTTCAAATCCCTCTTAAATGCTTCGGAGATAAGCTGCGAACCCTTGACATGGCATGCTGTTCCGGCACAAATTTTTATAGTATGCTTCCCGACAGGAAGATGCCTGAACTGATTGTAAAAAGTCGATACACCTGAAATCTGCCCAGGTGTAATTTCAGTAACCCTGCATATCTCTTTCAGAGCTTCTGACGGCAGGTAGTTTAGTTTCTTTTGAACTTCCTGAAGTATCTGAATGACCTTATCCTTCTCCCTGCCTGTCGCTTCAACAACCTCCTTTACAATAGATGCAATATCAGGATCCGTCCCTGTTTTGCAGTCACATCCTTTACTGTCAATATTTACTTCCTGTCTGCTCAATTTCCTGAAATGCAATAAAGATATTTCCTTCCTCTTATAAATATATTCTTATCTGAGAATGATGGTGTGCATTCTGCCGGTTCACCAAGAGGTGATTCAGCAATCAGCTCAAATTTTTCTGCAGCTTTAACTATATGCATCATCCCGCTGCGGTTAAGCAGATAGACCTTTTCATCAGCTATCATGGGTGATGAGTAAAACTGATCGCCAAAATAGTGCGTCCACAATGTATCGCCTTTCTCAGCATTGTAACAGACAGCATCTCCATAGCCTGTAACAAGGAACAGGTAATTATCTGTGGCAACAGGACTGGAGATGTCCGGTGTGTATGTATTATCTTTCCATTTTATAACGGGGGTGGTTCCCGGTTCGATAGCCACGAGGTCAGTATAATCCGTTACCGTATAAGCCATAAAGCTGTTCACTGCAGCTGAGGGAGCAACATCACCGCTCATGCAATCAATCGACCAGAGTTGTGCACCGGTGACGGGATCATATGACGACACAGCAGGATTCCCGTTTATGATTACCTGTGGTATGTCTCCGAATTTTGCCATTACAGGCGAAGACCAAACAGGATGGCCTTGTCTCAGTGTTTCCCATTTCAGAGTTCCGGTTTCAATGTCAAATCCCATGATTGACAGTTTCTTATCGGAGTCATACTGAACCACCAGTATATCTTCATATATTATAAGTGAAGAGGAATAGCCATATGTATTATTTGGAACACCGAGATTTGTCGCCCATTTCTTTTTACCATTATGATCGAGGCTGATAAGATTTCCGTTTGCGAAAACAGCACATACTGATTTGCTGCTCAATGCTGCTGAAGATACAGCCAATCCTGAGCCGGGGTCCATCCTTGGAAGTGCCGAAGGCTCTCCTGGTATCCCGGATGCAGAAGAGCTCCAGAGAAGCTTCCCTGTATTCTTATCATAACATTGCACATAACAATTCAGTCCTTCAGCCCCGGTAATGAAAAGCTTGTCGGCCCATATCACCGGAGAGCTTTTCCCGTCATACTGAACTTCAGTTTTCCATTTTATGTTTGTCCCGATTTCTCCATTCCATTCGGTAGGGAAGCCTGATCCTCCTGCAATGCCTCTTCCGTCCTGGCCCCTGAAGAACGGGAAATTTGTTTTATCAGGCTTGAAATTATCGGTTACACTTTTTCTTCTGACTTCTTTCGATTCTTCCTTTTTCTTTGCTTCTATGTTTCCGGCTTTTGCTTGTGCATTAAGGTCAGGCAGGTTGCTTCTGAGCATGAAAGAGGCTGCAATTGCACTACCTGTCAATACAAAAGCTGAAGCCAGCAGAAATTTCCTGTACTTATTCTGGTAGCTTCCCTGGTCGGGTTTAGTGCCGGAAATTTCGGGTAAAAGCTTTTCATTGCCTGCTATCAGTCTCTGGCAAAATATAAAAATTATCGCTCCGGCAACAAGAAGGTATGATCCGGTTTCCACTTGTCTGCGAGATGCAAAATAAGCCTTCCGGGCCATCAGGTCCATCGCCCTGACCTGTTCCGCAAGGTTGGCATTCTCAGGATTTTTATCGTACTGCTCCTTAATGGAGAGAAGGGCAGGGTTATCAAGCGGATTAATCGTCTTAAGCTGTATAAGACTGAAAATCATCAGAAAAGCGACAATCAATGTAAAACCGGCTGCAGCCTGACTTATTCCTTTAATAATACTTATGTCTTTATCTGTGAACTTCATTAACTATTGTTTTTTGCTTCAACGGGACAATATTTAAAGCATCGTCCGCAGCTGTAGCATTTTCCCTGGTGCGGTCGATAGCCCTTTCTTGTTGATCTTACCGTCAGTGAGACAAGACTTATTCCAAGTGCAAGTCCGAGAAAAGCACCTGCCCACGGAGAGGCTTTCCTGAACGTTCGAATAACATTCAGTTCCTGTGCAAAAAGCTCATCATCAGTGTCTCCTGATTCCTTGAATGCCACTGCAGCCTTTGATATCGCTTCGATCCCTTTCTCATTTTCTTCTCTTATTTCCCTTGCCAGAGTAACATCATTATCAACTCGTGAGAGCACTGGTGCAAGATTGTAAAATATTATTGCGCCTGCACAGGCAAAGACAGGAATCAGCAGCAGGTAAATAATAAATCTTTTTCTCGATTTCACCGGTTCATCAATGTAGGTAGCCTTATCCGAAGGAAGTATCGCATCATAAGGACATGAATCTTCGCAGAGTCTGCATTCGGTGCATTCAGCAGGGGTTATGGTCAGGTGCTTTCCGGCAAATCTTGAGACTATATTCAGCAGTACCCCATAAGGACAAAGGTATCTGCAGTATGGCCTGTTGATGAATATCCCGGCCAACAGAAGAAGAGCTCCGAAAATTATCATTGTATAGGAGGCATCAAGCCTGAATATTCCCACGAATGGATCGTAGCGGCATATAATGAACTGACTTTTTGTCGCTGCAAAAAGAACTGCCAGTGCAAGATATATAAAAGGTATTGCAGCCATAACTGATTCAACAGCCTTGGGCAGTTTTACGGTTTTGAAACCTGTCAGTTCCTGGATGGCTCCCAAAGGGCAGACTCCGGCACAGAATACCCTCCCGAAAAAAAGTGCAAATATCAGTGGCAGCATGAAAAAGAGGAGTGCTGTCAGTGGTATTGAGTAATCCTTATTAAATAAAGCCATAGTCACATTCTGAACCGAGCCGACGGCACAGATGCATCCCTCACGGTAAAATCCGAAATAAGCTAATGAAAACACTGCGACCCATACCAGTCCTGTGCGTGATCTTTTATTCAAGGCCAGCCAGGACGAAAGAATCAGAGCTGCCAGAAGCACACCAACATCGAAATACTCCAGCCACTGAGCCCTCTGCAGAGGCAGCTGGTTTGTCGGATAAGTATACCCTGATCCAAACTCCGGCCGCGGAAACCTGTCCTGGGCATAAAGTATTGAATGCCATATCAGCATCAGGAGTAAAACTATATAGGGTAATTTCTTTTTCAGAATCTGTTTGTTTCTTGTTTCTTTTGTCTTTTGTCTTTGGTCTTTAATAACCCACCCCTGCCCCTCCAAGGAGGGGATTCTTTGGTCTTCTCCTTTCTCCTTTCTCCTTTAACCTTTATCCTTTTCCTTAGGAATATACTGCCTGTCCGCCGGTACCCTCGATATAGCCTGTGAAGGACACCTGCGTGCTATGGAACAGTCATTGCAGTTGTCACACAGATCCTGGTGTATCTGAAGATATAGTGAGCCGTTGCCGAAATCGTTGCAACCCTGGACGCATTTTCCGCAGGCATCACAGAGATCCTCTTTAATTGTATATTCGAAATATGGTTCTTCAACAAATTTCCTGTTGATGGCACCAACCGGGCAAAGCTGGTTTTCTGCGCCTGTGCTGATAGTTTTAACTCCCTGACGAAGGTAGCCGCCACAAAGATCGCAATAGCCGCACATCACATATGCATGCGTGCATTTAACTGCAGATGGAGTCTTTACACAATTGGTCTTGCATTGGCCGCACCTCGTGCATTTGTGCGGATCTATCTGCCAGACAAATCCTGATGCTGAGGTCTTTCTTACAAGTGAAAGAGGGATAGCAACAAGCGAGGCGGCAACAAGCACTTTGCCTGCTTTTCTGACAAAGTCCCTTCTTGACTGATAGATATTCTTTTCTGTTTTCATTCCTGACATTTATCTCCGTTTAAACACATACAACTTTGAATCTGCCGAATTGGCTGCATATATCGTAATCCCGTCAAATGATGCTATATCAAGCGGAACGGAAGGGGTGAAGCTGTTCTTTGACGAAACAAACTCAATGAATTTTCCGTACTGATCAATGATCTTAATCCTGTTAATTCCCTTTTCGGCAGTCACAAAGCCTTGCGGCACTACTGTAAAGTGGGCAGGATTACAGCATCCGCAGAAGGCGCCGGGTGCTGATCCCGGTTCTCCGAACTGCTCCAGGAATTTTCCATCCATAGTCCAGGTCTCAACCCTTCGATTACCCGTATTTGCAACAAATAGTAAATTGCCGTTGAAAAGGGCTACATCGAAATAGGGACTCGGAATTATAAACCTGTTGTCTGACTGACCTATCATCGAAACAACTTCGCCTTTCTTGTTCAGAATAAAGACTCGTTTAATTCCGGCATCGGCAAATGCTATATGAGCACCTGATGCAGATATTGATGTGATAATGCTGTTTGCTTCATATGGGCCCCATTCACTGAGAATCTTGCCACCAGTACTTATCAGGTATATCAATTCAGCTGATGTTGCATAGATAGTATCGCCATCTGCCGACAATGCAGTTATCCGGGACTGCATTTTAAGAGTCCATTTTTCCCCCAGATCCGGAGAATAGCATGATACAAATGATTCACCACCGGTAAAAATATCACCATTGGCTGAGACCGCCACTGCATCCAGTTTACCCTCTGCCACAGATATGGAGTTGAATATAAACCATTTTTCCGGAATCACAGGTTCCGGTTTTTCGGATTCTTTAGACTCCATCGTTGAGCTGGAAGTTATCGTATCATATACTATATAACCGATGAAAGTTAATATGATAAGCAGAGAAACAAGTGCTATTAATTTCTTTTTCATAGTTTACTTCTTTCCGATATTCAAACATACCATATTCCTTGAATCCCTCATAATCAGAAATTTACCTGCAATAGCCATAGGCCCCCATGCTTCAATTCCTTCAGTTATCCTGTGTTTTGAGATCAATCTGACAGACGGGCCTTCTAAATTAAATAAAAAGAGATTTGCATCGTCATCAAGAAGGTACATCTTGTTGCCGCTTATAATATATGGGCCAAGTCCGCGCCCATACCTGTTTTCCTTCCCGCTTGTCCACACCGGTGTTCTGAGATCTGATCTGGAATAACAAACAAGCTGTTTCTTAAGTGGACCAGCATTTTCAGGCATAACAGTCCAGATATAATCGCCAGTTCTGACCGGCGTCTGCTGGTCACTCGTCATGCCTTCAGATGCCTTATGAGATTCAATTACTGAAGCTGAATAACCAGTTCCGTCAAAATCGATCCTGATTTTCGCACCACCGGCGCCGTAACTTCCAAAGACAGCTATCTCATTATTTCCAAGGAAGAGGGGAGACGCGGCAGTTGTGGCAGGGCTCCACTCTTTCGTTGTCCACAGGAGCTTTCCTTTGTCATTCTCTTCTGCAGATACACCGACAACTCCGCCCACCGCGTTATATACGTACATCTTTTTCCCATTTATTGCCATCGGCATAATTGACCCGTGTGACATCCTCAGTGAATCAGGATTGGGAGTTTTCCAGAGTACTTTACCAGTTGCACAATCAACACCGATCATCAGTGCTTTAACTCCGGGGGCAATAATTGCAATGTCATTATCGATCAGAGGGCATTGTCCTGTATAGAAATCAGGTGTTACTCTCCCTTTGTCACTTCTGGGAATGCCATATTCTTTTTCAAGGTCGATAGTCCAAAGGAGTGCCCCGGTCGATGGTTCCAGACACATTAAGTGCGATCGGGGACCCATTGATACAAGGTATTTATCAGTAACTGCAGGAATGGTCCTTGAATATCCGTGGTTTCGTTTCAATTCAAGATAATACCAGCGTCTCCATAATTCAATACCCGATTTAAGGGAAAAGCACCTGAGCATGTCGGCTTTCCGCCTCTCATTGTAATCGAGGATATATACGCGGCCGTTCTTTACTGCAGGTCCTGCATATCCTTCACCAAGGGTAACTTTCCAGACAACCTGTGGCCCTGTTGAGTCCCACGATTCGGCCAGAGGTGTTGTATCCTTGCTTATATTGTCAAAGTCTGATCCTCTGAACCTTGGCCATTCGCCCGGCAATGCTTCGTCAAAAATGGCCAGTGTGTCAAAAAATTCTCCAATTATCACTGAATCAGACCTTGGTTCAATCTTCGGCCTGTTATCCATGCCTGGAACCCTGAGTGAAACATCTGCAGGAAAGTGGTCGTTGAAATACCACCATAGGAGAACAGCTGTAAAAAAAATTGCAGAAATTCCCAGGACTATATTTTTCTTTATTCGATCCGGCAGCACCTTTATTATTTATTCTATTTTAATTTTAATATTGCGCAATATAGAAAAACGAAGCCTATTTTCTTTCTGAAATTTTACAACATATTTTTTTTAGAAGGTATTTAGCAATTTTTAACTTCCACTGATCCGGGATCAATTGAAGTCAATTATTCTATGTAATTAAGATATTGTATTATATTTGTCCATATATTTACATATTTATACTACATATGCTATTTAACTTAATATATTTTACTATTTAGCTCATTTTACTTTAAATATGTTTTGTGATAAGAAAAAATTTGATTAACTTTGTTTCAGATGGATTTTGATTTATAAGGAGAAGAATATATGTGCGGAATAGTAGGTGTTTTTGATCTTAAGGTCAACCATATGGAACTCAGGACCAGTGTCCTGAAGATGTCAAAGAAGCTCAGGCATCGCGGACCAGACTGGTCAGGGATTTTTTATTGCGAGAAAGCGATCCTTGCACATGAACGCTTGTCCATCGTGGATCCCCAGTCCGGCAGGCAGCCCCTCTACAGCAAGGACGGAAATCTTATTCTTGCCGTCAATGGCGAAATTTATAATCACCAGTCAATAAGAAGCCGCTATGAAGGCTCCTATGAATTCATGACTCATTCCGATTGTGAAATTATCCTTCCGTTATACAGGGAGAAAGGTCCCGCTTTTCTTGAGGAGATGAACGGTATATTCGCGTTCGCTCTATACGACAGGGAGAAGGACTGTTACCTGATCGCCCGGGATCATATAGGTATCGTACCTTTATATATAGGCTGGGACCAGTTTGGAAATTTTTATGTAGCCTCCGAGCTTAAAGCGCTTGAGGGGGTATGTAATAAGATACAGGAGTTTCTGCCCGGACATTATCTCTACAGCAAAGACGGTGAAATAAAGAAATGGTACCAGCGCGACTGGATGCAGTACGAGGCTGTCGAAAAAAATGAAACATCAATCAGCGACCTCAGGGCTGCCATGGAAGCTTCAGTGCATCGACAGCTTATGTCTGATGTACCGTACGGAGTACTTCTTTCAGGCGGGCTTGATTCATCGATAGTATCAGCCGTCGCAAAGAAATTTGCTCCGAAAAGGATTGAAACTGAAGACAGGAGCGAGGCATGGTGGCCGCAGCTCCATTCATTCGCCGTCGGACTGGAGGGCTCTCCCGACCTTGCTTCTGCAAGAATAGTGGCACAACATATAGGTACAGTTCACCATGAGATTAATTTCACGGTTCAGGAAGGCCTTGATGCAATTCGTGATGTGATTTATCACATTGAAACATATGATGTTACAACTATCAGAGCATCAACTCCGATGTATCTTCTTGCCAGGGTAATTAAATCGATGGGAGTGAAGATGGTCCTTTCCGGAGAGGGCGCAGACGAGATTTTCGGAGGCTATCTCTATTTTCATAAAGCTCCGGATCCAAAAGCATTTCATGAGGAGACTGTAAGGAAGCTGAGTAAATTGCACCTCTACGATTGCCTCAGGGCGAATAAATCGCTCGCTGCATGGGGCGTCGAGGGGCGTGTCCCTTTCCTTGATAAGGAATTCATGGATGTAGCCATGCGCCTGAATCCAAAGGATAAAATGATAACAAAGGACAAAATGGAGAAGTGGGTGCTCAGGAAAGCGTTTGAGGACTATCTTCCTGCCAGTGTTGCCTGGCGGCAGAAAGAGCAGTTTTCAGATGGCGTTGGCTACAGCTGGATAGATACGCTCCGGGCTCTTACTGCCAAGGAGGTTTCTGATGAGCAGCTTAAAAACGCAAAATACCGCTTTCCCATCAATCCGCCAATGTCAAAGGAGGAATATTTCTACAGGTCGATCTTCACTGAACATTTCCCGTCAGATTCCGCAGCATCATGTGTTCCGTCAGTTCCGTCAGTTGCCTGCAGCACCGCGGAAGCGCTTGCATGGGATGCCTCATTCAAAAATATGATCGATCCTTCCGGCAGAGCTGTAAAAAGCGTCCATGTAGACTCGTACAAATAGTAAATTTTCCTAATTTTAAGGCAGACATAAATCTGCCTTACATGGAGAAAGATAATAATGATTATGCCTGGAATATAATTCTGTGGCTTATCTTGTTTCTTGTATTTGGAATCATTATTATAACCTGCAAATCAGAGCCACAGCCTTATATTATGACGGTAAATGGTTCTGCAGATCCTGATCAGCTGGGCACTACACTCACTCATGAACATATTCTTGTTGATTTCATAGGAGCCGACAGTACAGGCTACTACCGTTGGAACCGGGACTCTGTTATTGCAAAGGTATTGCCGGTTGTACTGAAAGCTAAGGCAGCAGGAGTAAAAACTATCTTCGAGTGCACACCGGAATACCTTGGCCGCGATCCGCTTTTGCTGAAGGAATTGTCTGAAAAAACCGGAGTGACCTTCATCACAAATACAGGTTATTACGGATACAATAATAAGTATCTTCCGAAAAGCTTCCGTTCCACTGACGTAAATAAGCTCTCTGAAAAATGGATAGGGGAATATGTAAATGGTATTGAAGGCACAAGGATCAAACCAGGATTCATCAAGATATCGGTGAATCCAGATGACTCTCTTCTGGCAGGAGACAGAAAACTGATCACTGCGGCTGCACTGACACACCTTAATACCGGGTTAACGATCGCCTCACATACGGGACCTGAAAAACCTGCATTTACACAGATACAGATACTTAAGAATTTCGGAGTCGATCCCTCTGCATTCATCTGGGTGCATGCCCAGCGGGGAACTATTGAAAGTAATATTGAAGCAGCCCGGGAAGGAGCCTGGATCTCACTCGATAACCTGCGCGATCGACCGAATCCTAAGCCTGGCGACCGCTACAGCATCGATTGGTACGCCGACAGGATCGCTGAACTGAAGAAACAGGGATTAATAAATAAAATTCTTCTTTCACACGATTCAGGCTGGTACGACCCTGCAAAACCAGGAGGTGGCGCTTTCAACGGCTTTACCGATCTGTTTGAATTTCTTCTTCCAGCACTGAGGCAAAGAGGATTTACTGAAGCAGATATTGATCAGATCATTGTAAAAAATCCCGCCAAAGCATTTACAATTCATATCCGTAAACTCCCTAAACCTTGAACCTTGAACCTTGGAACTTGAAACATGAAACCTGCCTCATCAATTTTACTTTTTGTCTCTCTTGCCATCTCCGGCTGTTCCAATGCCGATAAGTATAAACCTCTGCCAAATATTGTCTTCATTCTCGCCGACGATCTTGGCTATGGAGATCTCAGCTGCTATGGCCAGCAGAAATTTTCGACACCAAACATCGACAGAATAGCACAGCATGGAATGCTCTTCACTCAGCACTACACAGGCTGTACTGTCAGCGCACCTTCACGATCATGCCTTATGACCGGCCTGCATACCGGTCATACTCCCATCAGGGGCAATAAAGGCTGGAAGCCTGAAGGTAACTGGCCTCTACCTGCATCTTCACTCACCATTCCGGAAATACTTAAGAATCAGGGCTATGTAACAGGCGCTTTTGGGAAATGGGGACTGGGCTATATTGATACCGAAGGAGATCCGAACTCACAGGGTATTGATGAGTTCTTTGGTTTCAATTGTCAGAGCCTGGCTCATAATTATTACCCTGACCATCTATGGCATAACAAAGAGAAGATAATTCTGCATGAAAACGACAGTGGCAAAACAGGGATTTACAGCGGAGACATCATACATAAAGCTGCCCTGAAATTCATAGAAAAGAACAGAAACAATCCCTTCTTTCTTTTTTATCCGACGACAATACCTCATGCTGAATTGATTGCCAAAGATGAATATATGAATATGTTCCGCGGTAAATTTGATCCTGAAAAATCATTCAAAGGCGTTGATGATGGTCCGGATTACCGTCTTGGCCCTTATGGCTCACAACCAGAGTCACATGCAGCATTTGCAGCTATGGTGAAACAGCTCGATGATTATGTAGGTGAAATCATGGCAAAGCTTGCTGAACTTGGACTGGATAAAAATACCATTGTCATCTTTGCTTCCGATAACGGACCTCACCAGGAAGGTGGAGCCGATCCGGATTATTTCGACAGTAACGGTCCGCTGAAAGGCTATAAGAGAGATATGTACGAAGGCGGGATAAGAACGCCATTGCTTATCATGTGGCCAGGAAAAATAAAGGCAGGCTCAAAATCCGATCATATATCAGCATTCTGGGATATAATGCCGACACTTGCAGAAGTTGCAGGAATGAAACTTCCTGAAAACGTTGACGGTATTTCTTTTCTGCCAACTCTACTGGGCAAGAAAAAACAGGTAAAGCATGAATATCTCTACTGGGAATTTCATGAACAGGGTGGTAAAATTGCTGTCAGGATGGGTAACTGGAAAGCGGTTAAACGCAATATAGACATGACGCCTCAGGGATCTACTGAACTTTATGACCTGACCTCAGATATTGGTGAAACAACAGATATAGCCTCTCAGCATCCGGAAATAGTAAAAAGGATGGAGGAGATAATGAAAGAGGCTCATACACCATCGGAAACTTTTCCATTTTCATATGAGCAAAAGAAAAATTAATTCAGTTCTTCTGCATGGAACAGTTGGCCTTCTCTCGGCTGTTCCATTTCATTCTGCTTTTTCACTGTCTGATGAAAAGCCTAATGTCATCATCATTTATGCCGATGATCTTGGATATGGGGATGTAAGCTGCTATGGAGCAACAAGGCTGACTACACCCAATATCGACAGGCTTGCCAGACAGGGACTTCGCTTTACGAATGCCCATTGTACTTCTGCAACAAGTACCCCTTCGCGATATTCACTTCTGACAGGCGAGTATGCCTGGCGCAGTAAGGGAACCGGCGTCCTGCCTGGCGATGCATCAGCTATCATTCAACCCGGACGCACCACAATAGCGTCAGTCATGAAGAGTGCCGGCTATACAACCGGTGTTGTTGGAAAATGGCACCTCGGACTTGGTCCCCAGGGCGGGCCTGACTGGAACGGAGAAATCCAAAACGGACCGATGGACATAGGTTTTGATTACAGTTTCATAATACCTGCCACCGGCGACAGGGTACCTTGTGTTTTTATTGAAGACAGGAATGTGGTTGGGCTGGATCCGAATGATCCGATCAAAGTATCATATAATAATAAGGTAGGGGAGTGGCCTACCGGAAAAGAAAATCCTGAGCTTCTTAAAATGCATCCAAGCCATGGCCATGATATGACAATAGTGAATGGCATAAGCCGTATAGGTTATATGACAGGTGGCAGATCAGCGCTCTGGGTGGATGAGAATATTGCTGATGTTATTACCACAAAAGCAGTTAATTTCATTGAAGGAAACAAGGAGAAACCTTTTTTCCTCTATTTTGCAACGCATGATATTCATGTTCCAAGAGTCCCGAATCAGATGTTTGCAGGAAAAAGCGGAATGGGACCAAGAGGCGATGCCATCCTTGAATTCGACTGGTCAGTTGGAGAAATTGTTAAAATCATTGACAAACTTAAGCTTTCCCGCAAAACGATAATCATTGTCACAAGCGATAACGGTCCGGTTGTCGATGATGGTTATAAGGATCAGGCTGTTGAGCTGCTCGGAAGCCACAAGCCTGCTGGTCCGCTGAGAGGCGGAAAGTACAGCGCTTTTGATGGAGGGACGCGTGTGATTTTTATTGTAAGCTGGAAAGGAAAAGTAAAATCCGGCACCTCAGATGCACTCTTCAGCCATATCGACCTAATGGCTTCATTTGCCACCCTGACCGGACAAACTCTTTCAACCGGAGCCGGACCTGACAGCCAGGATCACCTGACCACATTGCTGGGAAAATCAAAATCAGACCGCGACTGGATTGTTGAACACTCTTCAAATGGCAGGCTATCTTTGATAAAAGGAGACTGGAAATATATTGAACCGGGATCAGGTGCAAAAATAAATGAAAACACAAATACCGAAACTGGCAATGATCCTTTGCCCCAGCTTTATAATTTAAAAACCGATTTAGGAGAGAAGAAGAATATAGCTGCCGAAAATCCGGCTATTGTTAAGGAATTAACAGATCTGCTTCAGGAAATAAAAGAAGGGAAATGAAAAATAAGAACTTACACAACTTGTCCCGACTTGTCGGGAGAGATCCACTGAGAAGACATAGAGATACACAGAGGTTTTTCTCTGTGGAACTCTTTGGTCCTCTGTGTCACTCTGTGTAACAAAAGAATCTTTAACATGAATCTCAAATCAATTATCACTATAAGTGCATCAACAATTGCAGTTGTTCCGCTGGCTGCAGGAATAATCTCAGGCAAACATGAAAAGCAAAAGCCGAATGTGATCTTCATTCTTCTTGATGATTTCGGCTATATGGATCTGGGCTGCTACGGCAGCAAATATTACGAGACACCTAATATCGATCGTCTTGCCAGACAGGGCATAAGATTCACAGATGCTTATGCCGTATGTCCTGTCTCTTCGCCAACCCGTGCCTGTATTATGACCGGGAGATACCCAGTTAAAACCGGCATAACTGATTGGATACCTGGAAGGCAGGCGACAAAAAGCGGATCGCCTTCCGATAAGCTGATAGCTTTGCCATTCAAGCTTCAGCTCGATCCCGGAGAAGTTACAATCGCTGAGGTCCTTAAAAAGAATGGATACAGAACCATGATATCAGGCAAATGGCATCTTGGTGGTGATCCCGAATACTGGCCTGAAAACCAGGGGTTCGACATAAATAAAGGGGGATACAGTGCAGGACAACCTAATAAAAGCGACACATCAAACGGCTATTTCTCACCATATGGAAATCCCCGGCTTGAAGATGGTCCTGAAGGAGAATACCTTACTGATCGCCAGACAGACGAGGCAATAAAATTCATCCAGGATTCAAAGGAAAAACCGTTCTTCCTTTATCTGTCATACTATGCAGTTCATAATCCAATGCAGGGAAAGGATAAGCTTGTTGAAAAATTCACTCTGAAAGCTGATTCGCTGGATTTGTATAATAAACAGGCATTTACGAGGGAAAGAGGGTGGATAAGGGATTACATGAGTAAAAATTTCAAGGAAAGGATCATTCAGAGCAATCCGGTTTACGCCGCAATGATCTATAGTGTCGATGAGAATATTGGAAGAGTTCTCAGAAAGCTGGAGGAGTTGAATCTTGATGAGAACACTTTGGTCATCTTCACTTCAGATAACGGGGGACTCTCAACATCAGAAGGCTCACCCACATGCAACTATCCACTGAGGGCAGGCAAGGGATGGCTATATGAAGGAGGCATCCGTGTTCCGCTTATCATTAAAATTCCGGGCATAAAAACTAAGTACAGGGAAATCGGCACTCCTGTTTCTTCAATTGATTTTTTCAGCACCATTGTTGAATTCACACATTCAGAGAATCCCATCGCTTTAACCGACGGTGTCAGTCTTATCCCGTTGATAAAGAAAGGAAAAATGAAGGAGAGGCCGCTCTTCTGGCATTATCCTCATTACTCCAATCAGGGTGTGGAGCCGGGAAGTGCCATAAGACTGGGAAAATATAAACTTATCGATAATTTTGAAAAGGGGAGACAGGAGCTTTTTAACCTTGAAAATGACCTTTCGGAAATGAACGATATTTCTTCATTCTATCATGAAAAAGCAAGCGAATTATATGATTTGTTAATCGAATGGAGAACTAAGACAAATGCCAAAATGATGTTGCCAAATCCAAAATGGAATGAGAAGCCTTAAATCTGCAATAAGCATTAGCGCCGCATCTCTGGCTGTGTTTCCTTTAACTGCACAGAAACCGGTTGACTTCAAACAGTCGACGCCGAATATAATCCTCATTCTCATGGATGACATGGGCTATGGAGATATCGGCAGGACCAGTGCTAACCAGTATGAAACTCCGAACCTTAACCGGCTTGCAAGCCAGGGCATGCAGTTCACTTGGTACTACTGTCCCCAGGCAGTAAGCAGCGCCTCAAGGGCCGGACTCCTTACCGGATGCTATCCGAACCGTATTGGCATCTCCGGAGCACTTATGCCATGGGCACAGGTCGGCATCAATCCTGAAGAATTAACCATTGCAGAATTGCTGAAGACAAAAGGCTATCATACCGGTATATTCGGCAAGTGGCATCTCGGCCATCACAGGGAATTCCTTCCTCTACAGCATGGCTTCGACGAATACTATGGATTGCCATATTCCAATGATATGTGGCCGTTCGATTTTGATGGGATTCCGATCCACCTCAGGGATACTACCAGCAGTAAAATGAAATACCCCATGCTTCCTCTTATTGAAGGCAACGAGAAAGTGGGAGAAGTGAATACGTTTGCCGATCAGGATAAGCTTACAACTGAATATACCGAAAGGGCGGTAAAATTCATTGAACAAAATAAAAAGGAACATTTCTTCCTGTATGTACCTCATTCTATGGTGCATGTGCCTCTTGGAGTTTCTGATAAATTCAGGGGAAAAAGCAGACTGGGCTTCTATGGCGACGTAATGATGGAGGTCGACTGGTCGATTGGTGAAATCATGGACGCTCTGAAACGAAATGATCTTGAAAAAAATACTCTCGTGATCTTTACCAGCGATAACGGTCCATGGCTCAATTTCGGTAATCATGCCGGTTCCACGGGTGGCCTTCGTGAAGGAAAGGGTACCAGCTGGGAAGGAGGGCAGCGTGTTCCCTGCATAATGAGATGGCCCGGAGTAATACCCCAGGGTGAGATATGCAGTAAGCTGGCATCATCAATCGACATTCTTCCGACGCTGGCAGCAATAACAGGAGCATCTCTCCCAAAAAACAAAATTGACGGGGTTAATATTCTACCCCTGATGCTTGGCGATAAATCAGCTTCACCCCGTCATGAGTTCTATTATTACTATGAGCAGAACAGCCTCGAAGCAGTTCAGCGCGATTTCTGGAAGCTTGTACTGCCTCATAAGAGTCGTACATACAGAAATATGAAGCCTGGAGCTGACCGATGGCCGGGACCTACGGGAACAGAAACTATCACAGAACCTGAACTTTATGATCTGCGCCGCGATCCTGGTGAATGGTACAATGTTGCACAATTTAATCCTGAGAAAGTAAAAGAACTTCAGACTCTGGCCGGAGAAGCCAGGAAAGACCTTGGTGATAACCTCACAAACTCTATGGGAGCAAACAGAAGAAAAGCAGGAATAATAAAATGAAAATCAATTTTAATTTGACAGCAGCACTTGGAATAGGTGCTGCATTGACCTCAGCTTGCAGCAGCGGTCCTGTCAGACAGGAAAGGCCGAACATAATTTATATCATGTCTGATGATCATGCATACCAGGCTATCAGTGCGTATGGAAGCATTCTCAAAGACCTGGCGCCGACACCGAATATTGATCGTATTGCCAGAGACGGTATGCGCTTTGACAGATGCCTGGTAACAAATTCAATATCAGGTCCATGCAGAGCAGTTGTTCTCACTGGTAAATACAGTCATCTTAATGGATTTATAAAAAATGAAGGACAGAAGCCCTTTGATGGAACCCAGCAGACATTTCCAAAGCTGCTTCAGAAGGCAGGTTATACAACTGCCATAATAGGCAAATGGCATCTGGAATCTGATCCAACAGGTTTCGACCACTGGGAGATTCTGCCAGGTCAGGGAAATTATTATAATCCTGATTTCATTGCAAAGGATGGGCGCCACAGGGAAGAAGGCTACGTGACTGAATTGATTACTGATAAGTGCATTGAATGGCTGAGTGAGGTCAAAAACAGCGGCAAACCATTCATGCTTATGATGCATCATAAGGCTCCTCACCGTGAATGGCAGCCCGGACCAAATGAATTAACACTTTATAAGGATGTTACATTCCCTGAGCCTTCGACGTTGTTTGATGATTATTCCGGAAGGGGAACAGCCGTTAATACTCAGGATATGACAATCGCAAAAACAATGCGTCTTGCAGAAGATCTGAAGCTTTACAAAGATCCTAAAGCACCAAAGGGTGCTGGTCTTAACAGGATGAACACTGAACAGGCAGCTGCATGGGATTCGGCATATAATCCGATCATCAGGCAATTCTATAAATCACAATTGGAGGGTAATGAGCTTATCAGTTACAAGTACCAGAGATACCTTCAGGATTACCTTGCATGCATCGCAGCCGTGGATAAAAGTGTGGGAGAAGTGCTTGATTTTCTGAAGGAAAATGGCCTGGATAAAAACACTATTGTAATCTACGCTTCCGACCAGGGTTTCTACCTTGGAGAACATGGATGGTTCGACAAGCGCTTCATATTTGAAGAATCATACCGTACACCTTTCCTGGTACAATGGCCTGGCGTAATACAGCCTGGTTCGGTTAACAAGGATATTGTTTCAAACCTCGACATTGCTGAAACCATGCTTGACATTGCCGGAGTTGAGATACCATCCGATATGCAGGGCAGGAGCATGGTTCCTTTGTTGAAAGGCAGGCATCCCTTAAACTGGAGGAAGGAACATTATTATCATTATTACGAATATCCTGGATCTCATATGGTTAAGCGTCATTATGGAATAAGCACTGAGAGGTATAAGCTGGTCCACTATTATTATGATATTGATGAATGGGAACTTTATGACCGTGAATCAGATCCCCTGGAGATGAAGAATTTCTATAATGATCCGTCATATGCATCCGTCAGGGAAAGGCTGCATAAACGGCTCGATAAAATTATGACCAAATATAGTGACAGTGAGGAATTGACAAAGTCATTCCTTCCAAAATAAGATGCCGGAAGATGCCATTCTCAATTATCGAATGTGATCTTCTTGAAATCAACCAGGTCCATGGCTTTCCGGTGATTCATCCTTCTTTCATGGTTGTCTGCCGATTCTTCACATATACGACTCAATCCAAAATAGCCATACGCCGCATATTCATTGCCATAGGCACCAAAGACTGATATTTCATTTATTCCTTTCTGGTAAAGATTCATGGCTAATTCATTGTTATTATATTTCTTCTCCTGGATTATTCCGTTGAAGATATTTAGAGCAGCCCTGTAAAATTGATTGGCATCAGATTTCCCGGTTGTTCTGATAACCATTTCCGCTTCATCATACTGCTTCAGGAGAAGAAGGTTCTTGATATAGTACACCCTGTACAGAGGATTGGATGGATAATGAACGGCAAGAAGCTTTGAATAGGGCAGTGCCTCTGGAAAGTTGGTTTCAAAATTCAGTTTAATCCAGGAAAGGATAGAAATTGCTTCTGCCCTTAAGGCCATCGAATGCTTGCCGCAAGTATCAAGTTGCTGTAATCCGGTCTCAATATTTCCCGAAGGAAACATGAAGGCAACAGTCTTGTAAACAGGATAGACAATCGGATAGGCTTCGCGGTAATAGTTATATATACCCGTGAAATAGTAGAAATCAGGACACACAGACGTAAAGTTGAAGCAACGCATAAGCGGTCTGTAAGAGCTTGTTACCAGAGGGATCACTTCTCCACTAAGGTCATTGTCGGAATAAAATAAAAGGAGCAATCCCCTTGCACAGATATTTGATAAAAGGTACTCTGCCTCATATTCAGGAGAGGGGCAGTTATCGATATCACTTAATTCAATGCATTTCCGCATTTCTTTCTCAAATGCACTTCTGGCGCCAGAGGTTGACAGCATTGGGAAATTCTCCCAGTAGATTTTCATCCCGTTGAAGAGATGCAATACCGGATGTCCCGGATATAGCTGGGACAAGGCGTCATATGCTTTACCTGCTTCTTTAAATTCAATGTTATAGATATCGTGCATTCCCCTCGTTATTATGCCGATAGTCGTACTGTCACGGAGGATCTGAGCTTGCAAAGTGGTTGAATAAGTCAATATAGCCAAAGCAAGGCACAGTTTTAGAATGCGGATCAATGCAGATGAGCTGAGGTTATTTTTCAGATAATGGATTATTCTCATATTTAACTGATGGTCCCGGTATCTCATGATTCTGTAAATATAAAATTATGCTATTTTTACGTAAAAACTCATATGGATTTAAAGGATTGCATTAAATTCACAAATGAAAATCCCATCTGCTATCTGGCGACTGCAGATGGTGATCAGCCTCGTGTACGAGCTCTCGGATTCTGGTTTGCCGATGAAACCGGATTCTATTTTCAGACCACATCTTTTAAGGAATTTCCTCATCAGATCATAAAAAACCCGAACATCGAAGTATGTTTTTATAAGCATGAAGGAATGATCGGGACCATGCTTCGCATTTCCGGGAAAGCAGAATTCGTTGAAAATAAGGAACTCCGCGAGAAAGCAATGAATGACAGGCCTTTTCTGAAAAGCTTCGGGCTTACAGTCGACAGCCCTAAAATGTTGATTTTCAGGATATCTAATGGCAAGGCCCATTTCTGGACCATGGATAAAAACCTGGCACCGAAGGAATATATTAATTTTTAATTCTATGACCTGCAGAAAATCCACTTTAGGGCTTCTGATTCTGTTCCTATTTACATCTTGTATTTCAGATATATATAAAGGAACGCCCCCAAATCTCAGAATATCTGACAACAAGCGATTCATTGAGACGGAAAATGGCGATCCTTTCTTTTGGCTGGGTGATACCGGATGGCTGCTTTTTACAAAGCTTACAAGGGAGGAGACCGAAAAATACCTGGAAGACAGACCCCTTGTCCCAGTTTGGGGTTCCAATGTAAGAGCCGGTCTGATTAACAGGGAGCAGGCAAAAAAGTATGCCGCCTGGATTGCACAAAGATATCATGACAGGAAAAATGTAATATGGGTGAATGGGGGAGACGTTCGCGGCAGTGACTCTACTGCAATATGGAATATTATCGGGTATACAATAAAACAAACAAATAAGGATCAGCTAATTACATACCATCCCTTTGGAAGAACACAGTCTTCGGAATGGTTCCATAATGAACCATGGCTCGACTTCAATATGTTCCAGTCGGGACACAGGAGATATGATCAGGATACTACAGGGCTGGCTTACGGCGAAGACAACTGGAAATATGCAAATGCAGATTACTCTCTGATCCCCCACAAACCCTCCCTCGATGGAGAACCATCCTATGAGGGTATTCCGCAGGGACTTCATGATATAACGCAACCCTTCTGGAGCGATAAAGATATGAGACGATATGCCTATTGGTCAGTATTTGCAGGTTGCTGCGGATTTACTTATGGTCACAGCTCTATAATGCAGTTCTACAGGCAACAGGATAATCCAGACTATGGAGCAAAAGAACACTGGGATGTCGCCATAAATGCTCCCGGAGCTTCTCAGATGAAGCATCTGAAACAATTGATATTATCAAAGCCATACTTTGAAAGAGTTCCGGCAAACGATTTACTGGCGGCAAAGCAGGGTGAAAAATATGATTACATTGTCATTAACAGAGGGAATGATTACCTCTTTGCATATACCTGCAACGGCAGTGATATATCTATAGATCTGAATAAATTGAAATGGCCGGATTATAAGGCATCATGGTTTGATCCACGCAACGGAGCAGTTTCTGAAACAGGGATAAGCAAAAATGATCGAGCGATGACCTTTGATCCTCCCGGTACAAAGCAGCCAGGAAATGATAGGGTATTAATCCTGGAAAAGAACTGAAATATAAGATTAAATCTTGAAGATCACTGCTGAAAACATATTACTGATAGGCTCAGTGCTTGTCTTCATAAGTGTGCTGGCAGGAAAGACATCATTCCGTCTTGGTATACCAACGCTTGTATTGTTCCTGGCAGTTGGAATGCTCGCGGGATCAGACGGAATAGGAAAGATCAGTTTTAACAACCCCGGCATTGCCCAGTTTATTGGGATAGTCGCTCTTAACTTCATCCTCTTTTCCGGTGGTTTTGAAACTGACTGGTCATCCGTAAAACCGGTATTTGCCCAGGCATTGACCCTTTCGGTATTTGGCGTCATTCTGACAGCTGGCTTCATTGGAATTTTCATCTGGTGGATAACAGACTTCTCAATATATGAAGCACTTCTCTTGGGATCAATTGTCTCTTCAACAGATGCAGCAGCTGTCTTTTCAATCCTGAGATCCAAAAATCTGGCATTGAAGGGGCATATAAGGCCTACACTCGAGTTCGAGAGCGGAAGCAACGATGCGATGGCGTATATTCTTATCGTAGTTTTTATGAGTCTCATTCAGGATGCTGATAAACCGGCTTTGTCAGTTGTCCCCTTATTCTTTCAGCAACTCCTGATTGGTGGGGCTTTTGGCTTTATTTTCGGTTATGCAGGCAAGTTTATCATCAACAGGATAAAACTCGATTATGAAGGACTCTACCCTGCACTGATGATAACGCTGATGTTCCTGACTTACTCGGTAACCACATCACTTAACGGGAACGGCTTCCTTGCAGTTTATATTTCAGCGATTTACCTTGGCAATCAGGACCTGCTCCACAAAAGGACTATAATGAAAATGTATGACGCTTTTGCCTGGCTGATGCAGATAATACTTTTCCTTACCCTTGGGCTTCTTGTCTTTCCAGGCAGAATAGTACCGGTTATAGGCATTGGTCTTCTTATCTCGGTATGTCTTATGTTAGCAGTACGTCCGCTGGCCATCTTTATCTGTCTTGCTCCGTTCAGGGTTAAAACCAGAATTAAATGGTTTTATTCATGGGTGGGACTGAGGGGTGCAGTTCCTATAGTCTTTGCAACCTATCCTCTGATGGCCGGACTTGAAAAAGCTGATATGATCTTCAACATTGTATTTTTCATTTCGCTTACTTCAGTGATAATACAGGGATCCTCTATTCCGAAGGTCGCCAAATGGCTCCATGTGTTGCTTCCTGCTAAGGTTAAGGCAATTACGCCTTCAGATATCCTTCTTTCTGAATCATTTAATAACGCTATGGCAGAGATCATTCTAGCTCCTCAAAACTTTGCCGTCGGAATGAAGATAATAGATCTCGGATTCCCACAGAATGCACGTATCGCTCTGCTGAAAAGGGGTGAGAGATATCTTATCCCTGACGGACTTACGGTACTGAAAGCCGGCGATAAACTCCTGGTAATTGCAGGGACAAATGAAATACTCAATTCTGTTTCGGAAAGCCTGATGGGAACAAAGTCAACGGCAATAAGCGAAAATAAGTTCTGATCCTAATCCAGACCTGAATAAGGTGGCTTCGATGCACAGCAATTCTTGAATTTCTTCCCGCTGCCACATGGACAGGGATCATTCCTTTCTGGTATAGAAGCTTTTGTAACCTGATTTTCCTTGTTACGGATCCAATTCATAACATTTGCAGGTGGCCGCTTGTTTCTCAGCTCTTTGGACATAAAATCCATGTATGGTTCGACATGCCTGAAGAACATCTTGTAACCCTCGCATAAGTAGTTTAATCCGGGCTTACCATCTGGAGTCAGAATAAACCTGTGCTTCGGACATTCTCCGTGACATGCATATCTTACATCGCACTTAAGGCAATAGCCCGGCAATTTGTTCCTCTTATCGATTCCGAAATCAAACTGACGCTGATCTTTAACGAGGTCAATCAATGGGGAGTTAAGCATGTTTCCCAGGAAATACTGCGGATAAACGAAATGGTCGCAGGAATAAAGGTCGCCGTTATACTCCATTACCAGAGCATCCCCGCATGTCTCATTGAATACGCAAATGCCCGGATTCTCGCCGGCATAATTTGCAAGAGTGGCATCAAATATCTGGACATAATACCTTGCAACATCATTGCGAACCCACTCATCGAAAATCGTGATCAGGAATTTTCCTAATTCCTTAGCCTCGACAGACCATTCAGTAACTGTTGCCTTCTCATTATCAGGGGCAACCAGACTCAGGGTACTCTCATCTTTGTTCATGCTTTTTCGCTCTACAACCGGCAGGAACTGCATAAACCCGGAGCCTATTTTTTTCAGGAAACGGTAGGTTTCGGAAGCATATTGAACATTATAGCTGTTCACGGTGCTCAGGGTGTTAAACTCGACTTTATGCCTGTGAAGAAGCTCAATTCCATTCATCACCCTTTTATAAGTAGGTCCCCCTGAATAAGTCTTCCTGTGATGATCGTGATTATGTTCTGCACCATCGATCGAGATGCCAACAAGTATATTATTGTCTGCAAAGAAATTACACCAGTCATCATTCAGTCTTGTACCGTTTGTCTGAAATGCATTCTCGATATTTTTCCCTCCAGCATATTTCTTCTGCAGTTCAAGTGCCTTTCTGAAGAAATCGAGTCCCATAAGTGTTGGTTCACCGCCCTGCCAGGTAAAGGATACAACAGGTACTTCATGTGCTTCTATGAACTGCTTTGTGAAGTTTTCGAGCAGCTCATCCGACATCCTGAGATCTTTAGCATTATTGTAAAGTTTGCTCTTCTCAAGGTAATAGCAATATGTGCAATTGAGATTGCATGAAGGCCCCGCGGGCTTAAGCATTACCTGGAAAGCGTTTGGACGCTTAAGTTTAAGGGCATCGTGGAAGAGGATTGTTTTCCTTTGCATAGGTTCCTGCAAATATAATATTCCCAAAAAATATTAAGGTTAAACTTCTTAACTAATAAATTGTTATTCCTGCAAAGTATGAGTAGTGAAATTGTAGTTTATTTATGTTTTTAGGCAGTTTGTCAAAACTATAATTACCTTGAAAAACTCTCACTTAGTTAATAATTAGCTCAATTTTGGGCATTATGAGCATCTAAAGATTTAAGCTTGCGTGTTTTATCCGTCAATATACCTTTTATTTTAAGGATGATCTGGAGTAATTTTGATCAATTAAATATATGTAAAGTGAAAACCGGTATATTTTGTCTGTTGGTCCTGACTTTTATCAGTCTGAACTCATGTGAAAAAGAATTACTGGATTCCCCGGGCGCTATTCCGGGAATGGGAAATACCAATGGAAGCCTTGAAATTAAGGAAGTATATGAACTGCCACAAGGAGTATTCATGGTAAATCAGATAATTGAGCCTGATAACCAGGATACCACTTTCTCAAAATTCGGCAGCGGAAAGAATGAAAGGCTGAAGCTTACTCTTTATAATTCAAACAACGCTCCCAGAACCATATTCTTCCCGAAAGGCCTGATATTTCAGAACAGCATTCCTGGATTTCATAACGGTATGCTGCTTCAGACCACGTGGATGACTATAGAAGCTGGTGCCCGGAGGGATGTAATTGTTGAACTCTTTTGCATCAATAGCGGATTATTGCACAATAATCAAGACTCTCATTATAATTTCCTCGGAATAACCGGTTCCCCGACATTGTCACGTCTGCTCGATCTCATAGGCTGGAGAAAGATAAATTACGAAATGATTTACGGTACTTTCAAAGGAGGACCACATGCTACGCCTTCAGGTCCGACGTATGCCGATATAACTGCACGTTTACAAACGATTGTGTGGAACCTTACTGACATTGGTATTGATATCTCGCAAGAAGACACGAAATTCATTGAGAGTATTCCAAAGCTCTTTCCCGACGAAATACCCCCTGTTGACAAAACATCATCAAGTTACCCTGAATATTTCCACGAATTTGAAGTGCCGCGCAATTAGCTCTTGCAGCAAGTCTTCAATATAAACTATTTTCTTTCTTTTGAGCTTTTAGGCACAAACGAAAGAGCAATACCAAACCTGTAAGGTCCCATAATATGGCTCTTATAGTCGTTGATATTCAATTGCGGATTAAACAGTCCTTCAATAGAATACTCTGCGACAGGAGAAGTCAAATCTGCAAAAGCTGTTATTATCATTCTGGATGCTAATCTGTAATCGACACCAGCAAGAAAGGTTAAACCTGGTACATATCCTCTGTCACCTCCATATGTCTTATACATATTCTTGCTGCAATAATTGACTTCCCAATCATACAAACCAAACGCAGCACCTGCCCATGGCTGGAATTTTTTCTTTCCAAAATTATATCTGGCTCCCAACCTGATACCGGTTGCCTGCATATCAAAATAAACATCGGTCGGTAGGTCATTTGCATATTGTACCTGGGGTGCATTTTCTGTTACATTCCCAATCGATTGAACATCTGTACCCCGGTTGGCAATGAAAATATTATAATTATAGGCATTTACATCAAAGAATATATTTATGTTCTGTGTCAGTTTTCTTTGAATGATTAATCCAAATCCAAAACTGCTTCTTATTGACTGATCACTGCTTGTTAATGCAGTGGACGTCGCCATTCCGGTGGGATACTGTAAATTAAACCCAATTAAGTACTTACTTTCTTTATAACGGCCATACTGGCTGAAAATAAGATTAATCGATATCGATAAGACGAAGATAACTGAGAGAAATCTTTTCATGGAAGATTAATACAAATTCTAATATTTACTGCTGGAAAAGGGCAAGGGTAACAATTATCTCCTAAATCGATGAAGAAAGCCATCTTTTGTTATTAACATGTTATTAAGAGGTTTTTCAACATATTCTAATTATCTCAAAATCAAATAAAACCCCAGCTAGCACAAAGCCGGGGGTGTAAAGCAAGAATATTTAAACTGTTGGGGATGGCTATTTTCCTATACAGAAGTTCTTGAAGATATTTCCCAGAATTTCATCGGTTGTTATTTCTCCGGTTATTTCACCAAGATAATGTATGGCTTGCCTGACGTCTATTGCAATAAGGTCTTCAGGTATTTTGTCCTCAAGTCCCGACAGAACTCTTTCAAGACTTTCGGTTACTTTAGACAGAGCCTCGTAATGTCTTATATTTGAAATAATTACACTCTCGGTCAGAAGTTTATCTGTCCCGGTCAGACCTCCTAACTTTTCTTTAAGCTCCGCAATGCCCAAACCTGTTTTTGCTGAAATAAAAATAAGCGACTCATTTTCTGCCAGTTCAATATTGCCCTCAATTTCTTTCCTTTTCTGACCGGTATCAGTGTCGGTCTTGTTTACAAGAATAACCAGCTTTTTGTTCTTTCCTGAGATCTCATTCCGTATTTCCGACAAAATACCTAAGATCGCCTGCCGGCCTTCCATAATATCAGCGACAAGAAGAATCACAGCTGCCTGCTCTATTTTTTCAAAAGTCTTTTTAATGCCCAGATTCTCAATTACGTCACCGTTCTTCCTGAGACCGGCTGTGTCAATAAACCTGTATTGCACTCCATCAATTATGACTGTGTCTTCTATGTAATCTCTGGTGGTCCCGGGAATCTCAGAAACGATGGCTTTCTCTTCATCCAGCAACAGATTGAGAAGTGTCGATTTACCTGTATTCGGCGCTCCGGTTATTGTTACAGGAACTCCGTTCTTAATTGCATTGCCCAGGCTGAAAGATGAACTAAGTCCTGTAGTAACAGCAAGGACCTTCAATACTATTTCCTTAAGCTCTGTCCTGTCTGCAAATTCGACATCCTCCTCCCCGAAATCAAGTTCAAGCTCTATAAGCGATGCAAAATGAAGCAGATCAGCTCTCAGCATACTTATTTCATCCGAGAATGATCCCCGCATCTGGCTTATAGCTATCCTGTGCGCCTTGCCCGATTCGGCAGCAACAAGGTCTGCAACTGCTTCAGCCTGCGACAGATCCATCTTTCCATTCAGGAACGCCCTTTGTGTAAATTCCCCTGGCATAGCCATTAGAGCGCCTTGCCTGACTAAAAGCTCAAGTATCTTTTGTTGAATATAGCCCGAGGCATGACATGAGATCTCTATTGAATCTTCACCGGTGTAGGAGTGAGGCGACCTGAAAACACTCACCAGCACGTCATCAATGATTTCTTCTCCCGACCTTATCTCTCCAAAAATAATGGAATAGCCTTTCTGCTCTTCCAATTTTATCCTTGTTTCGAAAGGAAAGAATATTTTGCCGCAAATAACAAAGCTTTGAGGACCGCTGATCCTTATAACAGCTATTGCGCCACCTCCAGATGTTGCCGGAGCACAGATTGTTTCTCCTGTTCGAATCATAAAAACCTGTTACCCGGCAAATGTATGAAACTTAACCTGATTTCGGATTTCGGATTGCGAATTTCGAATTGCCAACTACACTTTGCCAACTGCCAACTGACTTATGACTTCCGGCTACCAGCTACCAGCTATCAGCATTGAGGATTTTCTTGGGTCTTGTATCTTTTGTCTTTTATCTTTATTAGCTATCTTTCCAGATTCTGCACGCTGAAATAGGTATCCTCAATTTTTACCTTATCGACAATACTGTTGAAGAGTATCTCAG
>Ga0209450_10000238_pt1 | contig 29816 bp, 29 predicted proteins | sample FrelakmetLWP11LW_FD_187149 | JGI IMG/M metagenome (GOLD analysis project Ga0209450, IMG submission 187149) | Freshwater lake sediment microbial communities from the University of Notre Dame, USA, for methane emissions studies - LWP11 LW (SPAdes)... | ecosystem: Environmental > Aquatic >...
GGGGCTCGCCGGCCGCCGCCCGCGCCACCAGCCGCTTGACCTTCGCCGGGCCGTAGCCGCTGGTGATCCCGAGGTAGCGCAGCACCAACTGCTTGTCGGGGCGCGGCAGATGGGCATAGCCGAAACGCTGCACGACCCGCGCCACGTGCGCGTAGCGGCTGGCCGCCTCGGTGGCCGCGGCGAACTGCACATCCAGCATGCCGTCCAGAAACCGCCGCAACTGCTCCAGCGTGCCGATCCTGCTGTCGTTCATGTCGATCACCATCACTCGATGATCGACTCCCCGGACCGACCCGAAACGGCCGCCCAGGCAGCCCTTCGGGATCAAACCTCCTTGGAATCACGCTGCCAAGTTCAGGATCAAACCTCGTTGGAAAAGACTACGACTTGACGGGGCACCGAGAAGGGCGTCAACTAAGAGTGTTCGATCGGGTGCGTTCTGGAACTGGTGACTCGGCTGTACTCGTTAGAGGAGGGTAGACCTATCGATGAATCATCCGAAACCCCGACCTTGAGGCCGGTGACGACAGGCCGGCACACGTCACGGTGAGTGGCGAATGAAAGCCCTGCGAGCGCATCGCGGGGCTTTGCATTTGTGAAGGGCATTCGCGCATTGGCGTGCCCGCCGACTACCGGGACGGCGCCGTGATTCACCGCGCGGCGCGAACGATCATCGACCTGGGTCGAAGCTTCCTCGGGCATCCGGTGACAGGCGCGGCCTCTCTTGAGAGGCAAGGGCGCGCAGGCTGACGGGGTCGCCCGCGGGCCTGACACCACACGGCGATCCCTGCATGGCAGAAAGTCACAGCGGCAGGCTTGACAGGCTGGCCCCGGCCGAATTCGGCCTCTCTATTGCCAGCTCAAGATTCTCGACGATAGAAAGCCTCGACCCTTCCCTGCAACTTGATCAACAGAGGACGGCCCTTGCGATCGAGCGTCTTGCCTGCGGGAACCTTTACCCATCCCTCGCTGATGCAGTACTCCTCGACATCCCAACGTTCCTTGTCATTGAAGCGAATGCCGATGTCGTGTTCGAGCACGGCGGCGACGTAATGCGGGCTGCGTGGGTCGGTCGAAAGTCGATCGGGCAGTGGCGGCAAGCCAGATAAGTCGTCCATTGCTTGTTCCATTGGTTCTGCGGGGGTGAGTGGATCGAGCACTTCCAGCCAGGGTTCGCAACAGCCTACCGAATACCGACCTTGAGCGGCCTGCACGCCGGGGTGGAACCTACGCTTCGGGACGCTGCGTGGATGGCCGCAGGATGATCGGTCATGACCGTGCCAAGCCCGCCCGGCGCCCGAGGTAGCGCACCTGCACGGGTGGGTGGTTACCGGACGCCGAGCGCCTGGCTCGGCACGGTGAATTTCAGACCGCGGGCGACCTGGCGGGCCGAGGTCGGCCAGAGGCGGGCACCATCGGCTGATTCGGCCGAGAACTGGACCAGACCGCCAGGCCGAACAGCATCAAATTGCGAAGTTCCTCGCGCCGGTGCGAATGACTTCTTTCATCAGCCGGTCGTTAGCTGCGTTCTTGCTGGCCCGTTTGACCGGCTGATGCGCGGTGGAACGGATCAGCCGCAGCAGCCAGCGCCACGCGCTGGGATTGCGACGGATGAAGGCCGTCAATGCCACCGCTTGCTGCTGCATGAAACGGTTGCGATTCCCGGTCTTGCAACTGCCATGATGATGGATGGCATGCATGATCTCGTGCAAGGCGATGACCGCAAGGTGCGGGCCATGCAACTCACGGGACAAGTGAATGCGGTTGTTTGCGTAATCGAAGAAACCCCATTCCTGATATCGGACCGCCAGCCGCTTGGGCCACCAGTGCAGGGTGACCACGTCGCGGCCGAAATTCAGGCGCTTGGGCATGCCGCGCACGTGCACCTGGTCGCTGATGAGCACCCGCTGAAAGCTCGCCTGGGCCGTGATGTGTTCCGACAGCAAGGCGTTGAACCAGACCCAGGCGCTCGGATTGCGGTGGGCGAGGCTGACCAGCCCGTTGGCCAGGCTGTGGGTGAAGCTTTCCTCGCTCCGAATGGAATCGTCGGACAGGCCGTTGACGTAATGAATCAGCCGGATGCACACGCGCATGAAGTGTTCGGCGAGCAGGGCCGGCCGGTCGACCAGGGAGGGGTCGAGTCGGATGAGTTGCCCGTTCAGGTCCACCTCGGAGAGACGGCGCCTGTCCCGCGTGAACTGCCTGCGCGAAACGAACACGACCTTGAGCCGGTAGGCGCCGTAACGCAGCGTGAACGGCGCGATGGCTTCGTAGCGACTCGAACGTTGGGCAAGGCCTGCTTTCATGCTTGCACTGCAAAAGGGAAAGGCAGCTGACACTATAGGCCGAAGAAAAAGTGATTTCGAATCATAGTGTTGCGTGTCGTTCTAGCTGGAATGCAAGGCACCCGTGGCGCCGATGGGATGTGTGGCGCATTCCGCGGAGAAACCAATGTTCTGGGGGACTGCCCGTTCGTTTCGGCGGAGGATCAGGCTCGTTGACACGGATTCGCCAAAGCGCAGAGGCGTCGGGCGCCGCGCTGGCGGATTGAACGGCACGTCGCAGGCCGATCGAGTGACCGGCGGACTTTTCATCCGCCGATCCCCGCCGGAAACGAAAAGGGGTCACGTCGATCAGACGCAACCCCTTGATTTGTATGGCTCCCCGAAGAGGGCTCGAACCTCTGACCTGCGGATTAACAGTCCGTCGCTCTACCGACTGAGCTATCGGGGAAAAGAGCCGGCGATTATATCGATTCGCCGCGTACCGACAACGCGCGATCAGCCTTGCAGGACCGCGGCCAGCGCGCCGCAGACGTAGTCGATGTTCTTGGAGTTCAGTGCCGCCACGCAGACGCGGCCGGTCGACACGGCATAGATGCCGAACTCGTTGCGCAGGCGGTCGACCTGCGCCGTGGTCAGGCCGGAATACGAGAACATGCCGTTCTGCTTGACCACGAACGAGTAGTCGCCCTTCACGCCGCGCGCCTTCAGGCCCTCGACGAACGCGCGCCGCATGGCCTTGATGCGGTTTCGCATCTCGGCGAGTTCTTCCTCCCACAGTGCGCGCAGCTTCGGATCGGCGAGCACGGCGGCGACGATGCTGCCTCCGTGGGTGGGCGGGTTCGAGTAGTTGGTGCGGATCACGCGCTTCAGCTGGCTGAGCACGCGCGCCGCCTCGTCGCTGCTGCCGGTGACGATGGTCAGTGCGCCGACGCGCTCGCCGTACAGCGAGAACGACTTCGAGAACGAACTGGCGACGAAGAAGGGCAGGCCTTCGTTGGCGAACAGCCGGACCGCTGCCGCGTCGGCATCGACGCCTTCGCCGAAGCCCTGGTAGGCGATGTCCATCATCGGCACCAGGCCCTGCGCCTTGCAGATCCGTGCCACCTCCCGCCACTGGTCGAGGGTCATGTCGACGCCCGTCGGGTTGTGGCAGCAGGCGTGCAGGGCGATGATCGTTCCGGCCGGCGCGGCGCGCAGTGCCGAGCACATGCCGGCGAAGTTCAGGCCGCGGCTCGCCGCGTCGTAGTAGGGGTAGCTGCCGACCTCGAAACCGGCGCCCTCGAACAGCGCGCGGTGGTTCTCCCAACTCGGGTCGCTGATCAGGACCCGGGCGTCCGGGCTGATCCGCTTCAGGAGATCGGCGCCGATCTTCAGCGCGCCGGTGCCGCCCAGCGCTTGCGCGGTGACCAGGCGGCCTGCCGCAATCAGCGGGGAGTCGGCGCCGAAGAGCATTTTCTGCACCGCCGCATCGTAGGCGGCCAGGCCTTCGATCGGCAGGTAACCGCGCGGGACGCCGGCCTCCACGCGGGCACGCTCGGCTTCACGGACCGCGCGCAGCAGCGGGATCTTGCCGTTGTCGTCGACATAGACACCGGCGCCGAGGTTGACTTTCTGTGGCCGGGTGTCGGCCACGAAGGCCTCCGTCAGGCCGACGATCGGGTCGCGCGGCGCGAGTTCGACGCTTTGGAATGGTGATGTTTGCATGGATTTTAAATCAACGCTTTACAAATCTTACTTAATGTTGATTGTCATGAATCTTGTGCGGCGCAATCTAGCCTGTCAAAGCCACGCCAGTCTACACGCAGGAGGCAGGAGTCGTTGGCCGGCGGATACGCATCCTGACAGTGCACCGGTCGACCGCTACACCGGCAACCGGGCCGTGAAAGATCCGCGTCAGTGGTCCACTGTCTCTCGGGCGACGCCTGTAACTAATTGAAAGATATAGAGTCAATAGAGCCTCGTGCCCAAGTCGGGGGCTAGGTTTTTTCGGATGCGCCGACTAAACTCCGCGACTTGTTGGCGCCTATTGCGCCGCAATAACTCGTGTGACCCAGGCCAATCCTCAATCGCCCTTTCGCCTTGCGCAGCCGTTCGCCCCGGCGGGTGACCAGCCGCAGGCGATCGCTCGACTCATCGAGGGGCTGAACGACGGGCTCGCCTGCCAGACGCTGCTCGGCGTCACGGGTTCGGGCAAGACCTTCACGATGGCCAACGTCATTGCGTCGATCGGGGTGCCTACCCTGGTGCTGGCGCCGAACAAGACGCTGGCCGCGCAGTTGTATGCGGAGTTTCGGGAGTTCTTCCCGGACAACGCGGTCGAGTACTTCGTCTCCTATTACGACTACTACCAGCCGGAGGCCTACGTCCCTTCGCGCGACCTGTACATCGAGAAGGACTCGAGCATCAACGAGCACATCGAGCAGATGCGGCTGTCGGCGACCAAGTCGCTGCTCGAGCGGCACGACACGGTGATCGTGGCCACGGTGTCGGCGATCTACGGCATCGGCAACCCGGGCGACTACCACGCGATGATCCTGGTGCTGCGCCATGGAGACCGACTGAGCCAGCGCGACATCATCGCCCGCCTGACGGTGATGCAGTACCGTCGCAACGAGACCGAGTTTGCCCGCGGCACCTTTCGCGTGCGCGGCGACACGATCGACATCTTTCCGGCCGAGCACGCCGAGATCGCGGTGCGCGTCGAACTGTTCGACGACGAGGTCGATTCGATCCAGTTGTTCGACCCGTTGACCGGACGCGTACGGCAGAAGGTGCCGCGCTTCACGGTCTATCCCTCGTCGCACTACGTCACGCCGCGGCAGACGGTGCTGCGCGCGATCGAGCACATCAAGGTCGAGCTGAAGCAGCGGCTCGAGGAACTGATCACCGCCGGCAAGCTGGTCGAGGCGCAGCGGCTGGAGAGCCGCACCCGCTTCGACCTGGAGATGCTCGGCGAACTGGGCTTCTGCAAGGGCATCGAGAACTACACGCGGCATCTGTCCGGGGCGCTGCCCGGCGAGCCGCCGCCCACTCTGATCGACTACCTGCCGGCCGATGCGCTGATGATCATCGACGAGTCGCACGTCACCATCCCGCAGCTCGGCGGCATGTATCGCGGCGACCGTTCGCGCAAGGAGACGCTGGTCGAGTACGGCTTCCGGTTGCCGTCGGCGCTCGACAACCGGCCGCTGCGCTTCGACGAGTTCGAGCGCAAGATGCGCCGCTGCGTGTTCGTCTCGGCCACGCCGTCGAACTTCGAACTCGAGCGATCGTCGCAGGTGGTCGAGCAGGTGGTCCGGCCGACCGGGCTGATCGACCCGCAAGTCGAGGTGCGGCCAGCCCGCACGCAGGTCGACGACGTGCTGGCCGAGATCGGCCGGCGCGTGGCGGTGAAGGAGCGCGTGCTGATCACCACGCTGACCAAGCGCATGGCCGAGGACCTGACCGCGTTCCTCGCCGAGCACGGCATCAAGGTGCGTTACCTTCACTCGGATGTCGACACGGTCGAGCGGGTGGAGATCATCCGCGACCTGCGCGCCGGCGTCTTCGACGTGCTGGTCGGCATCAACCTGCTTCGCGAAGGGCTGGACCTGCCCGAGGTTTCGCTGGTGGCGATCCTCGACGCCGACAAGGAAGGTTTCCTGCGCTCCGAGCGCTCGCTGATCCAGACCGTCGGCCGCGCCGCGCGCAACCTGAACGGCGCGGCGATCATGTACGCCGACGTGGTCACCGATTCGATGCGGCGGGCGATGGGCGAGATGGACCGCCGGCGTGCGAAGCAGGTCGAGTTCAACCTCGTCAATGGCATCGAGCCGCGTGGCGTGCGCAAGGACGTGAAGGAACTGATCGACGGCGTGTTCGACTCCTCCGCCCGCCGCGAAGAGGCGGCTGCGGCGGCGGCCGAGCCGGCGCCGATCGGCGAGAAGCAGGCGGCGCGCGAGATCAAGCGGCTGGAGAAGCTGATGTTCGAGCACGCCAAGAACCTGGAGTTCGAGAAGGCGGCGAGGGTGCGCGATCAGCTGGCCGCGCTGCGCGAGCAGGTCTTCGGCGGCCCGGGGGCGGAAAAGGTGGTGCCGCTGGTGCCGCGGCAGAAAGCGGCCTGATTGAACTCTTGACGGCGCCGGCGGTCTTGCTTTTTCGTGGTGCCGGCAGCGGTTGGGTCAACGTAGTTGGTTTTGGGGTAGTTGATATTTCTTGACTTGGAAACGGGACGGCCACTTGAGTAATCGGAATGTGCCGTCAGATGCGGGCTCGAATACGCCAGCCCGAACCAGAAAGGCGCGATAGACATGACCAAAGTACTTTTCGTTTGCATGGGCAACATCTGCCGTTCGCCGACGGCGGAAGGAGTGTTTCGCAAGCTGGTGCGCGAGGCGGGGCTGGAGGACAGCGTGCAGATCGCGTCCGCCGGAACGCACGCCTATCACGTCGGCGAGGCGCCCGATCTTCGGGCGCAGCAGGCGGCCCTGAAGCGCGGCTACGACCTGGGCAGCCTGAAGGCGCGACAGGTCACCCAGGATGACTTCCGCGACTCCGACCTGATCCTGGCGATGGACTGGGAGAACCTGTCGCTGCTGCAGCAGCAGTGCCCGCGCAGCTTCAAGCACAAGCTGCACCTGCTGATGCGCTTCGCCGGCGAGCACGATGCGGCAACGGTGCCCGACCCGTACTACGGCGGGCCGGAGGGCTTCAACACCGTCCTCGACTACGTCGAGGATGCCTGCCAGGGCCTGATCGAAGTCGTGCGTCGCCGCGCGACGATGTACGCGGCTGCCTAGGTCGCGATCCCGGCAGGGTTCCCGAAGACCGGTGCTTCCCGACGAGGGCAGCGCCGGTTTTTCACGTCTGCGGCCGCCCCCCCCAGGTCGCTGTCGGCCGGCGCAAAGGAGGTAGGCAGGGCGAAAAGGTTGATCAAAAAAGTCGGATACCCGTACAATCCCGACCGTGTTGATCGGGAATTTGTCGCCGGCCCAGCGGTCATAGGGTGCAAGGCGGCAAGTTGTCGCGATCGACCGAAAGGGGATTAAAGATGCGATTGACCACGAAAGGGCGGTTCGCAGTGACCGCCATGATCGACCTGGGCCTGCGCCAGCACCACGGTCCGGTGACGCTGGCATCGATCAGCCAGCGGCAGGACATCTCGCTGTCCTATCTCGAGCAGCTGTTCGGCAAGCTGCGCCGGCACGAACTGGTGGCCAGCACCCGCGGTCCCGGCGGCGGCTACACGATGGGCCGGCCAATGAGCGAGATCTCGGTCGCCGACGTGATCTACGCGGTGGACGAGCCGCTCGATGCAACGCAGTGCGGCGGCAAGGAGAACTGCAGCAACAAAGACGAGCGCTGCATGACCCACGACCTGTGGGCCAACCTGAACCGCGTGATGGTCGACTACCTGGACTCGGTCACGCTGCAGCAGCTGGTCGACGAGCAGCGCGAGCGGATGGCCAAGCAGGGTGCAGGCGTGAGCACGCTGCAGGATAATCGTGGACTGCGCGACCGCGCCGGTGCCGGCAAGATTGCGAAGACGGTCGCCACGCTCACCTAGGGTTCCTCTGGCCATGCAGCTGCCCATTTATCTCGACTATTCCGCCACCACGCCGGTGGACCCGCGCGTGGTCGACAAGATGGTCCCGTTCCTGCGCGAGCAGTTCGGCAACCCGGCCTCGCGCAGTCATTCCTATGGCTGGGCGGCCGAAAAGGCCGTCGAGGAGGCGCGCGAGCAGGTGGCGAAGCTCGTCAATGCCGATCCGCGCGAGATCGTGTGGACCTCGGGCGCGACCGAGTCGATCAACCTCGCCATCAAGGGCGCGGCGCACTTCTACAAGGACAAGGGCAAGCACCTCGTCACGGTGAAGACCGAGCACAAGGCGACGCTCGACACGACGCGCGAGCTGGAGCGCGAGGGCTACGAGGTCACCTACCTCGACGTCAAGGAGAACGGCCTGCTCGACCTCGAGGTGCTGAAGGCCGCGCTGCGGCCGGACACCATCGTGGTGTCGGTGATGTTCGTCAACAACGAGATCGGCGTTATCCAGGACGTCGCCGCCATCGGCGAGATCTGCCGCAGCCGCGGCATCATCTTCCACTGTGACGCGGCGCAGGCCACCGGCAAGGTGGTGATCGACCTGTCGAAGCTGAAGGTCGACCTGATGTCGTTCTCGGCGCACAAGACCTACGGGCCGAAGGGCGTCGGTGCCCTTTACGTCCGCCGCAAGCCTCGCGTGCGGCTGGAGGCGCAGATGCACGGCGGCGGCCACGAGCGCGGGCTGCGCTCCGGCACGCTGCCGACGCACCAGATCGTCGGCATGGGCGAGGCGTTCCGCCTGGCTCGCGAGGAAATGGCCACCGAGAACGAGCGCATCCGCATGCTGCGCGACCGGCTGCTCAAGGGCCTGTCGGAGATCGAGGAGGTCTACGTCAACGGCGACCTCGAGAGCCGCGTGCCGCACAACCTGAACATGAGCTTCAACTACGTCGAGGGCGAGAGCCTGATCATGGCGATCAAGGACATCGCCGTGTCGTCCGGCTCGGCCTGCACCTCGGCGAGCCTGGAGCCGTCGTACGTGCTGCGCGCGCTCGGCCGCAGCGACGAGCTGGCGCACAGCTCGATCCGCTTCTCGGTCGGCCGCTTCACCACGGTCGAGGAGATCGACTTCGCGGTCGATCTCATCAAGCGCAAGGTCGCCAAGCTGCGCGACCTGTCGCCGCTGTGGGAGATGTACAAGGAAGGCATCGATCTCGCCACCGTGCAGTGGGCCGCTCACTGACGCACTGATCCGGAGAGCAACATGGCATACAGCAACAAGGTCATCGATCACTATGAGAACCCGCGCAACGTCGGCTCGTTCGACAAGAACGACGAGGCGGTCGGCACCGGCATGGTCGGTGCGCCGGCCTGCGGCGACGTGATGAAACTGCAAATCAAGGTCGGCGCCGATGGCGTCATCGAGGACGCGCGCTTCAAGACCTACGGCTGCGGCTCGGCGATCGCTTCCAGTTCGCTCGTCACCGAATGGGTCAAGGGCAAGACCATCGACGAGGCGGCGAAGATCAAGAACACGCAGATCGCCGAGGAGCTCGCGCTGCCGCCGGTGAAGATTCATTGCTCGATCCTGGCCGAGGACGCCATCAAGGCGGCAGTCGAGGACTACCGCAGCAAGCATGTCGCCACGGCGCAGCCGAAGGCCGCCTGACACAAGAGAGAAAAGAGGGAGACCGCGCCATGGCCGTCACGATGACCGAACGCGCTGCCAAGCACGTGGCCGGGTTCCTTGCCCGCCGGGGCAAGGGCATCGGCGTGCGGCTCGGGGTTCGCACCACCGGCTGCTCCGGCATGGCCTACAAGCTCGAATACGCGGATGCACCCAATCCGGAGGACCAGGAGTTCGAGAGCCACGGCGTCAGGATCCTGGTCGACCCGAAGAGCCTCGCCTACCTCGATGGCACCGAACTGGACTTCGTGCGCGAGGGCCTGAACGAGGGCTTCCGCTTCAACAATCCCCGCGAGAAGGACCGCTGCGGCTGCGGCGAGTCGTTCCGCGTCTGACCCATCCAGCCACTGCGGCCGCGGCGGCGCGCTCCGTCGCGGCTTCACTCGCTCCGAAGCACGCCCCAGTGACCGACCCGCGCCACGACCACTTCGCCCTGTTCGGCCTGCCGCCGCGCTTCGCGCTGGACCTGGCGTCGCTCGAGCAGGCCTACCGACGCGTACAGGGACAGGTGCATCCCGACCGCTTTGCGGCGGCTGGGGCGGCAGAGCGGCGCGTCGCGATGCAGTGGGCAGCGCGTGCCAACGAGGCGTTCCGCACGCTCCGCTCGCCGGTGGCGCGCGCGGCGTACCTGTGTGAGCGGCACGGGCAGCCGATCGAGGCCGAGTCGAACACGGCGATGCCGGCGGCATTCCTGATGCAGCAGATGCAGTGGCGCGAGGAACTCGACGAAGCACGCACTGGCGACCGCGAGGCGGCGCACGCGCTGGCGCGGGAAGTCGAAGCGCGGCGCGACGAGGTGCTGGCCCGCGTCGCCAGCGCCCTCGATGAGCGTCACGACTACCCCGCCGCCGCCGCCGGCGTGCGCGAGCTGTACTTCATCGACCGCTTCCGCGAGGAACTTGCCGCCTACCTTGCCGGCGATGAGGCGGGAATGCGGGAACACTGATGTCGCTGCTGCAGATTGCCGAGCCGGGCCAGTCGGCCGCGCCGCACCAGCACCGGCTGGCGGTCGGCATCGACCTCGGCACCACCAACTCGCTGGTGGCCACCGTCCGGCACGGCATCGCGGAGGTGCTGCGCGACGAGGAGAGCCGGGCACTGCTGCCGTCGATCGTGCGCTATCTCCCTGACGGCACGACCGAGGTCGGCCACGTGGCGCAGGCGCATCAGGCGAGCGACCCACGCAACACCATCGTCTCCGTGAAGCGCTTCATGGGCCGCGGCGTCAAGGACGTCGCGCATGTGGAAAACCTGCCGTACGACTTCGTCGACGCGCCGGGGATGCTGCAGATCAAGACGGTGGTCGGCATCAAGAGCCCGGTCGAGGTGTCGGCCGAGATCCTGAAGACGCTGCGCCGGCGAGCCGAGGAATCGCTCGGTGGCGAACTGGTCGGCGCGGTGGTCACGGTGCCGGCCTACTTCGACGACGCGCAGCGGCAGGCCACACGCGACGCCGCGCGGCTCGCCGGCATCAACGTGCTGCGGCTGCTGAACGAGCCGACCGCGGCGGCGCTCGCCTACGGACTGGACAACGCCGCCGAGGGCATCTATGCCATCTACGACCTCGGCGGCGGCACCTTCGACATCTCGATCCTCAAGCTGACCCAGGGTGTGTTCGAGGTGCTCGCCACCGGCGGCGACTCGGCGCTCGGCGGCGACGACTTCGACCACCGCCTGTACTGCTGGGCGCTCGAGCAGGCCAACCTGTCGCTGTTGCCGCCCTCCGATCAGCGGCTGCTGACGGTCAAGGCACGCGCGGCGAAGGAAGCGCTGAGCAGCAGGGCGACGACAACGCTGCAGGCGCGGCTGTCGAGCGGGCAGTGGGTGAACCTCAGCATCGGTTCCGACGCCTTCGCCGGCATGACGCAGCACCTCGTGGCCAAGACGCTCGCTGCTTCCCGCAAGGCGCTCGCCGACGCGGGCCTGAAGGCGGCTGACGTCAAGGGCGTGGTGCTGGTCGGCGGCGCCACGCGCATGCCGCACGTGCGCAAGGCCGTGGCCGAACTGTTCGGTCGCGAACCGCTGACCGACATCGATCCGGACCAGGTGGTCTCGGTAGGCGCCGCGATGCAGGCCAACGTGCTGGCGGGCAACCGGACCGCCGGCGACGACTGGCTGCTGCTCGACGTGATTCCACTGTCGCTCGGGCTGGAGACGATGGGCGGGCTGGTCGAGAAGATCGTTGCCCGCAACTCGACGATTCCGATCGCCCGCGCGCAGGAGTTCACCACCTTCAAGGACGGCCAGACGGCGATGGCGATCCACGTCGTGCAGGGCGAACGCGAACTGGTCGACGACTGCCGCTCACTGGCCCGCTTCGAACTGCGCGGCATTCCACCGATGGCTGCCGGCGCGGCGCGGATCCGCGTCACGTTCCAGGTCGATGCCGACGGCCTGCTGGCGGTGTCGGCGCGCGAGACGGGGAGCGGCGTCGAGGCGTCGGTCACCGTCAAGCCGTCGTACGGACTGCACGACGACGACATCACGCGCATGCTGGCCGAGTCGATGGGCTCGGCCGAGGCCGACATGCAGGCGCGCGCGCTGCGCGAACTGCAAGTGGAGGCCAAGCGCCTGCTCGAAGCGACCCAGCAGGCGCTCGCCGCTGACCGCGACCTGCTCGATGAATCCGAATTCGCCCGGATCGCCGCGCAGATGACGGACCTTGTCGATCGGGCGGGCGGCGGAGACATCGCCGCGCTGAAGCTGGCGATCGACCGGCTGGCGCACGGCACCGAGGAGTTCGCTGCCCGCCGCATGGACCGCAGCATCCGCGCCGCGCTCGCGGGGCGGCGCGTCGACGACGTGCTGGCAAAGTAGGGACACGAAGTACAGCAGGATGACGCGCATCACCGTATTGCCGCACGAGGAGATCTGCCCGGCCGGCGCCGAGATCGACGCCGAGGCGGGCAAGAGCATCTGCCGGGCGCTGCTCGACGCCGACATCGAGATCGAGCACGCCTGCGAACTGTCCTGCGCCTGCACGACCTGCCATGTGATCGTGCGCGAGGGCTTCGACTCGCTCGATCCGAGCGACGAGGACGAGGACGATCTGCTCGACCAGGCGTGGGGGCTGACGCCGACCTCGCGGCTGTCGTGCCAGGCGATCGTCAAGGACGCGCCGCTGGTGATCGAGATCCCGAAGTACTCGATCAACCAGGTGAAGGAGGGTCAGAAATGAAGTGGACCGACTCGCTCGAGATCGCGATTGCGCTCGCCGAGAAGTACCCCGACGTCGACCCGAAAGACATCCGCTTCACCGACCTGCGCCAGTGGGTGCTCGACCTGCCGGGTTTCGACGACGATCCCAGGCACTGCGGCGAGAAGATCCTCGAGGCGATCCAGATGGCCTGGATCGGCGAAATGGAATAGGGCAGGCCTAGAACTTCTGCGGCCGGAAGACCCCGACGTCGGCGGTGAACAGCGTCACCGCATAATTCTTCGCGTAGGTGCCCAGCACGTGCTGCGCCAGCTGCGCGGCGACAGCCTCGTCGCAGATCACCTTCATCTCGATCGAGCGGTCGGCCTCCCAGCGCGCCTCGCGATCGCCTCGTTCGCCACCGCCGCGCACATCGCAGATCGTGTAGCCGTGCGCGCCGAAGCTGCGCGCGTCGCGGATCAGGTTCTTCTCCAGTGCCGCCTCGCCGATGATGACCAGCATTTTCCGGGCGTGCGTTTGCATCACGAGCCTCCGATCCAGCGCGCGTACTGCAGGTAGACGGGAATGCCGACGAAGATGTTGAACGGGAAGGTGATGCCCAGCGCGACGCCGATCGACAGCGCCGGATTCGCCTCGGGCACGGCGATGCGCATCGCCGTGGGCGCGGCGATGTAGGAGGCGCTGGCGGCGAGCGTGGCCAGCAGCGCGGTGCCGCCCATCGACAGCCCGATCGCGTGGCCGACCAGTGCGCCGAGCACGCCGAGGGCCAGCGGTGCGACGATGCCAAAGGCGAGCAGGAACGGCCCGGCGCGCCTGAGGTCGCCAATGCGGCCGCCGGCGACCAACCCCATCTCGAGCAGGAACAGCGCCAGCACGCCCTTGAACAGATCGGTGAACAGCGGCGCGATCGGCTTGATGCCGTCGGGACCGATCAGCGCGCCGATGACCAGGCCGCCGAGCAGCAGCAGCACGCTCTTGCCGAACAGCACCTCGTGCGCCAGCGGGCCCCAGGCGATGCGCTGCCCGCCGCCGACGCGCGCCAGCACGATGCCGACGACGATGCCCGGCGCCTCCATCAACGCCACGATCAGCGGCATGTAGCTTTCAGCGTCGATCGACTGCGCGGCGAGAAAGCTGGTCGCCACGGCGAACGTGACCACCGACACCGAGCCGTAATGGGCGGCGATCGACGCCGCATCGGGGCGGGCCAGCTTCGCGCGCAGCAGCGGGAACAGCAGCAGCGGGATCGCTGCGCCCAGTGCGATGGCCGCCAGCGCCTGCGGCAGCACCGTGGCGATCGGCTGCTGGGCCAGTTGCACGCCGCCCTTCATGCCGATCGCCAGCAGCAGGTAGATCGCAAGCGCCTCGTACATCGCCTCGGGCAGGCGCAGGTCGCTCTTCGCAACGCGCGCGATCAGCCCGAGCAGGAAGAACAGGACGACCGGATCCATCGGCGGCGGACTTCAGTGGGGATCTGCCGGGCTGGCGCGCAGCGCGTCGGGCCGGCCGTCGTGCCCACCGCGAGGCCGGGCCGGCGCGTCCTGCCAGTGCGCCGTGCCGATTTCGGCGTTGCGGCGCGGATGCAGCGGGTAGTGAACGCGGTCGCCGCTGCGCCCGCGCTCGCCGACGACCAGTAGCAGGACATCGGCGGTGGTGTTGTTGATGAACGTGTGCGCAATGCCGGTGCCGGCCGGGAAGCCGACTGCGTCGCCCGGCTGCAGCCGATACAGCTCGCCGTCGATCCACACATCGGGGTTGCCCTCGACCACGAACACGCACTCCTCCTCGGCGCTGTGCGCGTGCGGCCAGGAGGAGCGCCGGCCCGGCGGCAGCACGTCGAGGTTGACGGCGACCCGCTGAAGGCCGAAAACGTGCCCGAAGCTGGAACGGATCGACACGCGCTCGTTGCTTCCGGGGTAGTGCTCGTCGTCGGGCCACTGGACTTCGCGCCAGTGGCGGATCATGCCCGGCCGCCCACTCATGTTGGCCCCCCGTTTCGTCGCAGCAGTGCATCGAGTGTGACCAGCGCCGCCTCCAGCGTGAACTCGTCGCCTTCGATCGCTGCGACCACCTGTGGCACGCTCCGCGTCTCGATGGCCGCCACCTCGCCGTCCTGGTTGCGCAGCTCGGTGCCCTCGGGCAGCACCGCATCGAAGACCTGCACGATCTCCGACTGGAACCCCTCGGGCACCCGGCGTGTCACGTGCACGCGGCCGCCACGCACCAGGGCGATGCCGCCAAGGTCGAGGCCGGCTTCCTCCTGCGCTTCGCGGCTCAGTGCCTGCTCCTCGCTCTCGCCGGCAGGCACCATCCCACCGACCAGGTTGTCCCACAGGCCGGGGTCGATCTGCTTGTGTTCGGCGCGGCGGGCGACGACGAGTTCACCGCCCGGCGTGAAGGCGTTCAGGTGGACCGCGGTGGTGGTGATGCCGAGCGTGCGGCAGGCGGCGCGCTCGACGACGCCGATCGGCGCTTCGTCCGGCGTCGGCCGGACGTCGAGCAGCTCGTCGCGCCAGCCACGCAGCAGCCCGGCATCGCGCAGCCGCAGCGCGCAGTCGGCGAGCAGCGCGCTGCGCCCGGACGCGTCGAGGCCGTCGTCGAGCAGGACGAGGCGGTAGTCGATCAGTTCGAAGTGCGGGGTGCCCGTGGCGAGGTAACTCGCCACCTCCGGGCTCGCGATGCCGGCCTCGCGGCCGGCCATCACCACCGGCAGCCAGTCGCGCGGCGCGGGCTGCTGCGCCCGCGCCAGCAACCGCGCCTGCAGCGCGGCGAGGCGCGCCGCTTCGGTCAACCGCATCCGCACAGGGTCGGCACGGCTCACACCCGCTCCTCTGGCCGCATGTGCGGGAACAGGATCACGTCGCGGATGCTCGCCGCATCGGTGAGCAGCATGATGAAGCGGTCGACGCCGACGCCGCAGCCGGCCGTCGGCGGCATGCCGTACTCGAGCGCACGGACGTAGTCGGCGTCGTAGTACATCGCCTCCTCGTCACCCGCCTGGCGTGCTCTCACCTGCTCCATGAAGCGGGCGGCCTGGTCCTCGGGGTCGTTCAGCTCCGAGAAGCCGTTGGCCATCTCGCGGCCGGCGATGAACAGCTCGAAACGCTCGGTCACGCCAGGCTGCGCGTCCGAGGCGCGCGCCAGCGGCGACACCTCGACCGGGTAGTCGACGATGTAGGTCGGCTGCATGAGCTTGCTCTCGGCCACTTCCTCGAACAGCGCCAGCTGCAGCGCGCCGAGGCCCGCTTCCTCGGCGTGCGTGCTGCCCATGCCGCGCAGTTCGCGGTGCAGGAAGTCGCGGTCGGCCAGTTGTGCGTCGGCGTAGCGCGGCGCGTGCTGCCGCACCGCCTCGACGATGGTGAGCCGCGCGAACGGCTGGCCGAGGTCGATCTGCCCGCCCTGGTAGGCGAGCACCGCCGAGCCGGTGGCGCGCACCGCGGTCTCGCGCAGCAGCTGCTCGGTGAAGTCCATCATCCAGCGCACCTCGTGGTAGGCGGCGTAGAACTCCATCATCGTGAACTCGGGGTTGTGGCGCGGGCTCAGGCCTTCGTTGCGAAAGTTGCGGTTGATTTCGAACACGCGCTCGAAACCGCCGACCACGAGCCGTTTCAGGAACAGCTCCGGCGCGATGCGCAGGAACATGTCGATGTCGAGCGCGTTATGGTGCGTGACGAAGGGCTTGGCCGCCGCGCCGCCGGGGATCACCTGCAGCATCGGCGTCTCGACCTCGAGGAATCCCTGCTCGACCATGAACGCGCGCATCGCCGCGATCGCGCGGCTGCGGATTGCGAACGCCTGCCGCGTCTCCTCGTTCATGATCAGGTCGACGTAGCGCTGCCGGTAGCGCAGCTCGCGGTCTTCTAGGCCGTGGAACTTGTCCGGCAGCGGGCGCAGCGACTTCACCAGCAGCCGCAGGCCGCGACAGCGAACGGACAACTCGCCTTTCTGGGTCCTGAACAGCAGCCCTTCGGCGGCGAGGATGTCGCCGATGTCCCAGTGCTTGAAGGCCTCGTAGACCTCGGCACCGACGTCCTCCGGCGTGACGTAGAACTGGATGCGGCCCGAGCCGTCGGCCACGGTGGCGAAACTCGCCTTGCCCATCACCCGCTTGAGCATCATGCGGCCGGCGAGCTTCACCGTGACGTTGGCGGCGGCGATCTCGTCGCGGTCGAGCGCGCCGTACTTCGCCTGCAGGTCGCCGGCGTGGTGCGTGCGCGTGAAGTCGTTCGGAAACGCCGGGCCGCCCTCGCGCAGCCGAGCGAGCTTGGCGCGTCGCTCGGCGATGATCTGGTTGTCGTCCTGCGGTGCGTGGCTTTCTTGATCGCTCATGGCGGGTCTTCTTCTTCAGGTGTCGCGCACGTCGGCGACCGGATTGGCGCCGAAGTCGGGACGCACCAGATAGGCGAGCACGCGCGCGGCGGCGGCGTCGGCAGTCGCCAACTGACCGGAGGTCTTCATCGCCAGGAAGCGTGGCTGGCTGACGAAGCGAACCGGATCGGCGCTGCGAAGCTCTGCCTGCATGTCGGTGTCGATGATGCCCGGCGCCAGCGAGACCACCTTGGCGCCATCGGGTCGCAGTGCCTCGTCAGCGGCGAGCACGCGCGAGAGGTGGTCGAGCCCGGCCTTGGCGGCGCAGTAGATCGCCGAGCCGGCGATGGCGGTGCGGCCGGCGCCGGAGGAAATGTTCAGCACCTTGCGCGCGGCGCGCCAGCCGTCGGTGGCGCGAAGAAAGGCCGCCGAGAGCAGCGCCGGTGCTTCCAGCCCGACGCGCAGCGCAGCGGCGATGGACTCGGCGTCGGCATCGTGCAGCGGTCCTGCCGGGCCGAGCAGCGCGGCGTTGTTGATCAGCGTCGCGGCGCTGAAGCGCGCCGCGTCCTGCTTGCGCAGCCACGCTTCGAGCCGCGCCGCGACGCCGATATCGTGTGCCAGGTCGAGCGCCCACTGCTCGAGCGGTGCGCCGCGCTCGGCGGCCTCGGTCTGCAGCGAGGCATCGGGGCGGCGCGAGATTGTCAGCAGCTGGCGGTCGGCGGCGAGCAGTCGTTCGGCCATCGCGCGGCCGAGCCCGCGCGATGCGCCGGTGAGGATGACAAGTTCCATGGTCGTCAGGCAGCGAGGTGAGAGGGAGCCCTGGTCGTGAGCAGGCGGCGCTGCATCACACGCCCTGCTTCAGGCTCGCCTCGATGAACGGATCGAGGTCGCCGTCGAGCACCGCCTGCGTGTTGCCGATCTCGACGTTGGTCCGCAGGTCCTTGATCCGCGACTGGTCGAGCACGTAGCTGCGGATCTGGTGGCCCCAGCCGATGTCGGTCTTGGAGTCCTCCAGCTTGGCCTGCTCGGCCATCCGCTTGCGCATCTCCAGTTCGAACAGCTTTGACTTGAGCATCGCCATTGCCTCGGCGCGGTTGCGGTGCTGGCTGCGGTCGTTCTGGCTCTGCACGACGATATTGGTCGGCAGGTGCGTGATGCGCACCGCGGACTCGGTCTTGTTGACGTGCTGCCCGCCGGCGCCGCTGGCGCGGTAGACGTCGATGCGCAGGTCGGCCGGGTTGATCTCGACCTCGATCGATTCGTCGACTTCCGGGTAGACGAACACACTGGCGAACGACGTGTGCCGGCGGGCGTTCGAATCGAACGGCGACTTGCGAACCAGCCGGTGCACGCCGGTCTCGGTGCGCAGCGTGCCGAAGGCGTAGGGCCCGCTGACCTTGATCGTCGCGCTCTTCAGTCCCGCCACCTCACCCTCGGTCTCCTCGAGCAGTTCCGGCTTGAAGTCCTTGCGCTCGGCATAGCGCAGGTACATGCGTTCGAGCATGGCGCACCAGTCCTGCGCCTCGGTGCCGCCGGCGCCGGCCTGGATCTCGATGAAGCAGTTGTTGGGGTCGAGCGGATTGCTGAACATCCGCTGGAACTCGAGGTCGGCGACTTCCTTGCCGAGCTTGCCGGCGTCGGCCTCGATCGCCGCGAGCGTCGCGTCGTCGTCGTCCGTGCGCGCCATGTCGAACAGTTCCTGCGCGTCGGCCAGCCCCGCGGTCAGCTTGTGCAGCCGGCCGACCACGTCGTCGAGCAGTTTCTTCTCGCGGCCGAGTTCCTGCGCCCGCTTGGGGTCGTTCCACACGCCGGGGTCTTCCAGCGCGCGGGTGACTTCGGTCAGTCGACGCTCCTTGGCCTCGACGTCAAAGATACCTCCGCAGGTCGCCAAGCCGGTTGTTCAGGTCGGCGATGGTGGCTGCCAGCGCATTGATGCGTTCCGCTTCCATGGAAATCTCGCATTCGCAAAGAGCGCGGATTATAGGTACCGCGCACAGCGACCTTCGGCCGCGATGGGCGGCGAGCACCGGGAATGCGCCGTCGAAATGCCGACTTTCGCGTTGGAGTCCGGCGCCGCAGGCGAGCGCCGGACTTCGTCGGTCAACTTTCGTGTGTACGGGGTGGCGGCGCCAAGGGCGCCGGACTACTTCTTGGCAGGTGCCGCCTCGGCAACTTCGACGCGGACCTCGGCCATGCCGCGGGCCGAGATGCCCAGCGCCTTGGCTGCGGCCGGCGAGACGTCCAGCACCCGGCCGGCCTGCGTCGGACCGCGGTCATTGACAAGCAGGACGACGCTCTTGTCGTTCTTCACGTTGGTGACCTTGACCTGGGTTCCGAAGGGCAGCGTCTTATGAGCGGTGGTGAGCTTGTTGCGGTCGTAGACCTGCCCGCTCGCCGTCTTGCGGCCGTGCAGCTTGTCGCTGTAGACGGCGGCCAGCCCGGTCTCTACGCCGGCAGCACTCGCCGGCGCTGGGGTGGCCGCGGATGGCGCGGGTGCAGCGGCCGGCGCGGCCGGCGTGGCGGGCGCGGCGGGAGTGGTCTGTGCCTGCGCGGCGAAAGCGACTAGCGCGAGGGTGGCCAGCGCCGCAGAAGTTGTGCGGATCTTCATGGTGGGTTCCAGGTGGGTGCTTGCACGCGGTCCGCGAGGTCTTGGTGCGGAATGGATCGACTCGTCGGCCACATGATGATAAGTGCTTCGTGCGAAGGCGCGCGCCGGCCGGAAGCGAGGTGGTCCGGCTCAGGCCAGCGCTGCGTGCTCGATGTGGAGGCTGACGCGGCGGCTTCCCTGGTACTCGTCGGCGGCGGGGCGATAGGCCAGCCGCACGCGGGTGGGCAGCGGCTGCGTACGGCGGAACCAGATCGCCGGGAAGCGCTTTCCGTCGATTTCGAGCGTGAGCTTCAGGTGTGCTTCCTTGACCAGCCGCTGCTCGACCACCGCGAACTCGTTGTCGAACAGCGGCGGGGCGAAGCCCTGGCCCCAGATCTGGCGGTCGAGCGCCTCGGTCAAGGCAAGGCTGATTTCGGAAGGCAATAGCGGGCCGTCGGTGGCGACGCGGCGGGCGAACAGCTCGGCGTCGCTGCTCGCGCGCGTCGCGGCCTCGAACGCCTCCCCGAAGCCCTCGTAGTGCTCGGCGGCGAGCGTAAGTCCCGCTGCCATCGCGTGGCCGCCGAATTTCTCGATCATCGTCGGTGCCGCCTTGGTCACCAGGTCGAGCACGTCGCGCAGGTGCACGCCCTCGATCGAACGGCCCGAGCCACGCAGGCTGCGCTCGTCGGCGCGGGCGAAGGCGATCGTCGGCCGGTGATGGCGCTCCTTCACGCGCGAGGCCACCAGCCCGACCACGCCCTGGTGCCAGCCTTCGTTGAACAGCGTGATCGTGCGGCGGCCGCCGAGATCGGTGTCGTCGAGCTCGGCCAGTGCGTCGACCTGCATGTCTGCCTCGATCGCACGCCGCTCGCGGTTCAGTTCGTCGAGCTGGCGGGCGAGCTCGAGCGCGCGAGTGGGGTCGCCGGTGAGCAGGCACTCGATGCCGACCGTCATGTCGGTCAGTCGCCCCGCCGCATTGATGCGCGGGCCGATGGTGTAGCCGAGGTCGGTGGCGCGCGCCGTGCGCGCGCTGCGTCCGGCCACCTGGAATAGCGCCGCGATGCCTGCCGCTGCCTGTCCGTTGCGGATGCGTTCCAGGCCGGCGGCGACGAGGATGCGGTTGTTACGGTCCAGCGGCACCACGTCGGCCACCGTGCCGAGCGCCACCAGGTCGAGCAGCGTATTGAGGCGCGGCTGCGTCGCCTCGCTATAGCGGCCCCGTGCCCGCAACTCGGCGCGCAGCGCCAGCAGCACGTAGAACATCACGCCGACGCCGGCCAGGTTTTTGCTCGGAAAGCCGCAGCCGCGCTGGTTGGGATTGACGATCACCGCCGCGTCCGGCAGCCGCTCGCCCGGCAGGTGGTGGTCGGTGATCAGCACCTCGATGCCGAGCTCGCGCGCGCGCGCCACGCCGGCCACACTGGCGATGCCGTTGTCGACCGTGATCAGCAGGTCCGGGCGGCCGGAGGCGGCGGCTGCAGCGAGATCGACGATCTCCGGCGTCAGCCCGTAACCGTAGTCGAAGCGGTTGGGCACCAGGTAGTCGACGCTGGCCCCCATCATGCGCAGGCCGCGCAGGCCGACGGCGCAGGCGGTGGCGCCGTCGCAGTCGTAGTCGGCGACGATCAGCAATCGCGCGCCCGCCTCGATTCGATCGGCGAGCAGCTTCGCCGCGTCGGACACGTGCGAAAGCTGCAGCGGCGGGATCAGGTCGCGCGCCGGCAGCTCGAGTTCGCGCACGCTGCTGATGCCGCGCGCGGCAAGCACGCGTGCCAGCGGCGGGGCGATGCCCTCGGCCGCCAGCCGCCGTGCGGCATCGGCGTCGAACAGGCGGCGAACCAGTTGCGCGGTCATACGACCCCCTTGGCGCTTCGCGCCGTCCCCCCGAGGGGGAGCCGTTCGCGCTTGGGGCGGCCCGGCGCGCTCACTCGGCCTCGGCAAACAAGGGGGTCAGCGGCGCGCGCCGCCACAGCTTCCAGGCATCGCCGCGGCGCAGTCGGGCGATACGTGCCTGCCGCCGGCCGCACAGCACCAGCGTCAGTTCTTCGTAGCCGGCGGCGAAGCAGGCCTGGTGCAGATCGCGCAGCGTCGCCTCCAGTTGCGCCAGGCACTCCAGCCACTGGCTCCAGGCTTCGAACTGCGCCGGCACCAGCAGGTCGCGGCGGATCGAAACGGTGTCGCCACGCGCGGGCATGGCCGCGCCGTCGTGCAGCGCCTCGCGCGGCAGGCCGGAGGCCAGTCCCCAGCCGCGAAGGACGGGATCGGTGTCGGCCACGACGGCAAAGGGTCGCGCCGGCAACGCGGACCACGATCCGCCGCCGTGCAGCCAGAGCGCATTGATCGGCCTGTCACCGCGCGCGTCGCGTTCTTCGCTCAACTGCTCCTGATGCCAGCGCATCTGCACCTCGGTCAGCAGCCTGCGCCAGGCCTTAGCGTCTGCTCCTTGCGGCCAGTGCTCGTGGGCCGGTTGGCCGAGCGCGCCCTCGAGCGGTGTGGCCTGCATCGACCACGGCCGTGCCAGGGTCAGCAGCCAGTGGCCGCGCTGCCGGTGCAGCGTCGGCGTGGCGTCGGCCGCCAGTTCTTCCAGCGCCGCCTGCAGGTGCCGCGCCAGCACGGCGTCCTGCTCCGGCGTTGGTGCAGTGTCGAGCGGGACGACCAGCAGGTGATCGCGCGCGAAGGCGAAATGCACCGGATCGACGTGCCAGCACTGCGCGCCGGGATCTGCATCGCCGTCGAGCGCGCGCAAGGCGTAGGGCGCGGTGACCAGCTCGCCGGCACCGCCGAACTGGCGCCACAGCCAGGAAAGGTGCGGCGCGCCGCCGGACTCGAAACTGCCCGCTGGTTCGGTCTGCGCCCGTGTGAGCACCTGCGCCAGCCACGGCGTGGCCGCACCGGCGAGCACGTCGGCGGCGACAGGTGAGGGCAGCAGGCCACCCGGTACGACGACCGTCCAACGCATGCGGACGATTCTACGGGCGTGCTGCAAGGGGCCCTTCGATAGAATGCTTGGCGCCCACCGTATTGGTCCCGCCTTGAATCTCCCCTACGAAGTCCGCATCGGCCTGCGCTACACGCGTGCCGGCCGCCGCGCGCGGCGGCGCAACGCGTTCATTTCCTTCATCTCGGCCGTGTCGATGGCCGGCATCGCGCTCGGCGTGGCGGCGCTGATCGTCGTGCTGTCGGTGATGAACGGCTTCGTCAAGGAAGTCCGCGAGCGCATGCTGGCGGCGGTGTCGCACGTGGAGATCGCCGCCGTCGGCGGCTCGCTCACCGACGTGCAGTCGGTCATGGCGCGGGCGAGGCGCAATCCCGAGGTGCTTGCGGCGGCGCCGTTCGTCAACGCGCAGGGCATGTTCGCGCAGGGCGACATCGTGCGCGGCGCGCTGGTGCGCGGCGTCGACCCGGCGCTGGAGCCGGCAGTGTCCGACATCGCGCGCAGGACCAGCGGCGGCGACATCACCACCCTGGTCGACGGTCAGTTCAACGTCATCCTCGGCATCGAGCTCGCGCGCGCGCTGCGGGTGACGATCGGCGACAAGGTCACGCTGATCTCGCCGCAGGGTAACGTCACGCCGGCCGGCGTGGTGCCGCGGCTACGGCAGTTCACCGTGAGCGGCACCTTCGCCTCGGGCCACTTCGAGTTCGACAGCACGCTGGCGATGATCCACCTCGGCGACGCGCAGCGGCTGTATCGCAGCGAAGGTCCGAGCGGCGTGCGCCTGCGGCTGAAGGATGCCGAGCGCGCGCCGCAGGTGGCCCGCGAACTGGCCGCCGCGCTGCCGCCCGGACTGCTGGTGCGCGACTGGTCGCGGCAGAACCCCACCTACTTCGCCGCCGTGCACGCCGAGAAGCGGATGATGTTCATCATCCTGACGCTGATCGTCGCCGTGGCGGCTTTCAACCTGGTCTCGACGCTGGTGATGACGGTCACCGAGAAGCAGGCCGACATCGCCATCCTGCGCACGCTCGGCGCCAGCCCGCGCAGCGTGATGGCGGTGTTCATCGTGCAGGGCGCCCTGATCGGCGTGTTCGGCACGCTGATCGGGGCGGGCGGCGGGCTGCTGCTGGCCAGCAACCTCGACGTGATCGTGCCGGCCATCGAGCGGCTGCTGAACGTGCAGTTCCTGCCGCGCGAGATCTATTTCATCAGCGCGCTGCCGTCGGATCCGCGCGCCTCGGACATCGTGCCGATCACGGTGATCTCGCTGGTGCTGTCGCTGGTGGCGACGCTGTATCCGAGCTGGCGCGCGTCGCGCACGCGGCCGGCCGAGGCGCTGCGCTATGACTGAGGTGATCGCCGCGCGCGGCGTGTTCAAGGCCTACCGCGAGGGCGGGCTCGCGGTCGAGGTGCTCAAGGGCGCAGATCTGAACCTCGCCGCCGGCGAGATCGTTGCGGTGGTGGGAGCTTCCGGCTCGGGCAAGAGCACGCTGCTGCATTGCCTGGGCGGGCTCGACGACCTCGATGCCGGCTCGGTCGAAGTTGCCGGGCGCGACCTGGCGAAGCTGTCCGACGAGCAGCGCGGCGAACTGCGCAACCGCGCGCTTGGCTTCGTCTACCAGTTTCACCACCTGCTGCCCGAGTTCACCGCGCTGGACAACGTGGCGATGCCGCTGGCGATCCGCCGGCTGCCACTGCCGCAGGCACGCGAGCAGGCGGCCGGGGCGCTCGACGCCGTCGGCCTTGGCGGACGTCTGGAGCACCACCCGGCGGAGCTTTCTGGCGGCGAGCGCCAGCGCACGGCGATCGCACGAGCAATCGTCACCCGCCCGGACTGCGTGTTCGCCGACGAGCCGACCGGCAACCTCGACCGCGACACGGCGCGGGCGGTGTTCGACGTCTTCGTTCGGCTTGCGCGCAGCCGCGGCACGGCGATCGTGATCGTCACCCACGACCCGGAACTGGCCGGCAAGTGCGATCGGGTGCTGCGCTTGGTCGATGGGCGGCTGAACCCGCTCTGAGTCGCGGTGCGCCGCCGGCGTTCCGTTCAGCCGTTCCATTCGCAAGAAGCGCCGGCGCGGCCTGCGCCGGGCCGCGCCTCGAGCCCGCGCGCCCGAAGGCGCGCCGGGTCGGCACACCGTCAGAACGGCAGCAGTTCGCTCCACGGGACGTCGCGCGTGGACTCGTACGTGCCGTCGTTGTTGGCGTCGAGTTCGAGCCGGGCGGTGGTCGTGTTCACCACGGAAACGCGCAGCCTCGACTGGTAGCCGGTGATCAGCACCGCACCGCTCTGCGGTCCGTCCTCCTCCCACACGTCGCGGAAGGGCGGATCGGTGGCCAGCAGGACCTTGCCCAGCGAGGCGAACGCCACTTTGCCATTGAGTACCGAGGTCGAGTAGCCCGGTGCGGTCGCCGGAGAGACGTCGTTCCAAAGCGCGCTGAAGTCCGGATCGTAGGTGAACGTTTCCTTGTAGGCGGCGGTCTCCACGGCGCACACCAGGCCGCCGGCGGGCACCTTCATGTCGACCCGGGTCGTCGAGGTGCCGGCCGAGTCAAGGCTGACCGCATAGTCGATGCTGGCCTGCCCGTTGACGGCGATCGTGCCGTCGGGGTCGCTGAGCGTCAGCTGGTTGAACCTGAACAGCCCGCTGATCACCGGTTGCGCATAGCTCGCGATGTTGACGGAGAAGTCGCCCTTGATCTGCGAGAACGGGTCCTCCCGGCAGTTGTTGAACTTCGCCGTCAGCACGTCGCCGGCGGACGGGCCCTTGCTGTTGTCGCGGTCATCGAGCGTGATCTCGATCAGACCGCCGGACGGGCAGGGCAGCGTGCCGGAAATGGTGTCCAGCGGATACCTCCTGGAGGCCGCGGCGATCGCCTTGCCCAGCGCGTACTTGGCCGAGTCGGCCACGGCCGCTCCCTGCGGGGCAGCGGGCGCGCCGATGTCTCCGGCGTCGCGCACGGAGTCCAGACTGGCGAAGTTCAACGCGGTCGCCTTGGCGACAGCGGCCTGGTTGGTGGTGGTGATCTGAAGCAGCTCCGGCGGTGCCGGCGTGTCGTCGTCGCCGCCGCATCCAGCAGCAAGGATCGCACCGAGACAGACGGCGACCCGCAGCGTCCGGTCGAGTGTGCGGTGTCTTGTCATGACTCTCTCCCCGTTCGTTCGGCCCGATGGAGCATCGAGGTCGACGCCCGCGAGCATGGTCGCCGCGGCCGGCGGAGAAGCAAAAGCGCGCCACCAACAGCGAACATCCAGCAGACGCAATGAAAGTGTGGTCGAAAAGTCCCGCCTTGCATTGACGCAGGATCAGTCGCAATCATTCTTCCGTCGATGCATGGCGCGCATCTGTCAAGGGCGCTTGCGAGCGAGACGCAGGCGCTCCAAGGCGGACAAGAGGGGCGCCTTCGGGCACTTCCCAAAGTACGTACGGGAAATGAGGGCGAAACCGGGAACTGGCTCAGCGGCCGAGCACCTTGCGAGCGCCGTCGAGCAGTCCGCGCACGCCCGGGTCCTGCGTCGGCGCTGCAGCCGGCGGGCGTTCGTTGCTGGTGGACGGCGGCGCGCCGCCGCCCGTTGCCGCCGCATCCTTGCGCCAGTAGGCGATCAGGCCGTGCATCGTCTGCGCGCGTTCGTCGTACGAGGGATGCGCGGCATCGAACGAGAACTTCAGGTCGCTCGTGGGGGGCGAGCGTCCCTTCTTTGCTCCGCCTTCTTTCTCGATCATGCCGAGGAACGCATCGACGCCGCCGCGGACGTCGAAGCCCGACCTGGCCGCGCCGAGGCGCACCGCGCAGGCGTCGGCTTCCAGTTCCTGGTCGGCGGAGAAGCGGGCGAAACGCGCGGTCAGCCCGCCGGCCTGCACCATCGTGGCGGTGATCACTTCCTGGTTGCCGCGCAGCAGGTTGATCAACTGGTCGACGCTCGTCGTCGAGTCGACCAGCCGGCCCTGCAGCCAGCGCGACTGGTGGCGCTTGGTGACATGCGCCACTTCGTGCGCCAGCAGGATCGTCAACAGGTCGTTGGAGCCGCGAGCCGCGGCCTTGCTGACGTATATGAGGCCGCCGGGCAGGGCGCGCGCGTTGGCTTCGTCCTCGTTGGTCAGGTACACCTCGAACTTGTACGGCTGCTCCGCCGGCAGCTGGGCAACCAGTTCGTCGACGACGGTGCGGATCTTCGCCAGGCCGAGCCGATCCATCTGGTTCAGCTCGTCCTCCTCGATCACCTGCTGTTTCGACACCAGTTCCGCGTGCGCGGACCGCGCCAGCCGCGCTTCCGCGTCGGCCGGGATCCAGAGCTGGTTCTTGACGCCGTTGCGCAACCGCTCGTCCTTGAGCACGACCTGCACGTCGCGGGTGCCGACATTCAGCGCCGTTGCGGTGACCGCCGGGATCAGCGTGGCGGCGTTGCCGGTCACGTCGGCCACCTCGAAGAGGCTGTCGCAGCGCTTGTCCTTGGCGTGCGCGGTCGTGCTCGAAGTGTCGAGCTGTTTCGGCATCAGTTGCTGGCTCAATCCCCTGAGGGTCTCGGTGATTGCCGACCGCTGCGCCGACGATGGCGTTGCCGCGGTGACAGTGGCGGCAGCCACGCAACCGAAAAGAAGAAACCGCGAGGCGGGGCTCATTCAGGCTGGCTACTTCAATTGCGCAAGCGCGGCATCGCGCTCGCCGATCAGGCCGAAGTCCTCATACACCTCCGCCAGCATGAAGAGCTTGGCCTCTGGCGCGAGATCGCCGTTGCCCTGAATCGCGGCGACGCGCTTGGCGACATCGTTCGCAAATTCGGCGGTGAGCACCATGAATCCGCCGGTGACCTTCTCGGCTCCGACGTGCGCCTGCCACTTGTAGGAAGCGCCCGGCTGCAGCGCGCTGGCGGGAATCTCGAAAGGGACGGACTGCGCGCGCAGTTGCAGCGGTGCGGTGCGGGGGCCGCCGTCGGGCTCGAGAGAGAACAGATCCACCTGCGAAACGCCGCTTGGCGCAACGCGCACGCCGCCGCCTTCGATGCGCACCGAGCCGTAAGGGAAGCCGGGCCAGCGCTCGCCGTCATGGGCGCGCTTCACGCCGGCCACGCCGACCACCGCCTGCGTGCCGGTGACCATCTCGGCAATTTTGCGCATCGACGCCGGCAGCCGCGCGCCGGGCTGCGCTTCGCCGGCGACGTCCTTGAACTTCTGTCCCGGCCTGAGCTTCGGACAGGCGCGGTCACGCTGCTTGGTGACGAAGCAGACCGACAGTTCCTCGTCGACCGCGGCGACCGAGTCGCAGTTCTCCACCAGCCGCTTGCCGCTTCTCTTGGCGCCGTCGGCCATGTAGGACGCCTTGGTCGATGCCAGCACCATGCAGGGCTCGGCGCTCGATTCGACCGGGCAGGTTGCCGCCATGACAAGCACCATCGACAGCAGGCAGGCGCGCATCGCTGCTCCTCTCAGTCCGCAAACAGTATGAACACGGCCCAAGCCAGCAGCAGGATACCGCCCGCCGTCAGCGCCTTCTTCCACAGGCGCCTCACCTTGTCCCAGTGCCGATGCACCGCCGGCAGCGCGGCGACGACCTGGGTCAGCGATTCGAGGCGGTGCGCCGCCAGCCGCGGCAGCGCGTCGACAACGCGCGCCGCCTTGTCGTAGATCGTCAGCGGCGCGGCAACATGCGCCTCGCGCGCGGGCGGCCTGCGCGCGGCCTCGAGCTCGGTCTTGCGCGCGGTGAAGAGCGTCTTCAGCAACAGCACGCCGAGCAAGGGCAGGGGGTCGAGCCACACGCCGTGCTGCATCAGCCAGCCGCTGCTCTGGGCGATGACCCACAGCGCGCCCAGCACCAGCAGGGTCGCCAGCCCGGCGTAGGCGTAGCGGGCGGCGATCCGCTGCAGCGTTTGCGGTTCGCCGTAAAGCGCCCGGAAATAGCCGCTCCACACGCTGCCCAGCACGAACGCGACGATCAGGCCGAGCACGAACTCCGCCGCCGTGGCGATTGGCCGGAAGCGATTGGAGACCGGCACCTGCTCGCTGTGAAACGCGGCGGCATGCAGCATGACGCCCTCGCGCCGGCCCAAGGGTGTGGGGTGGATATCCTCCTGTCCCCAGGCGCCGCCGAGGAAGACAACCTGATCCTTCAAGGCGCCGACGGCAAGCTGCGCGCAGTCGTCGTCCGAAGCGGCGGACGACAGGCAATGGCGGCGCACGAACCGCTCGTAGCCGAAGTTGATCGGCGCCAGCTGGTGCGCCTGCTGGTTGTCGACGTAGTAGGCCACACTGGCTGGGGCCTGCAGGAAGTACGCGGCGCCCAGCGTGCGCGGTCCGGCCGGCTCGCTGTCCTGGCCCAGCGCCTGCGCCTGGCCGCGCTCGATCTCGCGCATCTGCTCGGCGACCAGATCGCAGGGTTCGGGCTCGGCGATGCGGTCGTCGGCCTGCACGCCGGCCATGCGGGCGGCCAGCGGACCGAGCGAGGGCAGGGTCGGGTCGTAGCGCAGGACGTGCGACCCCGAATGCAGCAGCGTCGTGTGCGCGAAGCGCACGCCGGCGCCGCAAAGTCCGTGCATCCAGCGCAGACGGCGCTGTGCCAGTTCGTACGAGCGCGCCGGCAGCGGCGTGGCGAGCAGCAACTGGTCGGGCGCGTAGGCCTTGAGCACCTCGTCCAGCGCCGCCTGCGCGCGCTCCTCGTCGGCCGTCGGGGCCGGCCCGGGTGACAGGTCCAGGTCGGCCACGAGCAGTTTCGGCGCCTGCTCGCGAATCCCCTCGAGCAGGCGGGCGAGTTCGCTTCGGTCGAGCGGCGATCGCTCCTTGAAGCGGTCCTCGAAAGCCTCATCGTCGATGAGCAGCACGCTTGGCCGGGACTGCGGCGGCCTGGGGGCGGTCCACGACGCCTCCGGGGAGCCAGCCGGGATCATTGGCGCGGCGATCTGCAGCGCGGCATCCTCGACGCGCAGGTACAGGGCCGGCCAGTACGCCCTGGCGAGGATCACCAGCGCCGGCACCAGCAGCACGATGCGCCAGGGAAAGCGCTCTTCGGCTCCGATGTGGTCGAGATCGATCGCGCGCTCGCGCAACCAGCGCAGCGCGCGCGAGGTCCCGGTTCCGTTCGCCGTCGTGATCTTCGTGTCCCCGCACAGTAGCGGCCGGCGCCTGCCGACGGAACAGTGTAGTCAGCGCGGAAGCGGTTTCCTCGGCACGCCGGAAGCGGCGCGCGGCGGGAAGGACGCTCGCGGGTCTGCTGGCGCTCAGTCCCTCTGCGCCGTCAGCGCACCCCAGATGACGGACAGCACACCGAAGACGCCGAGCAGCAGTGTGCCGATGCTGAGCAATACGCCCACCGGACTGCTCCCCGTTGCCACCATCTC
>Ga0209450_10000239_pt1 | contig 29788 bp, 24 predicted proteins | sample FrelakmetLWP11LW_FD_187149 | JGI IMG/M metagenome (GOLD analysis project Ga0209450, IMG submission 187149) | Freshwater lake sediment microbial communities from the University of Notre Dame, USA, for methane emissions studies - LWP11 LW (SPAdes)... | ecosystem: Environmental > Aquatic >...
GTCAGCTTGGCCTCCAGCAGCGGCGTGAGCTGTTTGCGGTTGGCCTTGCGCGCATCACGCTCCTGGAAGCGCGGATCGGTTTTGAGTTCCGGAACGCCCAGGGAGTCGGCCAGGTCCTCCCACTGCTTCTGCTGGTTGGCGGCGATATTGACGTAGCCGTCCTGGGTGCGAAAGGTGCCCGAGGGGGCGGCGGTGAAATTGTCGTTGCCCATCAGCACCGGCTGCTGGTTGCCGATCAGCAGGTTGGCCGCCACCCAGCCCATGAGCGGCATGATCGAGTCGAGCATGGCGATGTCGATGAACTGCCCCTCACCACTGCGCTCGCGGTGGTAAAGGGCGGCCATGATGGCGAAGGCGGCGTTCAGGCCGCCGACCGTGTCGCAGACCGGGAACCCGGCGCGCAGCGGGTTGAGCCGCTCGTCGCCGTTGACGGCCATGACCCCGCTCAGGCCCTGGATGATCTGGTCGTAGGCCGGCTTGAAGGCGTCGGGACCGGTCTGGCCGAAGCCGGAGATGGCGCAGTAGATGACCTTGGGGTTGATCTCACAGATTTTTTCGTAGGAGAAGCCGAGCTTGGCCATGACTCCGGGGCGGAAATTCTCCACCACCACATCGGTCGTCTTGAGGAGCTTGCGGAAAATCTCCTTGCCCTCCTCGAACTTGAGATTGAGGGTCAGCGATTTCTTGTTGGCATTCTGCGCCAGGAAACTGGTTCCCATCAGCTGCTTGTTGAGGGGATTGACGTTGCCCAGCTTGCGGGCAAGGTCGCCGCCGTCGGGATTCTCGATCTTGATCACCTCGGCGCCCAGCAGCGCCAGGTGCATGGTGCAGAACGGCCCGGAAAGAACGTTGGTCAGGTCGAGGACCCTGATTTTCTCCAGTAGTTTCATAGAATGCTCTCCTTCACTGTGCTTTTTCAAAATGGACGATGGAGCCCGCCTTCAGGATGAAGCCGGGCAATTCGCGGTTGAAGAAGCGGCCGAGATCGCGGGCGGTCTCCACGAGCTTCTCCAGGTCGATCTCACCGGCCAGGCCTTGTCGCTGCAACGAGTGGACCAGGTCCTCGGTGCAGACATTGCCGGCCGCCACCTTGGTGAAGGGGCAGCCGCCCAGCCCGCCCAGGGCCGATTCAAAGTACTTCACCCCCGATCTCATGGCGGCGTAGCAGTTGGCCAGCCCCAGGCCGTAGGTGTTGTGGAAATGGCAGGCCAGCTCGACCTTGCCGTCACGCTTGAGGATCTCGGCATACAGGGACTCGACCTGGGGTGGATAGGCGTGGCCGGCCGTGTCGGCCAGGCTGATGTTGCGGATGCCGGCGGCCAGATAGCGGTCGACGATGGACAAAACGCGCTCGGGAGGGATGGGGCCCTCGAAGCCGCAGCCGAAGGCCGACTGAATGGAAACCTGGACCCGTTTCTGCGCCTTCAGGGCCGCCTGGGCCATGGCGATGATCTGGCCGACGGCCTCCTCGGTCCCCTTGCCGGTGTTCTTGCGGCTGTGGGTATCGCTGGCCGAGACACCCATGCAGAACATGCCGACCCCGCATTCCATGCCCCGCTCCAGCCCCTTCTCGTTCAGGACCAGCCCCGACAGGACGGCCGCTGCCGGCGTCTTTCCCGACTGGCCGAAATGGGCGAACAGCTTGTCGGTGTCGGCCATCTGCGGGACCTTCTCGGGATTGACGAAAGAGCCGAGCTGCACGATCTTGATGCCGGCCGCCAGCAGGGCGTCAACCCAGGCGATCTTTTTTTCCAGCGGCACGACCTGCTTTTCGATCTGCAGCCCGTCGCGCAGGCCAACCTCGTGCATCGTGATTTCATTCATCGGGCGTTCTCCCTGCATCTGTCTCTCATGGTTGCCGGGGTGTTGGGGCTACAGCTTCGCCGCGATCGCCTCGGCCATCTCCAGCGTCTTGTTGCCGCCGCCCATGTCGTAGGTGCGCACCTTGCCTTCCTTGATGACCTCAGCGACGGCCTTCTCGACCTTGGCGCCCATCTCCTTTTCTCCCAGCCAGTCGAGCATCATCTTGGCCGCCAGGATGGTGGCGATGGGATTGGTCTTGTACTGGCCGGCGTACTTGGGAGCCGAGCCGTGGGTGGGCTCGAAGACGGCCAGCTTGTCGCCGATGTTGCCCGAGCAGCCGAAGCCCAGGCCGCCGACCATCTGGGCGCAGAGGTCGGAGACGATGTCGCCGAACATGTTGGTGGCCACCAGCACCGAGTAGTTCTTGGGGTTCTTCAGCAGCCACATGCAGATGGCGTCGATATTGGCGTCGTCCATCTGGATGCCCGGGAAGTCCTTGGCCACTTCCTTGCCGATGTCCAGGAACAAGCCCTCGGTGGCACGCACGACATTCGCCTTGTGGATGATGGTGACCTTGGGATAACCGTGCTTCTTCGCGTACTCGAATGCGGCGCGGATGATGCGCTCCGAGCCCTTGCGGGTGTTGATCTTGCAGGTGATGGCATACTGGTCCAGGGGCACGTCCTTGAAGGCGGCGAAGCCCTTGGCGTTCTTCAGCAGCACATCCTTGACTTCCTGGGGAACCGGGCTGAATTCCACCCCAGAGTACAGGTCCTCGGTGTTCTCGCGGAAAACCACGAGATCGATCCCTTCCTTGAAGTTGATGGGATTGCCCGGATAGGCCTTGCAGGGGCGCAGGCAGGTCCAGAGGTCGAACAGCTGGCGCATGCGCACGATGGGCGAGCGGTAGACCAGACCCTTGCCCTTCAGCTCGGGGATCAGCTCAGCCTCGGCCGCCTTGACCGGCTTGGAGGTGATGGCGCCGAACATGGCGGCATCGACGGTCTTCAGAAGATCGATGGTACGCTGCGGAAAGCACTCGCCCTCCTTGCACCAGAATTCCCAGCCGATGTCGCCGTGAATGTACTCGGCGTTGAATTTCAGTTTGTCGAGGACGATCCTGGCCGCTTCCATCACTTCCTTGCCGATGCCGTCGCCCGGCAGCCAGGCGATCTTGTACTTCTTACTCATGCGTTCCTCCTTGGTAGGCAGTAATGCACGGGGTGTATATCATAAAAAAAAAACCCAGTCAATTGATCCTACGACAGGCGGCTAGCGCCCTTTGCCCCGGCGCGAAAAAACGATCAGACCCGCCAGGGCCAGGAGAGCGAGAAGATACTCATACGCCGTGGTGATGCCATGGACGCCGAAGGCCACCAGCGTGGCCGTTTCGCGGGGAAAACCCATCATGACCAGCACCCCGACCATCCCCCCTTCCCAGACCCCGAACTGGCCGATGGCCGGTATCGGCAGGGTGGCGATCAATTCGGTGGCCGAGACGCCGATGATCAGGTCCCAGAAATTCGGGTGCGGGGCGGTGACTCCCGCTCCGACCAGGAGCGCTTCGGTCAGCGCCAACAGGGCGGCGTACTTGCCGACACGGATGGCCAGCGACAGGGCCAGGAGGCGAGGCAGTATGCCCTGGCCGCGGACGATCTCCATCGACATCGCGATCCGCTCCAGGAAGGCGGCACCCCGCGCCCAGACGCTGTTTTCCCTGCCACGCGCCAGGGCCCGCGGCATTCCCGCGAACCAGCGGGTCAAAGGACCGAGCCACCAGGCCGCGGCCGCCGAGGCGGCAAAGAAGATCAGCGCGAAGGCCGCAATCCAACCCAGGGAGAGGGATGACCCGCCCTGCGGCGCAGCGATGCCGAAGCGCACCGCCGTTGCCAGAAGCAGCAGCGGGCCCAGGGTGAGCAGGTCGAAAACGAACGACACAATGAATGTCGCCGCGGCCGATTCAGTCGCCACGGAGAAGCGCCGGTTCATCAGCCAGACATAGGACCCCAGCGAAGCCAGCCGGGCCGGGACCAGGTCACCGAGGGCATTCTGCACCAGTGTCGCGCCGAAGATCTGGCCTGCGGCCGGCTTCGGCGCCGGCAGGGCCATGCGGAAGCGCGCGGCCCTGAGCCAAAGGACCGCCAAGGCGATCAGCGCATAAAGTGCCAGCCTCCAGGAAGACGCAGAAAGAATGCTTTGAACGAGCCCTTGCCACGACAGTCCGCGCATCAGCAGCCAGACAAGAACGACCGAGACCGCCGTCGGAATGATGATCGCGGTAAGTGTCCGGCCCCTTTTTTGCCCGGCAGTTTTCTTCGCGAACGAGGCGCTCATGGATTCCTGTTGCTGCTCCCAGCTTGCGCTACCAGCGGGGCGAGGAGACGATGCCAGGCCGCGGCCAACTCGCGATACCCCTCTTCGCTGGGATGGACATCGGGAAGCAGGTCGGGCCTGGCCAAGAAGAGGGCGTGGTGGTCGGCCAGGAGCAGCTCCCGCCGCCGGGCGAGCTCGCGTATCGCCGGATTGATTTCCCCCTGAACGCGGGCCTGGGAGCCGGCATCGAAGTGCCAGCGGACCTGCACCGGGATCGGAGGGATCGTGGCCAGGAGGATTCGCGGCGAACGACCGTCCGGATTGCGATGGCTTCCGATCCGGTCCAGGATCGCTCCCAGGTTTTTTTTGAACTGTTCGGTCGTCGTCGCGTGACTGTCGATGCGCAGGTCGTTCGTGCCCAGCTGGAGCAGGACCCAGTCGGGATTGGACCGCTCGATGACCCGCGATCTCCCGAGAAAACGGAGGTACTCGGCGGTGCTGTCTCCCTTGACGCCGGCATTGATCACCTGGACCGGCAAGCCGTCCCGCGCCATGAGCTCCCTGAGATGACGGGGATAGCTGGCCGCGGTGATGCTGTCACCGGCGCATAGGATCACCGGCAGGCCGCTCAGCGGCGGTACCGCCGGATCGCGGCGGCAGCCGGCGGCGAGGAAATGGAGGAGGCAGAGCAGGAGGGGGCGGAAAACAGGCTTCACCGGCCGTCCTTCTCCGGAGCCCAATCCGGCATGCGGTCATCGGCGCCGGCGGGGCTCAGCAACAGCGGGGTCCCGCCAGCGGCCGGAACGATCGCCAGCGACCAGGGGCCGTTTTTGGATCCTTTGGTCGTTTCGTAGACGATCCATTTCCCGTCGGGTGACCAGGCCGGGTTGTAGTCGTAACTGTCGTCGCCATAGGTGACGCGGGTCTTGTTGCCGCCATTGGCGTCCATGATCCAGACGTCTCCCATGCCATCGGCCACATCCGAGACATAGGCGATCCGCCTGCCGTCCGGAGACCAGTCGGGGCGGCAGTTGCCCCCTTTGGCCGTGATGGCCTTTACTTCGGAACCATCGGTGTTCATGAGGTAGATATCCCACCCCAGCTTGCCCCGGGCGAAGACGATTTGCTTCCCGTCGGGTGAAACGCTGGGAAGAATACTGCGCCAGAAGCTGTCGGTCAGCTGCTTTTCGCGGCGGGTAGCCGGCTCGAGGGCAAAGATGTTCTCCCGGCCCGAGCGGTTCGAGCCATACACAATGACGGCTCCGCCGGCGCCCCAGCACGGATCGAAGCAGGGAAACCGCGGATCGGTGAGCCGCTCGGCCTTAGCGCCGTCGGCGTCCATTAACCAGACGGCGGCGGCGCCGCCCCGCGTGGAGTGGAAAGCGATACGCGAGCCGTCGGGTGATACGCTGGGAGTGATGTCGTCGGCCGGCGACGTGGTCAGGCGCGTCCTGGCGCCAGTGGCGAGGTCGAGGGAAAAGATCTGCCAGAGCCCATCATCGGCCCGCGACTGGAAGAGTATGCGCCCCTTTTCGGGCCTGCCGGCGGGAACCGACACGCCCTGCCGGGAAAAATCATCCCTGGGAAAGCTCTCCCGGCCTTTCCAGTCATTGAAGGCAAGAACGGCCAGGACGAGCAAGGCGACAATCGCCCCGGCGGCCGCTAACTTCATTGCGAATTTCCCCGCAACCGACTGCGCCGCGCCGACACGGGCCACAGGATTGGCTGTTTTTTCCATAATGAGATTGTAGGGATTTTCGGACCGAATTGCAATGTGTCCCGTGTTTTGCTAAAATGACGCTTCATCCGGGGAAACCCGATCCCATGAACAAAAAAAAACAATCCGAGCGCCGGACCGCTTCGTTTGTCAGCCTGGGCTGCTTCAAGAACACCGTAGACAGCGAGGTGCTGGCCGGCATGCTGACGCAAAGGGGGATGGAGATCGTCTCTGAATACGAGAACCCGGACTGGCTGGTGGTCAACACCTGCGGTTTCATTCGCGACGCCAAGGAGGAAAGCATCGGGGAGATCCTGGCGGCCCTGGAAAGGAAGGAGAAGCGGGAAATCGGGAACGTGGCCGTTTTCGGCTGCCTGATCCAGCGTTACCATGAAGAATTAAAGGCAACCTTTGCCAAGGCCGACATTCTCTGGGGGGTCAATGACATGGAAGCGCTGGCCGAAGCCATCGCCAGCGGACAGGCCGCGGTGTACGAAGACAGGGAGCCATTTCTTTACTCCGATCGCAACCAGCGCCCCGCCTTCACGACGCGCAACTCCTCCTTTGTTAAAATCTCGGAAGGCTGCAGCATGGCCTGCAGCTTCTGCGCCATCCCGCAGATCCGCGGACCGTTCCGCTCGCGCACCGTGCCCTCGCTCCTGAGGGAAGCCGAAGCCCTGAAAAAAAGGGGGGTGGAGGAGCTGAACCTCATCTCCCAGAACTCGACCTGTTTCGGCAGGGACCGCGAGGCGAGATCCCGGCTGCCGCTCCTGCTGAAGGAGATGGCGGGGCTGGGCTTTCGCTGGCTGCGGGTGCTCTACCTGATGCCCGAGGAGGTGACGCCGGAGATCCTTGACGGCTTCGAGCAGCCGACGGTCCTGCCCTATTTCGACCTGCCCTTCCAGCATGTCGCTCCCGGAGTGCTGAAAAGGATGAACCGCGGCGGGAGCTACGAGAAGAATCTGCGACTGGTGCGGGAGATCCGCAAGCGCTTCCCCAATGCCGTCCTGCGCAGCACCTTCATCGTCGGCTTCCCTGGCGAAAGCGAGGCCGACTTCAGGCAGCTCCTCGATTTCAGCGGTGAGGCCGCCTTGGAGCGCATCGGAGCCTTCGCCTTTTCGCCTGAGGAGAACACGCCCAGCTTCGCCCTGCCGGGCCGCAGAAAGCCAGCGATCGTCGAGCAAAGAAGGAGACAGCTGCTCGATGTCTCGGACCGCAATATGCGGAGGTTCAACAAGACCCTGGTCGGAAAAGTCCTCGCTTTCCTGCCGTTGGCACCCTGGAGCAACGGCAAAACCATTGGCCGCGTCTGGGCGCAGGCTCCCGAAGTGGACGGGCTCTGCGAAGTGAAAACCGCCTTTGACGAGCGCGCTACCATGTTCCCTGTTCGGATCAGCGGCTTCCGCAATGAAATGCTGCTTGGAGAAAAGCAATGAAGAAAATCGGAATCGTGATCGCCACTTTTTTCGGCACCGGTTACCTGCCGGTTGCCCCGGGCACCTGGGCGTCGGCGGCAACAACGCTGATCGTGTATTTTACCCCCCTTTCCCGCCTGCCGTTCATCATGCTGGCCGCGGTGACCGCAGCCATCTTCGCCGTGGGCATCTCGGCCGCCTCTGTCAGCGAAACGGTTTTTGCCAGAAAGGATCCCCGGCCTTGCGTGATTGACGAAGTGGCCGGGCAGTTGGTCAGCCTTTGGTTCCTGCCGCGCCAGGCCGGGCTTTATGTCGCCGCCTTCTGCCTTTTCCGTGTTTTCGACATTCTGAAGCCTTTTCCCGTGCGGCGGAGCGAGTCGCTGCCCCGCGGCCTGGGCATTATGGTCGACGACGTGCTGGCCGGGCTTTATGCCCTGGCGGTCCTGTCCCTGGCGCGCGGCTTCCTTGTCAAATGAATCCGCCTCAAACCGGGAGAAAGCGAGTCCCAATTGCTTTTCCGGGTGAAAAAGTGTAAACTATGTCCTGATTGCAAAAGGAGGACCCTACCATGGCCAAAGAATGTGATATATGCGGGAAAAAGCCGGTCTACGGCCATAACGTCAGCCATTCCCATAAATTGACCAATCGCCGCTGGGAACCCAACCTGCAAAAGGTCAAGGTGGTGGTCGACGGGGAAACCAAGTCCCTGCGGGTATGCACCGCCTGCATCCGCTGCGGCAAGATCAAAAAGGTCGGCTGACCGCTGCCTCCGGATTGAAAACCCAACTCCCAAACGCTTTCGCTTCAAGCAAACGGATCGGTATCATCGGCGGCAGTTCACCTGCCCCTCGGCATCTTCAGCTCGCGGAGGCCATGGGTCGGCTGGTCGCCGAGAACGGCTTTGTTCTGGTCAACGGCGGATTGAAGGGGGTCATGGAGGCCTCGGCCAAGGGGGCCAAAGCCGGCGGCGGCTGGGTCGTTGGCATCCTGCCGGGAAAGGCGGCCCAAGAGGCAAATCCATATACGGACATCGCCATCCCTACCGGGCTGGGATACCTGCGCAACGCCCTGGTGGTGCTGAACTCCGATTGCCTGGTGGCCATCAATGGCTCCTACGGCACCCTCTCCGAGATCGCCTACACCCAGATCTACGGGAAAAGAGTGTTCGGCATCGAGACCTGGGACATCCCTGGAGTGAGCGCCGTAGAGAGCCCGCAGGCCGCCATGGAGGCCATTCAGGCTTTTTTTCGCAGGCAGAAGTAGGACAGGCAAGACGCCAATGACCAACAACTACCGCGTGGTCGTACACTTCGACGGCACCGAATATTACGGCTGGCAGTTCCAGACCCCCCAATACCGGACCATCCAGGCCGAGCTGATCCGCGTGCTGAAAGTCATCGCCAAGAAACAGGTGCTGGTCACCGGCAGCTCACGCACCGACGCCGGCGTCCATTCCAGCGGCCTGACAGCCAATTTCCATCTTCCGGTCGCCATCCAGACCGACTCCCTGAAGCGGGCCATGAACTCGCTGCTGCCCAGGGATATCCGCATCATGGAGTGCGAGCTGATGGACAAATCGTTCAATGCCCGTTTCGGCGCCGTCAGCAAGACCTACCTGTACCGCATTTTCACGGGCCAGGTCCAGTCGCCTTTCAGCCTGCGCTTCGCTCTGCACCTGCCTTATCCCCTCGACCTGAAGGCCATGCGCCGGGCAACGAAGCACTTTATCGGCACCAAGGACTTCACTTCCTTTTCTTCCGACGAGCCCGGAAAGAAGAAGGTCCGCGAGATCGACGAGTTCACGATGCGGGTGCGCAACGAGGAGATCGTGTTCACCGTGCGCGGCAAGAGCTTCCTGCGTTACATGGTGCGCAACATGGTCGGCACGCTGATCGACGTCGGCCGCGGCAAGATCCGTCCAGAGGATATTCCCGCCATCTTCGCGGCCCGGGACCGCCGCCAGGCCGGGCAAACCGCGCCGGCCAAGGGATTGACGCTGGCCCGGGTCGACTATGTTCCGGGGCCCGGTCCGGATGGGAGCGATTGAGAGCGGGCGTCAGCCGCGGGCGGCCTTCTCCAGCAAAAACGCGTGCATGGACTCGGCCGCCTTCTTGCCGTCGCCCATGGCCAGGATGACGGTCGCCCCGCCGCGGACAATGTCGCCACCGGCAAAGATCTCGGGCACGGCGGTTTGCATGGTCTCCTCGTTGACGACGATCGTTCCCCATTTCGTGACTTCCAGCCCCTGGATCGATTGGGGGATCAGCGGGTTGGGGTCGGTGCCGACGCCGACAACCACCGTATCCACATCGATCAGGTACTCCGAGCCAACGATGGCCACCGGCCGCCGCCGCCCCGAGTCATCGGCGGCGCCCAAGCCCATTTTCTGCACCTTCATCTGCCGCACCCGCCCCTCGTTGTCGGCGAGGTATTCGACGGGATTGGTCAAGGTCAGGAATTCGACCCCTTCTTCCTTGGCATGGTGGACTTCCTCGATGCGGGCCGGCATCTCCTGCTCCGAGCGGCGGTAGACGATCATCGCCTTTTCGGCGCCCAGGCGCACGGCGGTGCGCACCGAGTCCATGGCCGTGTTGCCGCCGCCGACCACCGCCACGCACTTGCCGCGCACGATCGGCGTGTCGTAGGCGGGGAACTGGTAGGCCTTCATGAGGTTGACCCGGGTGAGGTATTCATTGGAGGAATAGATGCCGATGGAGTTCTCGCCGGGAATGCGCATGAATTTCGGCAGCCCGGCGCCGCTGCCGATGAAAAAGCCCTGGTATCCCAGCGTCTTCATGTCGTCGATGGTGAGGGTCTTGCCGACGACCACGTTCCTTTCGAAACGGACGCCGATCGCCTCCAGGTAGGCGATCTCCGAGCGCACGATGTTCTTGGGCAGGCGGAATTCCGGGATGCCGTAGCTTAACACTCCAGCCAGCTCGTGCAGGGCTTCAAAAACAGTGACCCGGCAGCCGAACTTGGCCATCTGGCCGGCAAAGGTCAGGCTGGCCGGTCCCGAGCCGATGGCCGCCACCTGCATGCCGCTGTTGTTCACGAGGGGCGTGGCAGAAGCCGCTCCGGCCTGGCGCTCGCAGTCCGAGGCGAACCGTTCCAGGTAGCCGATGGCCACGGGCGGCTTTTTCATCTTCTGATAGACGCATAGCGCCTCGCACTGCACTTCCTGCGGACACACCCGGCCGCACACGGCGGGCAGGGCATTGGTCTCCTTGAGTTTTTGCGCCGCTCCCAAGAAATCCCCTTTTTCGATGCGCTTGATGAACCCCGGGATATTGATATTGACCGGGCAGCCGCTGACGCAGGAGGGGGTGGCGCAATCCAGGCAGCGCTTCGCCTCCCTGACGGCCATCTCCTCCGGCAAGCCGCTATTGACCTCCCGGAAGCCCGTGATCCTTTCTGTGGCTGGCAATTCGGGCATCGTGACGCGGGGCAAGCCGCTTCTCTCCTTGGCGTTCATTTTCCCTCGCAGCTCTTCCCGCCAATCCTGGCTCCGGTCCGCATTCATTTCTTGGGAGTCGACGGCCATGACGTTTCTCCTTCAGGGCAACGTGCCAAGGTAACTGTCATAGGACTCTTTTTCCTCGGCCCTGTACGTGTTCAAGCGCTTGATCATTTCGTCATAATCGATTTCATGGGCATCGAATTCGGGCCCGTCGACGCAGACAAAGCGGGTCTTGCCGCCGACGGATACCCGGCAGGCGCCGCACATGCCGGTGCCATCGACCATGATCGTGTTCAGGCTGGCGATGGTCGGGACATTGTATTTTTTGGTCAGCAGGGCAACGAACTTCATCATCACCGCCGGCCCGATGGCCACGGCCAGCTGGACGGGCTCACGCACCAAAACCTCCTCGATGCCCACCGTGATCACGCCCTTTTTGCCATAGGAGCCGTCGTCGGTCATGATGATCGTCTCGTCGGCGAACGCCGCCATCTCTTTCTCCAGGATCAGGAGATCCCGGTTCCGGGCGCCCAGGACCGCGATCAGTTTGTTGCCGGCATTCTTGAACGCGCGGGCGATCGGATAAAGGGGGGCGATGCCCACCCCGCCGCCGCAGGCCAGGACCGTCCCCAACTTGTCCACATGGGTCGGCCGGCCCAGGGGGCCGGAAACATCGAGGAACGCTGCACCGGGAGCCAGGTTCGCGATCTTGTGCGAGGAGGTGCCGACTTTCTGGATGATCAGGGTAATGGTCCCGCGCTCCTTGTCGGCATCGGCAATGGTCAGCGGAATGCGTTCCCCCTTTTCATCCGTGCGCACGATGACGAACTGGCCCGGGTTCTGCTTTTTCGCGATCAAGGGAGCTTCAACGACCAGCTTCACCACATTGTCCGACAAGGACTCTCTGTCAACAATCATGTTCATTAGGACAGCCTCCCGAATTGTTAACCATATCAAAATGACGATGTAAAAACAAATCTCATCTCCAAGTGAAGTTTTTGTGAAAACACATTATTGCAAAACATAAAGAAATTGTATAGCAAATTAGTTTATGTCGGAATACCTTCTGCCCATAACGGTTTTCACCATTCATGTAAGCGCTAAAATTGTTGTCACTATTCCAAAACGCTGAATGGACAAAGATCTCCGGGAAAAAGTGTAAAGAAAACGATCAGCGGACAATGGAAATAGTGCAGGTCCTTGATGAAATCCCTTGATTCCCCCGCTTTTTCAACTTGGCACGTCAATTGCTTATGGAATAATGGGCAAGCCAATGAGCACCCGGAAATTAAAAAAAGGAGAATAAAATGAATGAAAAAAAGATTTTGTTGATCGACGACGAGACGTCGCTGCAGCGCAGCCTGGCCATCGGCCTGATGCAAAAGGGATATGAAACCGAAGCCTGTGAAAACGGGATCAGCGGCCTGAAGGCCCTGGAGACGTTCAGAAAGAACCGCACCCCCCTGCATTATGTGGTGGTAGACGTCCGCCTGCCCGATATCGACGGCATCAAGTTGCTCAAGGTGATCAAGTTCAACTATCCCGAACTGCCCGTCGTCGTGATCACCGGCTACGGCAATAACGCGACCGAGGCCGACGCCAGGTCGGAAAAAGCCGACGCCTACCTGGAGAAACCGTTCACCGCCGAGGAACTGGCAGAGATTTTCGCCGGCCTCCCCAGCAAAGACGCCCTGCCGGCTGTTGCTGAAAACGAAAGCCCCGAGCCCGGCGGCGAGAAGTCGGTCAGCGCTTACGTGCTCCTGAATTTCGCCGATACGGCCGACTTGAGCGCCGCCTACCAGGAGCTGTACTTCATGGACAACATGCTCTACTGCGATGCAATCAAGGGCGATTTCGATTTGGCCCTGCTGCTGCAGGCGGCAACGATGTCCGAAATCCAGGCCATGGTCGAGACCAGGATCAAGAAGCTGCCCGGCATAACCGAGGCCGTCTTCCTGCCGGTGGATACGCCGCAGCTCTCGGCAAGCGCCGTTGACATCATCAGCACGGTGGACAAGGCGCTCGGGCGCGAAAAAGGAAACCCCGATTTGGCCAACAACGCCAACTTCGCCCGGAGTGCTTCATCCTACGTTTTCCTGGAGATCGAAAAGGAAAAGCTGGAAACCATTTTCCCCACGCTCTATATCAACGAGCAGGTCGTCTCCTGCGATTGCATCTCCGGCAACTTCGACATCGTGCTGCTGATGCAGGGGGCCAGCTTCGCCGAGATCGACCGCAACATCGCGACCAAGATCAAGCCCCTGGAAGGCGTGCTGCGCATCAAGGAAACGCCCATCATCAAACTGTTTGAAATGTAAGGCGAAATGTAAGATAATGGGGGCATGAACCCCAACGACCAACTGAAGGCTCAGCAGAAAAAGAACGGGCTCGCCGGCTTCAAAGTCGATCTGTGGAACTATGAGGGGGAACAGGGCGCCCTGATCCCCCTGCTGCAGGCAGCCCAGGACACGTACGGCTACATCCCCGCTTCGGCAATCGACCAGATCAGCGAGATCGTCGGCATCCCAGCGGCCGAGATCTACGGGGTGATCACGTTCTACTCCCAGTTCCGCCTCAAGCCGCTGGGAAAATACCTGATCAAGATCTGCGACGGCACCGCCTGCCACGTCAACGGCTCGGAGCGGATCGCTTCCATCGTCGAGGACGAGCTGCAGATCAGCGGCAACGACACCACCGAGGACGGCTTGTTCACCCTGCAGAAAGTGGCCTGCCTCGGCTGCTGTTCCCTGTCGCCGGTGATCATGATCAACGACGAGACCTACGGACGGCTTACGCCCAAGAAGGTCCAGCAATTATTGAAGGAATACAAAGCGAAAGCCACAGATCCACAAACCGCCTGAATCGCGAGAAGGAGAAGCACCATGAAGACCATCAAAGTCGGTCTCGGCACATGCGGAGTTTCGGCCGGTGGTGAAAAGGTCTACACCGCCCTGAAAGAGGAGATCGCCCGGGAGAGGATCCCCGTCCAGCTGCTGGAGACGGGATGCATGGGGAACTGCTACCAGGAGGTTCTCCTCGAGATCATCGACGAGAAAGGCCACAGCCGCATGTACGGCAACGTGACGCCGGACAAGGTCAAGCGGATCCTCGACGAGCAGGTCCGGCAGGACAAGCCCATCGGCGAATGGATCGTGAAGGGGACGGACGCGGCCGCCGAGGACACGTTCTTTTCCAAGCAGAAGCGCATCGTGCTGCGCAACTGCGGCATCATCGACCCCAACTCCATCGAGGAGTACATCGCGCAAGGCGGCTACCTGGCGATCCAGAAAGTGCTGAAGGAGTGCACGCCCGAGCAGGTCATCGAAGCCGTCCTGAAGTCCGGGCTGCGCGGCCGCGGCGGGGCCGGATTCCTGACCGGTCTGAAATGGCGCTTTTGCCGCCAGGCCGCGGGAGACAAGAAATACATCATCTGCAACGCCGACGAGGGCGATCCCGGTGCCTTCATGGACCGCAGCACGCTGGAAAGCGACCCGCACACGGTGCTGGAAGGCATGATGATCGGCGCCTATGCCTGCGGTGCCGATGAGGCCTACATCTACTGCCGCGCCGAGTATCCCATGGCGGTAAGGCGGCTGCAGCACTCCATCAAGAAAGCGACCGAGAAAGGCTTCCTGGGCAAAAACATCTTCGGGTCCGGAATGAACTTGAAGATCAAGATCAAGGAGGGTGCCGGAGCCTTCGTCTGCGGCGAGGAGACGGCCCTGATCGCCTCCATCGAGGGCAAACGGGGCATGCCCCGCTTCCGGCCGCCTTTCCCGGCCCAGAAGGGATTGTGGGGCAAGCCGACCAACATCAACAACGTGGAGACTTACGCCAATGTCCCCTGGATCATCGTCAACGGCGCCGAGGCCTTCGCCGCCATGGGCACCGAGAACAGCAAGGGGACCAAGGTCTTCGCCCTGGCCGGCAAGATCGCCCGCGGCGGCCTGGTCGAAGTTCCCATGGGCCTGACCATCAACGAGATCATCTACGACATCGGCGGCGGCATCCGCGACGACAAGAAGTTCAAGGCCGTACAGATGGGTGGCCCGTCGGGCGGCTGCATTCCGGCCTCCATGGGCGACCTGCAGATCGATTACCAGCAGATCAACAAGACCGGGGCCATCATGGGCTCGGGCGGCATGGTGGTCATGGACGAGACGACCTGCATGGTCGAGATGGCAAAATTCTTCCTGCGCTTCACCCAGGACGAGAGCTGCGGCAAGTGCACCTTCTGCCGCATCGGCACCAAACGCATGCTGGAGATTTTGGAGCGCATCACCGACGGCCGGGGCCGGGAAGGCGACATCGAGCTTCTGGAGGACCTGGCCGACAAGATCCGCAACAACACCATCTGCGGCCTTGGCCAGACGGCTCCCAACCCGGTGCTGACCACATTGAAGTATTTCCGCGACGAGTATGAAGCCCACATCCGCGACAAGAAGTGCCCGGCCCACAGCTGCGCGCCGCTGCTGACCTTCACCATCCTGGCGGACGCCTGCACCGGCTGCACCCTCTGCGCCCGGGTCTGCCCCTCCAAGGCCATCACGGGCGAGAAGAAGAAAGCGCACCTCATCGACCAGGCCCTGTGCGTCAAGTGCGGCAAGTGTTTCGAGACCTGCAACTTCAAAGCCATCGTCAAAGAGTGAAGGGGAAAGCAGCCATGGACAAAGTGAAACTGACCATCGACGGAAGGGAAGTGACCGCCCGCGCCGACCAGACCATACTGGAGGCGATCCAGGAAAACGGCATCGCCGAGATCCCGACCTTGTGCCACGAGCCCAAGCTGCCGCCCTACGGCTCCTGCTACCTGTGCGTGGTGGAGGTCGAGGGCGTGGCCAAGCTGATCCCGTCGTGCTCCAGCCCGGTGGCCGACAAGATGGTCGTCCACACCGACAACCCGCGCATCCGTGAAGCCCGCAAGACCGCCCTGGAACTGCTGCTCTCGAACCATTACGCCGACTGCCTGGCCCCCTGCCAGCAGACCTGCCCCGCCGGGGTCGACGTCCAGGGCTACATCGCCCTGATCGCCATGGGCAAGCCGCGCGAGGCCGTCCGCCTGATCAAGCAGACCAATCCCCTGCCCCTGGTCTGCGGCCGCGTCTGCGTGCGCGAGTGCGAGGTGGCCTGCCGCCGCAACCGCGTCGACGACCGCGTGGGCATCGACTACCTGAAGCGCTACGCCACCGACATTGACATCGAGGATCCCTGGACGCCCGAGGTGCCTCCGGCCAACGGCAACAAGGTGGCCGTAGTGGGGGGCGGACCGGCCGGCCTGACCTGCGCCTATTACCTGATCCTGAAAGGCTACGCGGTCACCCTCTTTGAAAGGGCTCCGCATCTGGGAGGCATGCTGCGCTACGGCATCCCCGAGTACCGCCTGCCCAAGGAGCTGCTCGATAAGGAGATCCAGTGGATCACCGACCTGGGCGTGACCGTCAAGACCCAGGCCGCCCTGGGAGCGGATTTCTCGCTCGCGGATCTGAAAAACCAGGGATTCGCCGCCATCTACCTTGCCTTCGGGGCCCAAAAAGCCAAGGGGATGCGTCTTCCCGGAGAAAACGAAATCGAAGGCGTCCTCAGCGGCATCGACTTCCTCTGGCAACTGCAGGGAGAGAAAAAACCGGAGATTTTCGGCAATGTCATCGTGGTCGGCGGCGGCAACACCGCCCTCGACGCCGCGCGCACGGCCAGGCGGCTGGGCGCCGCCAAGGTGACGCTCCTCTACCGCCGCACGCGCAAGGAGATGCCGGCCCATCCCATGGAGATCGAGGCCGCCCTTGAGGAGGGAGTGGAGCTGACCGAGCTCTCGGCCCCGACCGAACTGGTCCAGGAGAACAACCGCCTCCAGGCCCTGACCTGCATCCGCATGGAACTTGGCGAACCCGATGCCAGCGGCCGCCGCAGCCCGGTGCCCAAGGACGGTTCCGAATACCGCCTGCCCTGCGACTTCGTCATTTCGGCCATTGGCCAGGACGTCGACCTTTGCGGCCTGCAGCAGGATCCGCTGCTGAAGTCGACCCGCCACAGCACGCTGGTCTTCAGCGCAAGCACGTTTGAGACCTCGCTGCCCGGAGTGTTCACCGGCGGCGACATGGCCACCGGCCCGGCCGTTGCCATCGACGCCATCGCCCACGGCAAAATCGCGGCCAACGCCATCGACCACTATGTCCGCAGCGGCAAGGCGGTTGGCCGCACGCAGGAGTTTGTCAGCCGCAAGGAGACTTTCGGCGACATCCCCGAGAGCGATTTCGCGGGCTTGGCCAAGATCCAGAAGGAAAAAATGCCCGAGCTGCCCGCCGCGGAAAGAGCCAGAACTTTCGAAGAGGTCGAGCTGGGATTCGCCCCCGCGCAGGCCAAAGCGGAAGCCGGCCGCTGCCTGGAGTGCGGCTGCTCGGCCTATTTCGACTGCGACCTGCGCAAGCACGCCGTGAATTTCGGCGTGGACATCGGGAAATTCGTCGGCGAGGTCAGGAAATACAGGGTGGACAAAGCCCACCCTTTCATCACCCTCGACCCCAACAAGTGCATCGCCTGCGGCCGCTGCGTCCGCACCTGCTCGGAGATCCTGCGCGTTTCGGCGCTGGGCTTCGTCTACCGCGGCTTCAAGTCGGTGGTCCGGCCATCCATGGAAAAAAGGCTTCTGGAGACCAACTGCATCTCCTGCGGCAACTGCATCGCCGCCTGTCCCACCGGCGCCATCGCCGAGAGCCTGCCCTTCGCCAAGCCGGGCCCCTGGGCCGCCAAAAGACATGAGACGATCTGCCATTTCTGTTCGGTGGGCTGCGTGCTGCAATACAAGGTGTTCGCCGCCAATGCCTATGCCGTCGTCGGCACCAGCAGCGCCGCGCACAACAAGGGCTACCTGTGCCACAAGGGGCGCTTCGGCTATCGCTACATGCTGGACGAGCAGCGCCTGCTCTCCCCCCGAGTCAAGGGCAAAAGCGGCCTGAAGGAGGCGTCCTGGGATCTCGCCATCGAGCAGGCCGCCAAGGCCGTGAACGCCATCATCAAGAAGAACGGCCCCGAGGCCGTGGCCGTCCTCGCGTCGCCCCGGCTGGCCAACGAAGAGCTGTACCAGCTGCAAAAATGGGTGCGCGCCGGCTTCAAGACCAACCGCATCGGCAGCTTCAGCAACATGATCCATGGCCGCGACCTCGATGCCCTGGACGACATGCACGGTTTCACCGCTTCCACGACGACCATGGATGAGCTCCAGAACGCCGACGTCATCCTGGTCATGAACGCCGAGCTGACCGAGAACAACCTGGTGGCCGAATTGAAGATCAAGGAGGCGATGAAAAAGGGGGCGCGCCTCATTTCGGTCAATTCGTCTGAAAACCCCCTGAGCCGGATCGCCGACCTTTGGCTCGACCCCAGGCGCGGCACCAACACGGCCCTGGTCGCCGGCCTGGCCCAGGCCCTGATCCAGAGAGGCCGGATCGACCAGGCCTTCATCGACCGACGCACGGAAAACTTCGCGGCATTCCAGGCCGCTATCGCCACGATGGAGGCCCAGCCCACGATCGTACAGACAGGCATCCGGGGCGAGAAATTCGCCCAGGCCGTCGAGATGCTGACTCAGGCCGCCAACATCGTGGTCGTCTATGGCATGGACCAATGCCTGGAAAAATCGCGCGACGACGTCAAGGCCCTGGGGAACCTGCTGCTGCTGCTGGGCAAGACCGGGCAGGCAGGCAACGGCCTGCTCCTCGTCCGCGATTACGCGAACTCCCAGGGTCTGCTGGACATGGGGGTCGACAGCCGCTACCTGCCTGGCTTTGTCCGCCCGGGACAGCCGGAAATCGAGCGCCTGCAAGCGATGTGGGGCATTCCCCTGGATGGCGTCTTCCAACCGCTGGATTTGGCGGCCAAGCTGAAAAAGGGCGAGATCAAGGCCGTGCTGATCTTCGGCGAAGACCCCCTGGCCGTCGCCCAGGCTGGCAGCCTGCTGTCCAAGGTGAAATTCAAGCTGGTCGTCGACTTTTTCCTGACCGCCACCGCCGCCGAGGCCGACGTGGTCCTGCCCATGTCAACGCCCCTGGAGAGCAGCGGCACCTTCACGGCCTGCGACCGCCGCCTGCAGCGCAGCGCCGCCCTGATCCCGCCGGCGGCGGGAAAGACCAACCTGGAGATCATCGGCGAACTGGCGGCGAGGCTGGGCATGGCGCTGACGCCCGGCTCACCCGAGGAGATATTCGCGGAGATCGGCCGGGCCAATCCCTATTACCAGGGGGTGGCAGCGGGCGATTTCTGGGGAAAAACCCTTTTCCAAGAGGCTTTTGCCACCCGCAGCGGCAAGGCAAAATTCCTGCCCATCGTCATCGACCCGGCAACCTGCAACCAGGAAACAGAACCGCTTCTGGCCAGCGAAAACTACCTGCAATTCAAAATAAAAAACAAATTGGTGCTATAATTCCCATGCCGGCATGAGGGGCATCCAGGTGAAACAAGCGATTCAACGCAAAGAGTGCAGCGAGTGCGCCCACAAGCTGGAGCACGACCTGCAGGAACGGATCAAGGAGCTGGAATGCCTTTACAGCATCAGCTCGCAGATCGAATCGGGAAAAAGCCTAGGGCAGATCCTCGAGAATTCGGTGGCCAGCCTGACCAAGGGCGTGCAGTATCCCGAAATAGCGCGCGCCGCCATCATCCTGGACCAGGTCTCCTACCCGCCGGGCGCCACCTTCAGCACCAATCCCCAGGCAACCCTGCAGGCGGATATCGTGGTCAACGGCAAGACCCGGGGCCAGGTCAAGGTCGGCTATGCGAAGCAAAGCGTGTTTCTCGAGGAGGAAAAAAAGCTGATCAAGGAGATCGGCCGCATGATCTCCAAGGCCATCGAGCGCCACGAGCTGCAGTTGGAGCTGAAAAAATACGTCGGCAACCTGAAGGACCTGGTCAGGGCCAAGACCCGGGAGCTGGAAAAATCCACGAAGCGCTTCGAGGACCTTTTCGAGAATGCCCCCGACGGCATCGTCATATCGGAGATGAACGGCGACATCCTGAAGGCCAACCGCGCCTTCTACCGCATGCTCCATTACCCCGAGGACGGGTCGGTCAAGCTGAATTTCGTCACGAACAAGCTGTACGCCAATATCCCCCGCATCCGGCCCATCATTTTCAAGAAGCTCAAGGAAAAGGGGTTTTTCGGGGGGATGGAGATGAGCCTCATCGATTCCCGCGGCCAGCAGTGCCCGGTCATCGGCTCCTTCATCCTGGTCGATTTTGACGGCCGGCGCTGCATCGAGGAGGTGTACAAGGACATCCGCCTGCGCAAGGAGCTGGAGCAGAAGCTGATCGAGCAGAACGAAAACCTGGAAAAAACCATCCAGAAGCGGACGGCCGACCTGGAGAACCAGAAAAACCTGCTGGTCAACAAGAACGCCGAGCTGATCTCGCTCAGCGAGAAACTTGACGAGAGCCGGAACAAGCTGCAGACCCTGTTCGACGCCATCACCGACCAGGTGGTCATGATCGACCGCGATTTCAACGTGAAGATGGCCAACCGCAAGGAGGGCGACGGCGGCAAGTGCTACGCCAAGGTGTTCCGCCGGGCGCAGCCCTGCGCTCAGTGCCCGGGAGCAATGGTCTTCGAGCAGAAGCGCTCGATCACCCTCGAGGAAAAATACGGGGATGAATACTATCTCCTGCAGGCCTATCCGATCTTTGACGAGCAGGGCGAGGTCGACGGCGTGCTCGAATTTTCGCGCCGCATCACCCAGCAGAAGAACATGGAGCTGCAGCTGATGCAAACCGACAAGCTGGCGTCGCTGGGCCAGCTCGTCTCCGGCATCGCCCACGAGATCAACAACCCCAACACCTTCATCCGCGGCAACGTCTCGATCATCCAGGAGGCGATGAAGGACATCCTGCCCCTGCTGGACGCCTGCGCCCGCGACGGCAAGGTCCCGCAGATCGCCCGCCTGAACTACGACGTGTTCCGCAGCAACGTCCTGATCCTGCTGGAGGACATGGCCCAGGGCGCCAACCGCATCAAGGCCATCGTCGACGGCCTGCGCAAGTTCGCCAAGAGGGACGACGGCATGCTGAGCGAGGAGGTGGACCTCAACGAGATCATCCAGAGCTGCCTGAGGCTCGTCGCCAACCAGATCGGCCGCAAGGCCAAGGTCAAGCTGGAGCTGGACGGGACCATCCCGAAGGTCAAGGGCAACTTCCAGCGCCTGGAACAGGTCGTGGTCAACATCCTGATCAACGCGTCGCAGGCCATCGACAAGAAGGTCGGCGCCATCACGGTGCGCACGGCATTTCTGGAGAAGGAGAACGAGAACCTGCTGCGCATCAGCGACGACGGCCGGGGCATCGAGGAGAAGACGTTGAAGCAGATCTTCGATCCTTTCTTCACGACCAAGCGCAACCAGGGCGGGACCGGCCTGGGCCTGTCCATCGCCTACGGCATCATCAAGGAGCACAAGGGGCGCATCGAGGTGGAGAGCCAGGTCGGCTGCGGTACGACGTTCGCCATCCACATCCCGGTTGCGCCCAAGGAAACGCCATGAAGAAAATCCTGGCCATCGACGACGATCAGGCGGTGCTCAACTACCTGAACATCATGCTGCTGCAGACCGGCACCTACCAGGTGGCCACGCTGGCCAACAGCTCCCGGGCCTTCCACGAGCTGAAGGGCAACGACTACGACCTGCTGCTGCTGGACATGGACATGCCCGAAGTCAGCGGGCTGGACATCCTGCGCTTCATCAAGGAGAAGCACATCGACATCGAAACCATCGTGCTGACCGGAGTGGAGGATGTCGAGCTGGCCGTCGCGGCGATGAAGCTCGGCGCCTTCGACTACCTCACCAAGCCGGTCGACAACGACCAGCTGCTCACGGTCATCACCACGGTCCTGGAGAATCGCCGCGCCCGGGGCGGCGGCGCGACGGAGAACGTCCTTTCCCGCGACCAGCTGAATTTCGCGGAGGCCTTCGCGGACATCATCACCCAGGACGACGAGATGATCCGCATGCTGCAGATGGTCGAAAAAATGGCCCAGCCCGACAACAGCATCCTGATCTGGGGCGAGAGCGGGACGGGCAAGGAGCTGATCGCCAAGGCCATCCACCGCATCAGCCGCCGCCGCGACCAGAACTTCGTCGCCGTCAACGCCGGCACCTTTGCCAACGAGCTGTTCTCCTCCGAGTTCTTCGGCCACGACAAGGGGGCCTTCACCGGCGCCGGCACGGCCAAGAAGGGGTTCCTGGAGGAGGCGGACAAGGGAACGCTCTTTCTCGACGAGATCGGCGAGCTGGCGCTGCCCATCCAGGTGAAGCTGCTGCGCGTCCTGCAGGAGGGGGAGTTCTTCCGGCTCGGTTCGACCAAGAACCAGAAGGTGGACGTGCGCATCCTCGCCGCCACCAACAAGGACCTTTTGAGCGAGATGAAGAAAGGGAACTTCCGCAAGGATCTTTTTTACCGCCTGAACATGAGCTCCGTCTATCTGCCGCCACTGCGCGAGCGCCGCGGGGACATCCCCCTTCTATGCCAGCACTTCCTCGAAAAATACAGCGAGCAGAACCAAAAAAAGATCCAGAAAATTTCCGCTGCGGCCATGCGCCTGCTCAACCAGTACGACTACCCGGGGAACATCCGCGAGCTGATGAACATCATCAACAGCGCCATCATCATCGAGACCGGGACCGAGCTGCAAAAGAAATCGCTCCCCCATTATTTCCTGGAGAATTCCCACGTCAAGGAAGCCGTCCTGCCCGGGCAGCCGCTCCTGGCCCTGACCGAGATCGAGAAAGAGCAGATCAGGAAAGTATTGGCCCACACCAGGGGCAACAAGAGCCAGGCGGCGAAGATCCTGGGAATTTCGCGGGTCAACCTGCTGGCCAAGATCAAGAAATACCAGCTCCAACCTTGAAGAACGGCGGGCGGGCGGCTTACTTCCCCGCGGCCAGGGCGGAGAGGATCTTCAGATACTTGGCTTCGATGGTCTCCCAGGAATAATTCTCCTGGAAAAATTTCCGGCCGTTGGCCCCCAGCCGCCCGCGCAGGCCGGCATCGTTGCTCAGGGCCAGGAACGCCTCGCGGAACTCGTCGTAATCGGTGTACCACAGGCCGGCGTTGCTGCGCCGGCACTGGCCGCGCAGCACCTCGGTGCGGCCGTTGGCCAGGACCGGCTTGCCCAATGCCCAGGCCTCCAGGGCCACCATGGAGAGCGACTCGAACTGCGAGGGCATGACCAGGAACTCGGCGCCGGCCAGCAGGTCGAACTTGTCCCGATCCTTCTGGAAGCCCAGGTGGACGATGGCGGGATCATCCGGAACCGGAACATGGGCCTTGCCGACCAGCACCAGTTTCAGTTCGGGTTTTTCCTCTGCCAGCAAGCGCAGGTAGAAGCGAAACAGCTCGGGGACTCCCTTGTTCTCGTCGAGGCGGCCGACATAGACAAAAAAGCGGCCGTCGATCCCCAGGCGGGCACAAGCCCCCTGTGGGTCAAAGCGCTCGGGGATCTCGGAACCGACGCCGACCACCTCACCGGGAACGGCGTCGTTGCCCGACACGCGGTGGATCAGTTCCTTCTCTTCCGGCGAATTGTAGACGATCGCCGCCGGCAGGTTGAAAAAATCCCGGAACAGGCTGAGGTAGATCACCTCGTCGTGCTCGGCCGTCGGCACGAGGATAGCCTTATTGGCGAAGCGCCTCACGCCATGGAATGAATGGTAATAGCGGTAGGAAAAGAACAGGAAACGGTCGAACTCGCTTTCGCGCCTCTCCAGCTCCTTGAGCAGGCGGGGGACGAGCGGCCCCTCCTCATCCAGCCAGCGCAGCTCGTCGGCCAGGACGTGTTCTTCGTTGAAGACATGCTTCTGGACCCTTCCGAACGACTCGGGATCGCGTGGCTTGTCAACGCGGAAGCGGTTGACCGGAATGCCGTTCAGCTCCTCCAGCCCCTCGGGATAGTGGTGGGCCCACGTGACGTAGTCGCTGGCCGTGGTGGTGAAGACCTCGACGGCAAAATGACGGCTCAGCCTCTCGGCGACCAGGCGGGCATGGTACTCGGCCCCACCGTTGATCTCCAGGCCATAGCGCTGCACGATGACGGCGATCTTCCTGGGCATGGAGCCATTATATCATGCCCCAGGCGTGACCCGTGAATATCCAATTTGAAAACCAGCTGCCGCTCTGTTAGATTGAACCCATGAATGACATTCTATTGAAAACGGCGTTGCAGGCGGCGCAGAAGGCGGGCAAGGTGATGCTCCGGGAGTTTCAACACCTAGCGGCAACCGACATCCAGGCCAAGGGGAAGAACGATTTCGTCACCCGCGTCGACCTCGAGGCCGAAGCGGCCATCAAAAAAGTCATCGCCAAAAACCTGCCGCAGCACCGCATCCTGGCCGAGGAGACGGGCTATTCGCAAGCGGGAGACGAATGCCTCTGGGTCATCGACCCGCTCGACGGCACGACCAACTTCATCCACGGCATACCCCACTTCGCCGTCTCGCTGGCCCTGCTAAAGAATCAGCGCGTTGTATTCGGCCTTATTTACGAGCCCCTGTCCGGAGACCGCTTCCATGCCTTCGCGGGTCGCGGGGCGTTTCTGAATGACCGCCCCGTCGCCGTCAGTCAGACAACCATACTGGCAGCATCCCTCGGCGCGACGGGGTTCCCGTTCAAGGCCCCCGGCCAGGCAGCCGCCTATGCCGGGGCCTTCAAGAGCCTGCTGTCACAATGCAAGGACATGAGGCGCTGCGGCTCGGCGGCCTTGGACCTGGCTTACACCGCCTGCGGCCGCTACGACTTCTTCTGGGAGGCGCACCTGTTCCCCTGGGATTTCATGGCCGGCAAGCTCATCGTCGAGGAGGCGGGCGGCCGAACGTCCGACTTCGCCGGTGAAGGCCTGGCTTTGCGCCCCAGCACGGTCCTCGCCGCCAACAAGGCGCTTTATCCCGCCCTGCTCCAGGAGATCGGGAAACACTTCAAATAATTCAGACCGCCTATTCGTCGCGATGGACCGTAGCAGGAGAGAAGGCGGGCAGGCAGACGGCGACGTACTCGGCCCCCGCAGTCCCCGGCGTGCTGTAGCGCACCCACTCCCCCCTGGAGACCGCGATCGCTTCCCCGGCCCGGACATCATGAACGCCGTCCTTTGTCTCCACCCGCAGCATCCCGTTGAACACGACGGTGTACTCGTCAAACTCGGGCCGCTGCCCCGGCTCGATCCAGCCTCCAGGGCTCTTCATCCTGGCGACGCTGACCTTCGCGTCGCCGGAATTCACCAGGCCGAAATATTCCTCGATGATCTTCCTCTTGTTCCCCGCCGCCTCAACAACGGTCGGCCTGCCGATCTTTTTGATCATTCTTCCTCCTGGACACAGCAGCTCTTGGACTGCAAAATACCACAACCAAAAAGCAATGCCAAGTTGAATGAGCCGGGCCCATTGGCGGATTTGTTTTGCAATCGGAGGTGTGATAATTTAGCTGCATGAAAAGCAATCATTTCGCCCTGATCATGGCCGGCGGGCAGGGGACGCGCTTCTGGCCTTGGAGCACCGCCGAGAAACCCAAGCAGTTCCTTGCCGTCGTGGGCAAGCAGCCATTGATCACCCAGACCTACAGGCGCTTGAGAAGGTTCATCCCGGCGGAGAACATCTTCATCATCGCCGACAGGAAATATCTGCCCGCCGTCCAGGAGTGCCTGCCAGGCTTCCCGCGCCGCAACTACATCGCCGAGCCGGCCCCGCGCAATACCGCCCCGGCTCTGATCCAGGCCAACATCGTCCTGTCCAGAATCGATCCCGCCGCCAACCTGCTGGTAGTCCCGGCCGACCACCATATCGCCGATGAAAAAGCCTTTGCCCGCCAGCTGACCTCGGCCCTACGCCACGCCGACAACCGCTGCGTCATCACCGCCGGCATCAAGCCCAGCGAGCCCCACACGGGATACGGCTACATCCATTTCAGTGAAAGAGAGCACAAGGGTGAATTCTTTCCAGTCAAGCAGTTCAAAGAGAAGCCCGACCACAAGACAGCCAGCGATTACCTGGAAAAGGGCACTTTTTACTGGAATTCAGGCATGTTCGTCTATAAAATGGCCTTTTTCAAGGATTTTTTAAAGAAATATGCGCCTTATTACGGCAGGCAATACGACAAACTTGAGCGTTCTCATGGCCAGCCTGGGCTATTCGCCAAGATATACAAGGCGATTACCCCTGAATCGATCGATTATGTTCTCATGGAAAAGCTGAAGCAAGCGGTCATGTTCAAAGCCGAGTTTGCATGGAACGACGTCGGTTCGTGGACGTCGGTATACGAGATGAACGAAAAAGACCCGGAAAAGAACGTCTGCCGCGGCCAGACCATCGCCTTCGATACGCGCAATTCGCTGCTCTTTTCCTGCGGCAGGAAGCCCTTGGCGGTGATCGGCCTGGAACGGGTGGCGGTGATCGATACGGAGAACGGCATCCTGGTCGCTCCGATCGACAAGTTGCAGCAGGTCAAGCGGGTCATCGACATCCTGAAAAAGAAGAAAAATTAACCCCGTCCCGCCACGGTTCAGAAGAAAAGGAAAAACGGCAGCAGGATAAAGAAGCAAACGATCCATTTGTCCCTGCGGCACATCTCCCTGTTTCTCCAGCGCCACAACCCAAAAACACCGGCCGCCAGAAAGAGGAGCGTTATGACCACGCCCAACACCTTGATCCAGGGGTCGGGCAGCTCGACTCCCAGGGCGTTGAACAGCCAAGCCAGGGGAACGGAGACCAGCAGCTTCTCAAAGTCGAAAAGAAAGAACATCCCGGCGTAATAGAAAAAGGCAGCGGCCATGCCCGCTCCGCGCAAGGCAATGGCAACGGCAATCAGCGCCAGCGGCAGATAAAAGTAGATCAAATAGGGAATTCGTTGGGAAACAGACCCCTCGGCCGGCTTGACGACAAAGGACCCGGGCGGCTTGTTGTTGTTCATGCCCGGGCCAATGCCTTTTTCATTCAGAGACCGGGTCCAGAAACGGCCCAGGATCGACCCGCCAAAGTTTCTGGCCACGCTGCGCTCCCCCTGGCGCAGCAGGAAGACCGCGCCCGGGAAAAAAGTGACGCGGCTGGCGCCGGCAGGGACGGCGACCAGCAGGGGCCCGAGGTCAAAGAAATCCTCTGCTTCGCCGTTGTTCCAGACCATGAAGACCGCGGGATGGAGAAGGTCGAAAAAGGCGAAGACCCGGCCCGCTGGGGCCGCGTTCGGCAGACGCTGAGCCGCCTTGATCTCCCCACTGTGGAAAGGGGCGAAACCGATGAAGGTATACTCGGGGGAGCGGAACGACGGCTTCTGGGCCAGTTCGCGGCGGATGACCGACCACTGCAGGAACAGGTTCAGGAAATGCGCGGTGATCAGGGCCGCGAGCAGCAGCGGCAGATGCAGTGCCAGCTTGGGGCCCGCCTTTTCCCTTTTCCCCTGGTAGACGGACCCCTTTTCGGGGTTGTCGGTCTTCACAGGCGAACGATCCGGCCGGGTTTACTGTCCCAGCAGGCCTGCCTTGAATTTTTCTCCCGGGCCCGGCTTCTTGCCGATCCAGCAGGAGAAAAGGGCGTCGGCAAAGGCCTTGTCGCCCAGCATCCCCTTCACCTTGCCCTTGACCTTGATCTCGGTGCCGCTGCCGGGCTTGTAGGTGAAGACCAGCTTGTCGCCGTCTTTGAAGCCCTCCATCAACGCCGCCAGGGCATCGAATTGTCCTTTCAGCTCGGCGGAATAGCCCGGGGTGTTGGCCTCCAGGCCATCAAACCAGGCCTCGTTGACCTGCTTGGCGCTCACGCTGCGCAGGAAATGCATGACTGTGCAGCGCGGCCCGTCCGCGGCCAGGATCTTGACGCCGTCTTTTTCCTTGGCCGGCAGGTAGAGCCCGGCCACGTAGACCTTGAAAATGACCTTCTTGCGCAGGGCCATGCCGTTGAGCACCAGCTGCTGACCGTCGATATCGATGGTGTCGGGCAGCGTGATCCCCGCCAGGGTGCCGGCGATGATCGGCACGGCAAACATGCAAACCAGAACGAAAACAAGCCAGCCATGTCGCGCCATATTTCCTCCTCCAGTGATGCCGACCATGATATAACGGCAAGAAAAAATTGTCAAAGAAATCGGCTGGCCGCAAATTTATATTATAATATTCCTCCAGGAGATGCTCATGAACAACGACCCATTCACCGTGAAGGCCAACCAGGCCGTCCAGGACAGCGCCCGGCTCGCCGCCGAGCACGGCAACCAGGAGATCACGCCGCTGCACCTGGTCAAGGCCATCCTGGCGGTGCCGGAAAACATCGTCGGCGAAACGTTCAAGAAGATCGGCGTCGACGAGGCGCAGCTGGGAACGGCCCTTGACCGGGAACTGGCGGCCCTGCCCAAAGTGCAGGGGGCCGAGCCCTTTCTGGGCAAGGCGCTGAAAAAGGCCATCGACAGCGCCGCGGCCGTCGCCGGCCAGTTCCGCGACGAATACATCTCCAGCGAGCACCTGCTTCTGGCCGTCATGGACCTTAACGAATCGGCGGCCAAGGTCCTGAAGCGCTTTGGCATCAACAAGGATGTCTTCCTGAAGGCGCTGATGGAGATCCGCGGCAGCCAGACCATCACCGACCCCAGCCCCGAGGAGAAGTTCCAGGCCGTGAAGCGTTACGGCCGCGACCTGGTGCAGCTGGCGCGTGATGGCCGGCTCGACCCGGTCATCGGCCGCGACGAGGAGATCCGCCGCGTCATGCAGGTGCTGGTACGCCGCACCAAGAACAACCCGGTGCTGATCGGCGAGGCCGGGGTGGGCAAGACCGCCATCGCCGAGGGACTGGCCCTGCGCATCGTCCAGGGCGACGTGCCGGAAATGCTCAAGGACAAGAAGGTGGTCACCCTGGACATCGGCAGCCTGCTGGCCGGAGCCAAGTACCGGGGCGAATTCGAAGACCGGCTGAAGGCGGTGATCAAGGAAGTGACCGAAGCGGAGGGCCGGATCATTCTGTTTATCGATGAACTGCACACCATCGTCGGGGCCGGCGCCGCCGAGGGGGCAGTGGACGCATCCAACATGCTCAAGCCCGCCCTGGCCCGCGGCGAGCTGCGGGCCATCGGCGCCACCACCCTCAACGAGTACAAGAAGTACATCGAGAAGGACCCGGCCCTGGAGCGGCGCTTCCAGCCGGTGCTGGTCAAGGAGCCGACCGTGGAGGAGACCATTTCCATCCTGCGCGGCTTGAAGGAGAAGTACGAGATCCACCACGGCGTCAAGATCACCGACGCCGCCCTGATCGCCGCCGCCACCCTGTCCAACCGCTACATCAGCGACCGCTTTCTCCCCGACAAGGCCATCGACCTGGTCGACGAATCGGCATCCAAGCTGCGCATCGAGATGGATTCCCAGCCCGAGGAGCTGGACGAGCTGGAGCGGCGCATCACCCGGCTGGAGATCGAGCGCCAGGCCCTGAAAAAAGAGGGGAGCGCCGACGCCAAGGGCAAGCTGAAGGCGCTGCTGGCCGACCTGGAGGAGTTGAAGATCACGCGTGACAAGATCAAGTCCCACTGGCAGAAGGAGAAGGAGCTGATCCACAGGCTGCGCGACGTGAAGGCGGAGACCGACAGGCTGCGCCTGCAGCAGCAGGACGCCGAACGGCGCAATGACTACGAGCTCGCCTCGCAGATCCAGTACGGAAGACTCCCCGAAAAGAAGAAAGAGGGCGACAGCGTCCAGGACAAGCTCTCACTGCTGCAGAAGGAGAAGAAGATCCTGACCGAGGAGATCACCGAGGAGGACATCGCCGAGGTGGTCTCCCGGTGGACCGGCGTTCCGGTCAGCAAACTGCTGGGCGGGGAAAAAGAGAAGCTGCTGCACATGGAAGAGATCTTGCGGAAGCGGGTCGTCGGCCAGGACGAGGCCGTGGAAGCGGTCTCGCGCATTCTGCGCCGCTCGCGGGCCGGGCTGCAGGACCCGCACCGCCCGCTGGGCTCTTTCATTTTCCTCGGGCCGACCGGCGTGGGCAAGACCGAGCTGGCCAAGACGCTGAGCGAATTCATGTTCAACAGCGAAAAGGCCATGGCGCGCATCGACATGTCCGAATACATGGAAAAACACTCGGTTTCCAAGCT
>Ga0209450_10000240_pt1 | contig 29740 bp, 24 predicted proteins | sample FrelakmetLWP11LW_FD_187149 | JGI IMG/M metagenome (GOLD analysis project Ga0209450, IMG submission 187149) | Freshwater lake sediment microbial communities from the University of Notre Dame, USA, for methane emissions studies - LWP11 LW (SPAdes)... | ecosystem: Environmental > Aquatic >...
CGGATATGATGTTTATATTGCCGATACATGGAATGACAAATAATTACAGAAAAAACAGGACTGTTTAGGGGTAAATCGCGTTTTAGTAAGGTATTCGGTAACTCCGGCCCTTTTTCTTTATTTACATTTTTTCACTTGAAAATAATCAAATTTTCTGATAGTTTATACCGACATCTGGGAAATTACATATAAAACACACCAGTTTTGTTCTTAACAAATTTCAAGAAAATATTAGTTTACACCTTATTTGTTTGACAGACACAATGGAATATTGTTAATTTACCCCCAAATTTTTTAAAATTTAAAGAGAGGAAATCGTAATATGGGGTCGAAAGATGATTTAATTGCTCAAAATTTTGAGAATTTAAAGACGAAAAAAGTTGCTGAGCTTGTCCAAATCGCTAAAGAACTGAAACTCACGGGCTACAGCGATCTGAAGAAGCAGGAACTTATTTTCAAAATTATCGAGGCTCAGACTCAGAAAGACGGTTTTGCATTTTCTTCAGGGGTTTTGGAAGTCCTTCCTGACGGATATGGTTTCTTGCGGTCCTCGGACTACAATTACCTGCCGTCACCGGATGATATTTATGTATCGCCTTCACAAATCAAGAAATTTTCACTTAAAACAGGTGATACTGTAAGCGGCCAGGTAAGACCGCCGAAAGAAGGTGAAAGATTTTTTGCACTTCTTAAAGTAGAAGAAGTAAATTTCGGCGAACCGGATAAAATAAGGGACAGGATTCTCTTTGATAACCTGACACCTATGTATCCGACCGAAAAATTCACCCTTGAGACAACCCAGAACGAGTATTCAATGAGAATTATGGATTTGTTTACTCCAATCGGAAAGGGACAAAGAGCATTAATTGTTTCTCCTCCGAAAAGCGGAAAAACAATTCTCCTTCAGACCATTGCAAACAGTCTTGCCAGAAATCACCCCGAAGTACATTTAATTGTGCTTCTGATTGACGAACGTCCGGAAGAAGTAACAGACATGCAGAGAAACGTGAAAGCGGAAGTTATAAGTTCGACTTTCGACGAACCGCCTGAAAGGCACGTTCAGGTTTCCGAAATCGTTTTGCAGAAAGCAAGGCGTCTTGTAGAGGCGAATAAGGATGTTGTGATTCTTCTCGACAGTATAACCCGTCTTGCCAGAGCTCACAATACCGTTATTCCGCACAGCGGAAAGATATTGTCGGGCGGCGTGGATGCAAATGCACTTCATAAACCGAAAAGGTTCTTCGGCGCTGCAAGAAATATCGATGAAGGCGGCAGTCTTACAATCATTGCGACTGCGCTTGTCGAAACAGGCAGCAGGATGGACGAAGTCATATTTGAAGAGTTTAAAGGCACGGGTAATATGGAAAGCGTTCTTGACAGAAGACTGTCAGACCGCAGAGTATTCCCCGCACTCGACCTCAACAGGTCAGGCACGAGAAAAGAAGAACTCTTGCTCGACCCGTCGATTCTTAACAGGGTTTATCTCTTAAGAAAGATAAGCGCCGACCTGAATCCGGTTGAGGCAATGGAGTTTATCCTCGATAAAATGCGCGGTACAAAGAATAACCGTGAATTCCTCGCTTCGATGAATTCTTAATTTATTTTTTGTAAATATTGCGTTATAAATGAGAAAAGAGATTTTAATCAATTCTACCTCTTATGAGGTCAGGATTGCTATCACAGAAGACAACAGGTTAGTCGAACTATTCTATGAAAGCCCGGATTTAAGCCGGAATGTCGGCGACCTTTACTGGGGCAAAGTTGCCAAGGTAATGCCCGGAATCAGGGCTGCATTCATAAACATTGGTTTTCCGCAGGATGCGTTTCTTCATTTTTCAGATATTGATACGACGATTGATGATTATTCGTCAATTCTCGGGGAAGATGAAGACGTTGACGACGACGACGAAGAAGAAGAACCTGTTGTAACGCCGCCAAAAAACGGTTATAAGTCAAGAAATCCCGTTAACATAGAACGCGGGCAGGATATTATTGTACAGATAATCAAAGAACCAGTCGGCAACAAGGGAGTAAGGGTTACTTCCAAAGTATCAATACCCGGGAGATACCTCGTACTGCTGCCTTTCAATAAACGAATAGGCGTATCAAAGAAAATCTATAACTTCAAGGAAAGAAGACGCCTTAAGCAAATCGTAAAATCGCTTCTTCCGGCAGGATTCGGACTGATAATAAGGACGGTTGCCGCAGGCCAGGAAGATAACCTGATAAAAGACGACCTCAGGAAATTAATATCAACCTGGAACGAAATGCAGACCAAGGCAAAAAGCCTTAAACCTCCTGCATTGCTGTATAAAGATGTATCCACGACTAATTCCGTCATAAGGGACCTGTTCAGGGAAGACGTTTCAAAAGTAATAATCGATTCAAAGAAACTGCACAAAGAGATTAAAAATTACATTGATGTCACTTCACCGGAATTTACGAACAAAATAGAATATTACGGCAGCAGCGCCCCGATATTTGACACGTACAATATTGAGAAGCAGATTGAAGAATCGCTCAGCAAGAAAGTTTGGCTGAAAAATTCGGGATACATAGTTATAGAAACAACAGAGGCAATGACTGTAGTTGACGTCAACAGCGGAAAATATGCGAAGTCAAAAGACCAGGAAATGAATTCCATGAGGATTAATGTGGAAGCGGGAAAAGAAATTGCCCGTCAGCTGAGACTCAGAGACATAGGTGGAATTATTGTAGTTGATTTTATCGATCTATATGAAGATTCCAACAAGAGAAAATTTTTCGAAGAATTAAAAAAAGAATTCAGGAAAGACAGGGCAAAAGTAACACTCCTGCCTATGACCGAATTCGGCCTTGTTCAGATAACAAGGCAGAGAATCAGGCAGAACATACTGCACCGCATGTCAAACAACTGTCCCATGTGCAGCGGCAGCGGACGAGTCCAGTCCAAGATGGCATTCCTGACCGATATAGAGACCTGGATACAGAGGTTCAGGGGAGCGGGCGGAAATTTATTTATAAGGATGCACGTAAACCCGCTGATAAAACATTACCTGACGAGCGGAATATTTAACAAGATTCTGCGGTTATGTATTAAACACAGGACGATTATTAAACTGGAAGTTGACGAAAATCTGCCGTTGTCTGAGTTTCGTTTTCTTACCTTAAAAAGGAAAACAGATATCACTGAAGAATACAATAATTAATGTTAAATTTGCAAAATAAAATTTTCTGATTTGCCGAAATTAATAATTGACAACAGGGAAGTTGAATTCGTACAAGGCCAGACGGTGATACAGGCAGCAAGAGATGCGGATATCAGCATTCCGCATTTTTGCTGGCACCCGGGACTGAGTGTATCAGGTAACTGCAGGATATGCCTTGTAGAAATTGAAAAACTGCCCAAACTTGCAATTGCATGCTCAACACAGGCAATGGAAGGAATGGTTGTTCATACAAAGAGCGGGAAAGTTATAGAATCCCAGAATGCGGTGATGGAATTTTTACTTATAAACCATCCGCTTGACTGCCCGATCTGCGATGAAGCAGGAGAATGCAAGCTTCAGGATTATGCTTTCAAATACAGCAAGGGAATATCCCGTTTTGAAGAGGAGAAAAATCACAAGGACAAGAGAATATCCCTCGGTCCTAATGTGATGTTCGACCAGGAAAGGTGCATCAGCTGTTCAAGGTGTATTCGTTTCTGCGAAGAAGTCGCCAAAGACCCTCAGTTAACATTTGTCCAGAGGGGCGACAGAGTTACCATAAGGACATTTCCGGGAAAAGAACTCGACAACCCTTATTCAATGAACGTAATAGAAATATGTCCTGTCGGGGCGCTTACATCAAAGCATTTCAGGTTCAGGTCGAGAGTATGGGATATGTCATTTACCGACAGTATCTGCCCGGGATGTTCAAGAGGATGCAACACAATTATCGGCGTAAGGAAAAATGAGATACTACGCATTGAGCCCAGGAAGAATCCCGATGTCAATCAATGGTGGCTGTGCGACTGGGGAAGACTGAACACGATAAAATATGTGAATGACGAGAATACCAGGATAAACATGCCTGTTATAAAAGGTTCGGAATCTATAGACGGTAATGAAAAAATGATGGAGGTCGCCTGGGAAGAGGCCATTTCTAAATCTGTTTCGGTGCTGGGCGGTATTAAATCATCTATATTATTCATTGCTTCTCCGTTTTCAACCCTGGAGGATAATTATACTCTCAAAAAATTCGCAAAAGAAGTTTTCTGTTCAGATAACATATTCTACATTCCGTTCATAAACGAATCTTTCGGCGACGAACTGCTGAAAAAATCTGATATGACTCCCAATTCTACGGGACTGAAAGCTCTGGGTATAAATGAATTAAACGATAAAGTTCTCCAGGACATAAAAACCGGCAAATTTAATTTTATATATTTCCTGAACGATACTCCCGAAAGAATTAAGAATTACAAGGACTATTTCGGAAATATCAAGAACAGCATTTACCACCTGAATACAAAAAATGATTTTGCATACAGTACTGCAGACGTGATATTTTCGGATTCAACTTATGCAGAAATTAACGGTACGTTCATGAATTTTCAGGGAAGGATTCAAAGAATAAGACCCGCAGTAGCCACGCTTGAACAGGAAAGACTGCTCGGTGAATTTTCCGTGTCGCGGCTTGATAAATTCGGCTCGCACAATGACAGGTGGACGAAAGACGTAAGGTTCAATTCGAGGCCTGCGTGGAAAGTCCTGAAGCAGATTGCAAATGCGCTCGGAAAACAAATCAAATTTGAAAACACCGAGGAAGTATTCACGGAACTTTGTGAAACAGAATTCGGCCTGAAAGATATGGATTACGAAAAAGCAGGTAAAAAGGGATATCTGATTGAAAAAGTGAATGCATAAACAGCATTATATGAAAGTTAAAATGCACCTTTTGGGTGCATTTTTTTACGGGTTTTGAGTTTCTCTTTCCTTTTTGCGCTTGATAAAATCTGAAATATAGAACAAAAATGCCAGCAGGGTTACTACTCCCATGACTATAATAACGGTATTGCTTCTGAGAATCCCCATAACAAAAAACATAATCATTGAAATGCCTGTAAGGCCTACTGCAATATGCGAAACCACGGAATTTTCATTCTTAACCGGAAACGACAGTCCCAGCAGGATTAAACCGATTGCAGATGAAATCAAAGCAGTAGGACTTCCCGATATAACATAGCCGTATATACCGAGACCGATTAAAATAACAGCATTCAAAATCATTATCTGAAAACTTTTCATGTTTAATTTATTTAGGTTAATAATGTCACTATGAGAACAAGTATAACTTATTATTCGTTCAGGACGCGGGTGCAGTAATTTATTACGATTTTCTGTCATTCATTTATAAGGAACAATAGGCTATTTTACGTAGTATCAAAAATAAAACCTTTATATGAAAAACATTAAATCTATTATTTTTATTGCATTACTATCCGTTATGATTACAGGATGCAAGGATGCGGTAACGGATAAAGAGGGCGCCCCGGTTCCCAACCAGACAGGTTCTCATTTAACCGAAGAAAAACTTTCAAAAACTATAAACGTTCAGGATATCAAAAGCGATTTGAAGGACCAGGATATACCGCAGGTTAAAGACCAGCGGATGATTATCAGAACAGGGACAATGAACCTTGAAGTTGAAAAATTTGAAGAAGCCGAAAAGAATCTCACGGAAACCGTGAAAAGACTTGGCGGATATATGGCTAATTCCTCATTAAACCAGTATCAGAACGGGAAAAAATACGGGACGCTTGTGCTGAAAGTGCCGGCGGGCAGGTTTGACGAACTGATTTCCGAGACCGGAAAGACAGGGAAAGTAATGTCTCAGAACGTTTCGTCAAACGATATTACGGAAGAATACGTTGACCTTGAATCGAGAGTTAAAACGCAGAAAGAATTAGAGCAACGGCTTATTAAGCTCTTAAACGAAAAAGCGTCAAGGTTAGCGGAAGTCATTGAAGTTGAGGAAAAACTGGCATCCGTGCGTCAGAAGATTGAAAGTATTGAAGGGCGTATGAAACTGCTGAAATCGCAGTCAGATTTTTCGACACTTACTGTAACATTATCAGAGCAGGCATTTCTTGAAACAGTATCCGGCGGCGGGTTTTTTGACGAAATCCGGAAAGCAATCAATAAAGGTCTTAAAGGATTCACAAGCGTGCTCACGGTATCAATAACGGTTCTGATAGCACTTCTGCCTGTGATATTCTTTGTGCTGGCTGTGGTGTGGATTATAAGAAGAATGCTTAAAAAGAGGAAACAGGGATCCGGAAAATAGAATTCTAATAATATTAAATAACAAGTATCAAAATCCTTATATCAGTAATTTCTACAGTTAAATAATCACCCCGTCAGGGGTAAAATGTATGTAGAAAAAAAGAATGTGATGTATTGCACTCCTTTAGGAGTGCAATACATCACATTCTTTTTATTTCACACATAAAGGAGTGAAAACATATCTGAACTTGAAAGCTACAAACGTTATACTCCTACGGAGTATAAAAAGAATGAACTTCAGATATATTTAATCCGGTTTTCTCAGGCTTTTTCCATAATCACCGCTGTACCATAAGCGAGGACTTCGGTTACACCGGACATCACTTCATTTGCATCATAACGCATGCCGATTATTGCATTTGCGCCGATATCTTCTGCATGCTGAACCATCAGTTCAAATGCTTCACCTCTTGTTTTTTCGCAAAGTTCGGTGAATAAAGTGATATTTCCGCCTATCAGTGTCTGAAGAGAAGCCCCTATTGTCGCAAACATGTTCCTCGAACGTACTGTAATACCCCTTATGATACCGAGATTTTTTACGATTTTATAACCGTCTATTTCGAAAGCAGTTGTAATTAATGAATGATCCATAAGATTTTTATACTTAATTTGAATGTTATAATTTATATTTTATAATTTATCCGGAAATAAAGCCACCGGACACCGGAAATGCTTAATTTCCGGACAAACAACTTATTTTAAATTACGTATTTTGAATGTTAAAAGTTAGAATATATTCTTTCAGTTATCTCTACGGCGGAATCCCCGCCGATGACAGCGGTAACGGCGGCGGTTTTGTGTTTGACTGCCGTTTCGTAACAAATCCAGGAAAATTCGATGAATATAAAAATAAAACCGGGAAAGACTTCGATGTAAAGTTTTTTCTTGAAACACAGACGGAAATGAATGAATTTCTGAGTAACGTTTATCTTATTACGGATAAAGCCGTAAAAAAATACGTGGAAAGAGATTTTACCGACCTTATGATCGCTTTCGGATGCACAGGCGGACAGCACCGTTCGGTATATGCCGCCGAACAGTTCGTAAAACACATGTCCGGAAAATTCCCGAATGTTATTTGCGAAATTAATCATATGAAATTAAATTGAAAAAGTTATTATTATTAGTACTTCTGTTACCTGTAATCACTTTAAAGGCGCAGATAAACCCGGTTATTGTAACAACAGATACGGCAATCACAAAAAATGAAATAACAAGGTCTTTTTATCTTAAAAATCCATCAAACCGGACTTTACAGATTACAAATATCCGCACACTAACTCAGCAGTTTTATTTTACGACAGTACCTTTCAACCTGAATCCTTACGACAGCGCACTTGTAATGATTAAATTTAAGTCAAAGCATAATGTTACTTACAGGGATTTCTTCATTTTCGAAAACAGAGGACTCAACAGTCCGGTTATATATTATCTGACCGGTACAGCAAAATATCCTGATACTCTTTACCGGTTCACGCAGGGACTGATTGACGAACCGCTGAAAACAGCGCTGAGGACGTTTACTACGGCGGGATATATTTCTCTTGGATACAATACCGCACGGGATAAAATGTTTGAGACTGTCGATGATTACGGCGGTGATACTATAGAATGTGTTTACATCGGAAGAAAAATAAAAGCAACAAACAGAACGGAAGCTCAGAACCAGAATTTCAATACTGAACACACGCTTCCGCAGAGTTTTTTTAATTCGAATGAGCCGATGGTCAGCGACCTATTCCATCTGTATCCGACCGATGCTGCTCCGAACTCCGCGCGTTCCAACTATGCATTCGGATTACCGGTTACCAACATCACATATAATGTCGGCGGTTCCAAACTCGGAAAAGATACTGACGGAGAAACGGTATTCGAACCGCGTGACGTTCACAAAGGCAATGTCGCAAGAAGTCTGTTTTATTTTTGCGTGAAATATCCGAGCGGAATAGGAGGATACATGTCGGCAAAACAGGAAAATATTCTAAGAAACTGGAATAATTTTGACACTGTTAATGCCAGGGAAATACTAAGGAATGACAGGATCCTGACATTTCAGAAAGTAAGGAATCCGTTCATAGACCATCCGGAGCTTGTTGAAAGAATTAAAAGCACTTATACGGTTATTCCGAATATTACAAAGCCTGAAATTTCAGCTTCGCCTTTCAGTGTGATGTATGATACACTTGCGGCAAATGACACAATGAGTTATTACGTCGCAGTTATGAATTACGGTACGGGAAACCTGAACATAAATTCTGCTACATCAAGCATTCCTCAATTCATTGTTGAAAACGTTCCTGCAGCCATTCCTCAGTATGAGATGAGATACATAAAAGTGAAGTTTAAGCCATCAGCAATAAACCAGACATATAACGGTATATTAACAATACAGAATCCCGACAGTACTATAACCGTAAACCTGAAAGGATTCAGCAATTCGCAGACTGGTATAAGTAAAATCAGTTCAGGTATTCCCGCTGAATTCAATTTATACCAGAATTATCCTAATCCATTTAATCCCGATACTAAAATCAGGTTTGATATTAAAAAAAGTGACGGGATGAATCAAAATGCTGTAACAGAACTTGTGATTTTTGACATAAGAGGCAGGGAAGTTGATAAACCCGTAAAACAGGTACTCGAGCCCGGTAGATATGAAATATCATTTAACAACAGTGAATTAAATTCAGGAATTTACTTTTACAGGTTAACAGCGGGAAACCTGGTCTTTACGAAGAAAATGATACTCTTAAAATAATCAAAGACTTCATTCTAAAAATATACGTGCGAAATGAGCAAAAAATATTTACAAGATGAACATCCGCTGATAAAAGGGGAACTTGCTGAAAGTTTTCCCTCTGACCAGTTTTTTTCGGTCGAAGCATCTCTTGATTCCATGATTCCATGGATAAATTACATTGACTCAATCAAAGACAAGAATGTTTTCGTTTTCGGTACAGGTCTTGGAGGCACGACAGTTGCCTGCGCAATGAATGTCGGAAACGGTACCGTCTGCGGAGTTGATATCAGCAAAAAGGCGATTGACAAAACAGAATTAAGAGCCGGACTTTATGGTGTAAAAGATAAAGTGAAATTAATGCATCTTGAATCCACCTATCCGCTTCCGTACGAAGATGACTCATTTGATATTTCATTCATAGCCGACGTATTAGAACATATCGTTGATGAGAGAGGAAAATATTTACGGGAAGTTTACAGGATTACCAGGAAAAACGGGCTCATCGTAATAACCGGCACACCTAATTTGATTTACCCGAAGGATTTTCATACTACAAATTTATTCTTTATTCCTTGGATGTCATCTGAAACTGCATATAAATATGCCGTATTCAGAAAGAGATGGAAGAAAGGAGAGAACCTTGATTATGCGGGAAGAAAAGGGGCGACATACTGGAACATAAAAAAATGGCTTAAAGGATGCAAATATGAAATACTGAACCTGAAACCCGGATTTACTTCAGATTATCTGTCAGCAAATGACAGGTTACATACATTTAAAAGAAAATTACTGTTTAAACCGTATAAAATTGCCGAAATAATAATGGCAATAGTATTCAGGGCACCGATTACCGCTATAATGCCTTACATAAACCATCTATTCATCAGAAAAACAGGTTAAGTCACATTTTAAAATACTGTTTTTACAAAATTTTCAGCGCCTAAATCCTTTTGTCCTTTAAGATTAATCACTTATTTTTTAACTTAAAATCTTATCAAAATCTTTCAGATAAGGGATTGTTTTTACCCTGTTCTGTGTTATAAATTTGAATCAGGGTCAACGTATTACAACATGTCATTTAATCCCCCCTGAAAGAGGAGATAATTTGTTCAGAGAAGAAAATTTAAATTCAAAAATGGAAAATACTAAGATAAGCAGTGCAGATAACGGAAAAGTCTCAGCTGAATATAAGAAAGAAGTGCTTTCAGATTTTAAACTTGCAGTTGAAAGCCGCCAGGCCAGCATTATTGGAAGAAAAGAAACCCTGATGGGAAGGGCTCAATTCGGAATATTCGGAGACGGAAAAGAAATCGCGCAGATTGCCTTGGCAAAGACATTCCGGGACGGGGATTTTCGTTCGGGATATTACAGAGACCAGACATTTGCTTTTTACACGGGCATGTCGGATATCAGACATTTTTTCTACCAGTTATACGGCGATACGGATATCAATAAAGAATATGCATGCGGCGGGCGCTCGATGAATAATCACTTTGCAACAAGACTGATTGATGAAAAAGGTAAGTGGAAGAATCTGATGAAGATGAAAAATACTTCCGCCGATATAGCAACAACTGCAGCCCAGATGCACAGGCTTCTAGGGCTTGCCTATGCTTCAAAACTTTACAGGCATAATACGGGGTTATCTCATCTTAAAGAATTTTCTGTGAACGGCAATGAAGTTGCATACGGAACTATCGGCAATGCAAGCACGGCAGAAGGCGTTTTCTATGAAGCAATTAATGCAGCAGGAGTTCTAATGGTCCCAATGGCAATTTCAATATGGGACGACGGGTTCGGAATTTCCGTTCCCAATATATACCAGATGACGAAAGAAAGCATTTCAGAGATTCTCAGCGGATTTTCATACGACGAGAAGAAGGAACAGGGATTCAATATATACCGTGTCAACGGATGGGATTACGAAGAACTGGTAAGGACATACAGAAAAGGCATTGCGGTCACAAGGGAGAAACACATTCCGGCAATATTTCATATAACGGAAATGACACAGCCGCAGGGACACTCGACCAGCGGTTCGCACGAAAGATATAAAACCAAGGACAGGCTTCAGTGGGAAAAAGATTATGACTGCATTACTCAGATGAGGAAATGGATACTTGAGAAGAGAATAGCGGATGAAGAAGTATTAAACACAATAGAAAACGATGCAAAATCGCTTGTAAAGAAAATCCAGCAGGAGGTATGGAATGATTACTGCAGCCCGATTAAGATAGAAAAAAACGAACTGAGCAAAATAATTCTTGAAGTTGCTTCGTCAAGCAAGGCAAAGGAAGCGCTGGAAAAGATAAATACTTCACTGGTAAGGTCTCAGGAATCAGAAAGAAAATTATCTGCTGTGGCAGCATTCGACGCGCTGGCAGCTACGAGAAATGAAAACTCTTCAGCAAGGAAAAAACTGAATGACTGGTACAACAATCACCTGAAAGAAAACGAAAACAGGTATAATACATATCTTTACAGTCAATCAGATGAAAGTCCGCTGTTTGTCAAAGAAGTTAAACCTGTGTACGACAGCAATTCACCGATGGTGGCAGGAAGGGAAGTACTCCTCGCATTTTTTGATGAGGTTTTCAAACGCGATCCGAGAGTTTTTGCAATCGGTGAAGATGTAGGGCAATTAGGAGACGTAAACCAGGGAATGGCAGGCCTGCAGGCAAAATACGGCGACATAAGGATAACCGATACCGGTATCAGAGAACAAACTATAGCAGGACAGGGAATCGGAGCAGCATTAAGGGGATTAAGGCCCATAATAGAAATTCAGTATCTTGATTACATATTTTATGCTCTGCAGATACTGACTGATGACCTTGCATCACTTCATTACAGGACTCACGGAGGGCAGAAAGCGCCTCTGATAATCAGAACAAGGGGACACAGGCTGGTAGGCATTTTCCACTCGGGTTCGCCGATGGGAGCTCTTCTCGGATGCCTGAGAGGAATTCATTTATGCGTTCCAAGGAACATGACTAAAGCGGCCGGAATGTACAACACACTTCTGAAATCAGACGACCCCGGAATAGTTATCGAAAGGCTGAATGCATACAGGTTCAAGGAAAAACTTCCTTCAAACATCGCAGAAATATGCGAGCCTCTCGGTAAACCTGAATTACTTGACGAAGGAAAAGACATAACCTTAGTAACATACGGCGCTACGGTTGATATTGTCAGAAGCGCAGCAGTCAAACTTAACGAATTCGGAATATCAGCAGAAGTAATAGACGTTCAGACCCTTCTTCCATTCGACCTGTACGGTGTCACCCTGAAGTCCATTCAGAAAACAGGCAGGGTGTTGTTTATTGACGAGGATGTTCCGGGCGGAGCAACTGCATACATGATGCAGCAGATTGTTGATGAGCAGAACGGATATCAGTATCTCGATTCGAAACCGCAATGCTTAAGCGCAAAGCCGCACAGGCCTCCTTACGGAGTTGACGGTGATTATTTCACTAAACCGAGTGTTGAAGATGTGTTCAAATCAGTATACAGTATTATGCGCGAAACAAATCCGGGAAAATTTCCGGAATTTTATTGAAGAATATAATTGCACCCGAAGCGTCAAGCTGCGGGTGCAAAATCTTATAAAGTATTCATTAATGCGCCAAACCCTGTAGTAACTGCAAGCCAGAGAATCCAGATTCCAAAGACCATTATATAAGATTTTGAGGTACTTATCTTAAAGACTCTGTTCAATCCGATAGCTATAATCACATAAAACCAGATTGTAAAGAGATCTAATTTGATAAATAAGCCATAAAGAACATCTCCGACCGATTCGCTTCCGGTTAGCAATGCAGGGCTCAAAGTTGCAATTTCTCCCATAAAAATTGATAAAATGAGAGTCACTATCGATCCAAATGCAACTATTATCGATGCAAGGCCAACTATGTTAAGCAGCTGGGTAAAATCTGCGTCTGCTTTAAATATTTTAAGAGCAAGCAGGTAAACAACTGCAAGTATGAACAGAGTAAGAAACGGTATTAATACTGCAGTTGCATAACCGATGCCCTGTGTAATATAACTTTTGGAGTCCATAAATCTGCCCGCCATCTCAAGGCTTTGCCTTGCCTGTTCCTCCGTCATTTTCCCCTCTTTTACCTTATCCTCCATTTTCTTTTCAAGCTTGACTTTTTCTTTGTCCATTGTATTCGTCATTATCTGTTCGTCCCTGAAAATGAAAAACGTCGTGATTACTCCGATTATAACAGATATTAAAACCGGTAATATCCAGTAATTTTTCTTTGGTGTTACAGCCATTGACTCAAATGTTTCGCCCGGGCCTGATATGACGCCTAATATTGCGTCAGATTTTGATAACGGCTCAATTTGTTCGTTTTCCGGGTTTTCCGGGTTGTTGTTTAATTCGTTATTATTGTCCATAGTCAGTGTTTTGTTTTACAAAGATAATAAAGATAATTTTGAAGATATAGTTTATTTATACAGATTATTTTTGTTAATATATTTTTCAACTTCAGGGTCAACAAGATACTTTATACTTCTGTTTTCACTTACACGATTTCTGATATCAGAAGATGATATGTCCAGCATGGGAACGCTGAGGTAGCGTGCCTTTCTTGAAAATTCAACGCTCACATCCTGAATAAGAAATCCCGGCCTGTTCATCACTACAACCTCCGTGAGTATGAAAAGTTTGTGAGGGTCTTTCCACTTAGGAAATTCTATCAGGTTGTCAATTCCAATGATAAGAAAAAGTTTAATAAAATCTTTCTGATACATGTTGTAAAGATCAATCAATGTATCGACAGTATAGTTTGTCATACCAGCTTTTATCTTCTGAATTTCAATATCGTTTACTTCGAAACTGCTGTCTTTTTCAAAAGCAATTCTCGCCATATTAAGGCGGTGTTCGGCATCCGCCAGTGATTTCGGATCCTTCAGTGCATGTTTTCCCGAAGGAATAAAAATCACCTTATCGAGTTCAAGCTGTTCCCTGACGTTATCAGCAAGTATCAGATGCCCTACATGCGGCGGATTGAAGCTTCCGCCCAATATTCCGTAACGTTTCATTCTATCCTTCTGTTAAAGTTATATAAACAGATGCAATTTTACCGGCCATTATTTTTTCGTTATAATTTTCTGCTGATTTTTGTGCGTTCAATGATAAGTTTTTTCTTAATTCAGCATCTTTGAACAACTCTGAAATTATTCCGGCCAGCGCCCGACTGCTTCCAAGAGTAAAAAACACCCCGTTTTGTTTATCCGTTATTAATTCTCTGTTCGACGGAATGTTGCTGGCTGCAATGCATTTGCCCGATGCCATAGCTTCTATCAGAGTGATTGATAACCCTTCCCATTTTGAGGGAAAGACGAACATATCCATCAGCGGATAATAGTTTTCAGGGTCGGGTATAGACCCCGCAAAAATAATATTATCCGCAATTTTCAGCTTTTCCGCCCTGTTTAGGCATGAATCATACAGAAGTCCGTCACCGATCAGGAGAAGTTTAGCATCAGGAATCAGTTTCAGTATTTCAGGAAATGCATTAATAAGCAACATCTGGTTTTTCTGCTCATCAAACCTTGAAATATTACCGATTACAAAATCAGATTCCTTAATTCCCAGCCTGGCTTTCAAATTCCTGTCTGTCTGTCCATTCTTAAACCTGCTTATATTAATTCCGTTTGGTATGAGATGTACAAGTTCTTTTCTTACTATTTTACTTTCAATTGCAGTTTTAACATCGTCGTTTGATACGCATATATATGCGTCACAGTCTCCAACAAGATACTGTTCAATTGCATGCGAAATAAATTTCCGTGCAAAGTTTTTTGACCTTATATAATGGATTCCATGAAGTGTATAAACGACTTTTATGCCCCCGTTTTCCCTTTTAAGAAATCTTGCATACATGCCTGCAACTCCTCCGTGAGCGTGAATGATTACAGGTTTTACAATATTAACGAGTTCAGCCAGTCTTTTAAGATGTTTTTTTCTGAATATTTTTGGAAGTGTGATACTTTCGAATTCAAGTCCTTCTTTCTTAGCAAGTATTCTGAAATCACCGTCGGGATTAGCCGCAATAACCGGCGAAAACATATTCTTATCAAGATTTCTGCATAATGAGATTATATGCGTTTGACCGCCTCCGATAAACCCCCCGTCTATTAATTCAAGTACTTTAATCATTCGACATCCCCAGCAGCATTTTGAAAATCTTTTTGTTGACCCGCCTGCCTTTGAAGGATAAAAACCCGAATTTAAAGAACAAATATAAACGGAGCAGTAATCTCTGAATTAATACGTTATGCAGTTTGTAATACAGCAATTGCGATTTTTTAGAATAGAAATATGTATCGCCCGAAAAATTATCGTTGACATTTTCTCCTTTATAATGCACAAGTCCGTCAAAAGGAATATATAATATTTTATAACCCGCCTGTTCTATTCTTTTGCAGATATCAGCATCCTCATAGAACAGGAAAAAGGCCTCATTAAATCCTCCGACCGACTCAAAAATATGTTTTGGTATAATCATTGCAGCTCCGCTCAGCCAGTCAGCTTCTCTTATCGATTTGCCGGAAGAATATTCACTGATTAATGCAGTGTCGTTATTCTTAAAACCTTCTTCAAGTTTTTTGTTTTTAATTTCGCCGAAAAATGTATTATCATGCCAGTATGACAACTGGAATTTTCCGTCAGGAAATACCAGTCCGGGTCCTGCTGCGCCAAATTCATTTCCGCTTAAATTCTTCTCAAAAACCGGAATAAAATTCTTTCTGAATTCCGTGTCTGCATTCAGGAAAAAAAGATATTTTCCCGAGGTGTTTTTTGAAGCAAGATTACAGGCGTGCGCAAATCCTTTGTTCGGGCTTTTTATAATTATTACGTTTTCAATTCCATAATCATCCTTTTTGTCAGAATTATCGACTACTATTATCTCGTAGCTTCCCGTAAGGTTTTTCCTTACTGACCCGATACATTTCACAAGAAAATCCTTCTGATTATGGTTTACTATGATAATTGAAAACAACAAGTTATGATAATTCAATTGTTTTTATTCTGACGATTCTGAGATAAGTTAATGAAATTAAATTCAAGATTTTTTCTAAAAAGTTATCCCCGTTTGCGAACTTACCGCTTAATCTTGCCAGAACTTCTTTTTCGTTAATTGTTTTTATGCCGGCATATTCTTTTCTCATTTCCTTCAGCCACTTGTGATTGCCGAGAATCCAGAAGTATGCCCTGGCTAATCCTTTCAGCGAATATCTTTTAGAGAATAATGAGTAAAAGAACTTTATTTTGAAATTCATTATAAACAGAAAAATATATTTTATCCTGAAACTCCGCGAAAATAAAATAAGAAAGTTCAGAATCCTGTTTCTTTCCTGGTGGAAAGTCGTGAATTCGCTTTTGTACTTTTTCATAGTAGAACTGCCTTTATGGTGAACAACCGACAGGGCATTGTGTATGATTTTATATCCCGAGAGCAAAACTTTCAAAGAGAGAAAAGTATCCTCAGCGTAAGCAAAATATTCATCGATAAAAAAACCGTTTACTTTTTCGAGAACTTCTCTCTTAATGATAAGCGAGCAACCGTTTGCCTGGACTATTTCACCTGTACCGTCGTCATTAATGCTGAAAATCTCCATTATATTATGGCCGAGAAGGTTTATTGTTCCGTTCTTTTCGTAATACCGCAGCGGAATTCCTTCTGTATAAACAAGCGACTGCGCCATTCCGATTTTATCAGAGGCAGATACACATTTAACCAGTTCCTCAAGCCAGTTGCTTTCAACATGTGTATCGTTGTTAAGAAGAACAATGTATTCTCCTTTTGCATATTCAAGCGCTTTATTGTTCCCTCCCGCAAATCCGAGATTCTTTTCTGAAGTATGCAGTTTTATCCTTTCATCGTTAAAACTGTTCCAAACGAACCCTGCGCTGCCGTCGGAGGAGCAATTATCAAAAAATATCAGTTCGAAATCAGAATATGTCTGGTTCAGCACGGAAGTAATGCAGTCTTTAAGGTATTCCCTCCCGTTATAATTTAAAAGCAGTATTGAAACAAGACTTTTTTTCATCTGAACAGGCTTCTTATGTATGACGATGAGACTTTTTTGTTAACCATGATTATCCTTCTTTTTTTCAGAGAAGAAGGTATTTCTGAAATTCCCTTAATATATCCTCTTAATGCCGAGCTGAAAATTCCCTTCCGGTAAAAGAAGAAAAATCTGAAATATCTTGAACACCTTGCAAGGAAAAACAAAGGTGTGTATAATATGTACAATGAGAGCGGATAGTTTTTCAGCCTCAATGCTATCAGATTCTTTTCCGAGTATTCGACTACGAGGCCGTTCACCTTTCCCGACGTGTCTCCCCGTTTATGATAACATACAATTTCAGGATTGTAATAGCATTTGTATCCGGAAAGCTGAAGCCTGAAGCCAAGATCAACATCTTCAAGGTACGCGAAAAAATCCTCATCAAATAATCCTGTTTTCACGAATACTTCCGTTTTATAAAATGCTGCTCCTGCACAGGCGCTGAATATATATTCGGCTTTATCATACTGCCCTTCGTCTTTTTCTTTCATGCCTCTTGCAAGGGGTGAGCCGCCGTTCGCTTTTATAAAATCACCAGTATCGTCTATGCAGTCACGGTTATAATAATTTATCATTTTAACGGCAACGCTTCCGATCTCCCGTGAAATGTCGAATGTAGAGATTCCTTTTTTCAGAAAATCCGTTTCAAGTTCAATGTCATTATTCAGCAATAATATTATATCTGATTTGATGTTTCCCAGTGAATATTTAAGGCCGATATTTATTGCTTTTGCAAAACCGTAATTTTCAGTATTCTTTATTACTATTACATCTTTGAACATTTCTTCAATGTATTCTACAGAGCCGTCTGCCGATGCATTATCAACCACTATTATTCTGAAATTCCTGAATGATTGCTGATACAGCGAGTTCAGAACCAGTTTCAAATTATCTATTCCGTTATAAGTCGGTATTATTATATCTAATCTTTTGCCCATAATTAAAGTAATTCCGAATAAACCGGATTTCCGGTTACAATTTTATTTCTCTTGGATATCATCAGAGGTATATTGATTAAACCTGATAATAAACCTTTTAGCGAATACAGGGCTTCTTTTATTTCAGAGTTTTTAAGAAGATGATAATACCTCCTGAGTTCACCTTCAAAAAACAAGTGTAATTTCCCCGCCGGTATTCCAGCAGGATAGTATTTAGCCCACAGCGAAACCAGGTTTCTGCTGCACATTACAGTATCATAATATTTAATCTTGCCGTATGAACCGCCGCGCTTATGGTAACATACCGCTTCACCTGCGAACATGCATTCTTTCCCGTAAAGTTTTATACGAATTGCCATATCAACGTCCTCATAATATGCAATAAAATCCTCGTCAAATAAACCGATTTTTTCGAATACTTCACACCTGTATAATCCAGCCCCGGCACAACATCCTGTAATTCCCGTCCCGGTTAAATACTGATTTTCATCTGTTTCTCCGTGGCCTCTTGCATACGGATGTCCGAATTTATTCAGCATTATTCCACAGTCATCTATTATGCCCCGGTTATAATAATTAAGCATCCTGCAGGCAGCGCTGTATATATTATCATTTATGAACGCCGTCAGGAAATATTCTATAAAATTATCGCAACAGACAATATCATTATTAAGCAGGAGTATAAACTTAGTATCCTCCTTTTGCAAAGCATCTTTTATACCTTCATTGACTGCCCGTGCAAATCCGTAGTTTTTATCAAGCCTTATTATTTTGACTGTATGATAATTATTTTTTATAAAACTTACCGAATCATCAGTGGAAGAATTGTCCACAACAGTGATATCAAAATCTTTGTAAGTCTGGTTTAACAGAGAATCCATGCATTCCCTGAGATGCTCGGTCCCGTTATAGTTTGGTATTATTACTGATACACTGCCGTTCATTCACGAATTAAAATGTTTCAATATATATTTATGGACAAGTATTACGTTCGGGTCCGATATACCAAAAAGCTTTTTTACTGATTCAAGAGTTATTTTTAACAGCGAATTCTTGAAGATTGCAAGAGAAATATAAAGGTACCTGAATGTTCCGTAATTTATTTTAAAGAATTTCTTAAAGCTCAGTATGAAATATCCGTAGATTTTATAATTGGTTTGTATTTCCATGCTCGAACTTCCGGAGTGAATTACCTTTAAACCGTTTAGGACTGAAAGTCTGAATTTTCCGGACAGTCTGTATGATAAGTCAACATCTTCAAAAAACAGAAAATACCTTTCATCAAAACCGCCGTATTCTCTGTAAATATCTTTTCTGATAAAAATAAATGCGCCCGGTAACTGGGGTACGTCAGTCATTTCAGAAGAATTTCCTTCACCCGTTAAAAAATACAGATATTTATTCTTTAATCTTACTGAATTAACAAATGGTTTTGACAGTATGGAATAAAACAGGAAATACTGTATTATTGACGGATATTTCTGATAATATCTATACTGGAATGTTCCGTCTTCGCCGTAAAGCTTTACTCCGAGCGCACCGATATTCATGTTTTTCCTGCATGTTTCAATCAGCTTTTCAATCAGCGGAGCCGAGAACATAATATCGGGATTTAGAATCAGAATGTACTCGCCTTTTGCTCTTTCTGCTCCCCGGTTGTTAGCATACCCATAGCCCTTATTTTCATCAAGAAAGACTGCGTAAATACCCGGGTGTTCCCTGCATAAGGAATCAATATCGATTTTTGAATCATCTGATGAAGCATTATCAACAATAATGAATTCAACATCGTCATTGTTTTCATGCTTCAGAACGGATGAAATACATGAATTCAGATATCTGCCGGTGTTGTAATTAACTATTATGACAGAAACTTTCATCTATACCGCGCTCTCCGACAGATTTAAAATTCTCCTTATGATCCCTCTGATACTGAACATCGATTTTAATTTTCTCTTAACAACATAAGTAAAAGGAAGTTTCTTTACGCTTTCCTTGTATTTATCCATTAAAGGATTGCCGAACAGATTGTTATAATATTCTCCTGTTGCATGGTAAACTTTAAGTCCTTTAAGTATTCCGGTTTTGAATCCTCTGTTCTGAGTCCGCAGCTGGTAATCACCGTCTTCAAAAACAAATTTCCTGTCTTTCAGCATAAGCAGTTTTCCGCATTCATTATAAACCTTTCTCGAAATCATAAAGCACCATCCGCCTGCAGGACCTTCCTGAATTGTAACCGCACCGCCGAAATATTCCCTGTCAAGATATTTTTCTTCGGGAAATTTTGCCCCGTTGGTTTTATCGTCCTGTATCACATCAGTCACAAGATATCCCATTTCCGGAACAGATTTATATGCGCTTACCATTTTTTCAACCCATCCCTGCGGAAATTCAATCACGTCATCATCAGCGCCGATAATATAATCGCCTGTGCATAATTCTGCCGCAAGACTCTTGGCATTATTACCGCTGTTTATTGTACTGTTGAATATTTTTACTCCCGGATATTCTTTGACGAAACCATCAAGGAATTCCTTAGTACGGTCGGTGGAAGCATTATTATAAATAATTAATTCGGAATTTATTCCCCTGACAGACGGCATTAGCCCTTTAAGGCATTTTTCAAGAGCCCCGGCTTTATTAAAAGTAAGTATAAATATGCTGACTTTCTCGCCTTCGTAATTTTGCAGTTTGTAATGCCTGCCGCTTTTATATTTCGCAGGAATTATTTTAGCAATAAGTCTTGCAAGTACAGTCTTATTTCTTGAATTCAGATAATCAGATTTAACTACTAATCCTGTATACAGAGTAAAGTACATCACAAAAAATACTGCAAGAACCGCTAAACCCGACAACCTGCTGTTTATGCTGAAACCGGATTTGTACAGGAACCAAAGTATAAAATAAAACAGCGTTCCCGCTGCAATACTGATCAGTACGGGATATAAATAATTTCTTAAAACGATTTCCTTCAGATTTTTCCTGAAAAATACGAGGGAAGTAGCAAAAATAAATAATGATGAAATTATGGTTGCTATGCCGTTACCGTATGCTGCTCCGATAATCCCGTAATATTTTATGAACAGGTAACTCGCAACAACATTAATACCCAGATGTATCAGTCCTTCAAACATCTGGTATTTCGGAACCCCTGTATTTGGGATGATGGAATTACCCGGAGAAGAAATTACAAGATTAATTAACTGTGCCACAAGCAGTATCCTGAGAATATGAGCCGAAATATCATACCCTGTACCGAGCCATGTTCTCACAATTTCCCCGGCAAAAACAAACATAAATACAGCAACGGGTACTGATACCAGGGTGAGGTACTTAATGCTGTCGTCAAATAACAGTCTGAGTTTTTCCTTATCCTCCTTTGCCTTGAATTCAGCCGCAACTGGCGCGACCTGAATTATTAACTGCATTGGCAGAAATCTTGCAAGCCTGAGCAATCTTGTGCTGACGTTGAAATAAGTAACATTATTAAGGATGCTGAAGAAACCCAGCAAAAACTCATCATATTTTTCCGAGAAGAATCCCGCAAGTTTTGACACCTGCATTTGTATGCCGAAACTGCCCATTTCTCTGAACGACTTCGTACTGAACAGACCTTGCTTCATGCTCAGTTCCGGTACGGATTTCTTTGCAAGTACAAACAGTACAACAGAATTTACTGCAGATGTTATCAGCTGGCTTATCAGAATTCCTTCAACCTTAAACCCCGCGGAAAGGAGAATAAAAACGACTGCGAGATTCAGGACAGAAGTTATAGCGGTCATCAGGCTTGTAAGATACATCTTCTGAATTGATATAAGCACCGAACTGTAAATCAGGAATACATTATTTACAAAGAATATGAGCAGGGCTATGTTCAGTGAATTCCTGCCTGCTTCCTTAAGTTCAGGAGGAATATTGATAAAACCAAGTAAAAAATCATTTAACAAATATCCTGCTGCGCAAATCATCAGAGAGAAAAGAAAATAAAATACGAAGCCGGTATTGACCGTATGATTTAACTCTTTAATCTGATTTTTGTTGTAATGCTCTGAAATGAACTTAATAAAAGAACTCGAAATGCTGAGGTCGAACAGGCCGAATGAAGTAGTAAAACCTATAACTATAGCATAAATACCGAATTGCTGTTCACCGATTTTATAAATTATATACGGTGTAAGGACTAATGGAACCAATATTGCCGCTATCTGTGAAAATACATAGTAATATGTATTTTTTATTATCTTATCAGTCAGCGACATTAATATTTGTTATGTTTTCTGATTATTATAATAATAATTCAGGCTCGCATTGTAGAACATCATCTGAATATTATATCTCAGCGCTTCAATTTCGCGCTCATAAACAGTACGGATATTGCCGCTAAGGTTCCTGACCTGTGAGTTCCTGAGTGCAAGCGTAACGGCACTCTTTACATAATCTTTCTGGTTAACTCCCTGCGGGCACCAACCGTATTTGTTCCTGCGCAGAACAAAAGGCAGGTACTGTAAGTGCTCAGCAGGAATCAGTCCCCTAGTAGATTCCAGCTGAAGTTCCCTGAGTATTGTTTTCGATTCCATAAAAATGGCAATCTGCGATATTGCCAGCCAGGCAAAGAAGTAAAGGATGAGAAACAGGAAACCCAGCAATGTCGTTTCCTCGAAACTGACAGTGAGATTCCAGGAGAAATGCAGAAATACCGCAAGTGAATAACCTATCGGCACAAGAAAAAGTTTGAAACCTGCAGGTTTGAATTTAGCGTATCCGATGAATCCGCCGAATGTTGCAGTTGACATACAATGCATTACTGCCGAAAACAGCGTTCTGATAATTACCAGTACCAGCCACGAAGCTGGTTCCGTTCCGTACGTGAGAAAATAAAGGAAGTTCTCTGTCATTCCAAATCCCAGACCTATCGCGCCGCCGTAAACTACACCGTCAACAACACCGTCGAACTTTCTTGAAAATGACACAAGAATTACAAAAAGACCTTTTGTGAATTCTTCAACAAGCGGCGCAGTTATGATTGCTCCTGAAAGATCGCTCAATCCGCCCGAATCCGCTCCGAATACCATCTGAATTCCGAGACTCAGGGGTATCTGGAACATAAGACTTCCGATAATTCCAAGAATGACAGCGCCCGTAGCTCCCCAGAAAAAATTCAGGAATACAATCCAGAACGGGTCTCTTTCGTTTCTGTCCATCCACCAGATGATGAACAGGTATGTAACCATAGGAATAACCGCTGCGAATATTGATGCCAAAGCCAGTAGTGCCTGCATATATCAGATTTCAAATTTAATTAATAATTGGTCTTTATCGACTGATGCTTTTTCTTCAACGAAAATTTTCTGGATTTTACAGTTTGCAGCTGCTTTAAGTTCGTTTTCCATTTTCATTGCTTCCAGAACTATAAGCACTTCGCCTTTTTTAACTTCCTGTCCCTCTTTTGCATTAATTTTTACTATTGCGCCGGGCATCGGTGATAAGAGCTCATTCTTTATTTTTACGCCGCCCCTCTGCTGAGCAAATTTTTCAGTAAGAAGTTCAAGTTCATTTTTGCAGACCGCTTCGTAATTCTTTGAGTTATATTCAAGAACAAATTCAGTGTTCTTAATATCGCTGTCGCGCACTGTCTCTGCTTTGACAACATAATTTTTATTGTCAACTCTGAGAAGGATTAAATCATCTGTAAGGAATTTAAAGCTGAATTCAGACACCTTACCGTCTTTAAATATTGCTTCGCTTCCCTTAATATCGACCTCATCCGCCTCTTTGGCGCGGTTCAAATGTATGAAATACTTATCCATCAGCTGAACTCCTTTCTTTTAAGCCAGCCGGATTTATGCACTATTCCAGCGGATTTTATTACTCCTGCTTTTGTTTCATTGTTCTTCTTAAAAACAGCAACCGCTATCATAAGCGCTTTATAAGTTTCTTCATCAACAGCTTTTTTTGTTTCGGCAAGCCTCGGAAGGAAAATCTTTTCGACAAACTGCGTATTATAATCCCCTTTGATATATTCGGGGCATTCAAGTAGGTTTAGAAGGAAACTTGTGTTTGTTTTCACTCCTACTACAGTGTAATTATTAAGAGCTCTTTTCATTTTCTTAATAGCGGTTTCCCTGTCGGGACCATAGGATATGAGCTTTGCAACCATTGAGTCATAATAAATTGAAATCTCGTTTCCCTGTTCGATTCCTGTATCCTCGCGCATTCCGTTTCCCAGATTCCTGCTGATATACTTCAGTTTTCCCGTTGAAGGAAGGAAATTGTTATCGGGGTCTTCCGCGCAGATACGGCATTCTATAGCCGCGCCCGTGAATTTCACGTCCTCCTGTTTGATAGAAAGTTTTTCTCCCGCTGCAATTTTCAGCTGTTCGGCAACAAGGTCAAGCCCCGTTCGCATTTCAGTTATCGGATGTTCAACCTGCAGTCTTGTGTTGACTTCGAGAAAATAAAAGTTTTTGTCTTTATCGACCATGAACTCGACCGTTCCTGCGTTCGTATAACCCGCTGCAAGAACAATGGTCTTTGCGCATTCACCCATCCTGTGCCTCAGGTCATCGTCCATTATTGCGCATGGTGTTTCCTCGATTATTTTCTGATGCCTTCTCTGCATTGAACATTCGCGTTCGCCGAGGTGGACGGCATTTCCGTGCTCGTCAACCAGAACCTGAAACTCAATGTGCCGCGGAGAATCGACATACTTCTCAATGAAAACACTGTCATCGCCGAATGAGGCTCTTGCTTCATTCTGCGCCATGCGGAGTGAACTTTCGATTTCTTCTTCAGTACGTACTACTCTCATTCCTTTCCCGCCACCGCCCGCAGATGCTTTAATCATTATTGGATACCCTATTTTTGCCGCAACTGATTTAGCTTCCTCCATATCCTTTATTGCGGATTCAGTACCAGCCACAACAGGAACTTTATTCTTCACAGCGAGCTGTTTTGCCATTGTCTTGCTTCCAAGTCCATCAATGGCAGTATGCGCAGGACCTATAAATTTAATGTTGTTTGCCGCGCACATTCTCGCAAAGAACGCTCGTTCTGACAGGAAACCGTATCCGGGATGGATTGCTTCTGCGCCTGTTTTCATTGCGACCTCAATGATTTTATCCGCAAGCAAATAACTTTTCGCGGCAGGGGATTCGCCGATGTGAAACGCTTCGTCGGCAAGTTTTGTGTACATAGAATGACGGTCAAAATCTGAATACACCGCAACCGTCTTAATTCCCATTTCTTTCGCAGTATTAATAATCCTTACTGCAATTTCGCCTCTGTTTGCAATTAAGATTTTCTTAAACATGTTATTCCTTTATATTTTCAGAAGATGTTTCATTTTTTCTTTTCGATACAAATATTCCCGCTACTCCTCCTATAAGCAGCAGAGTCACAAGAATGTTTGCCGCAATACTGATTTTCTTTCCCGTATAATATGTTTCAGGATAGAATTTAAATTCCAGTTTATGTTTTCCCTTCGGCACTATCACCGACCTCTGGAAATAATTTGTCTTGAAAATTTCGGTTTCCTGCCCGTCTATGTATGCTTTCCATCCCGCGGGATAGTAAATTTCGTTAAGTACAAGAAGGTTATTTCCGCTTGCCTGTACGTCATATTCAATATCGTGAATACCGAATTTGGTTATTTTTGAATAAGCCGTGGAATCTGCTTTCTCAATCTGCTGAGGAATCTGTTTCTCAAGATATGCAGTATTCAAAGCATTAAACTGAAATGCTTTAATATTATTTAATATGTTCAACCCCGTTTCAATTATAATTTCATTTACGAAGAATGAGCGCGGTTTTGCATACTTGTTAAGATAAACAATGTTGGTACCTTTATAGACTTCCGTGTAGGACAATGTATCCTTAAGCGGTGAATCGGAAATTACATATTTAACATTAGCGAGCCCCAGCAGGAACGGATTTTCTCCTCCCGCAACGTCAATTGCATCCTGATAAATCCTTATCTTTGCGCCGTGGTAGCCGTTAAACTGATGCAGGCGGAAGGAAGCAAGGTCATTTGATGTGACAAGGTTTCCCTTGTTCATCTGCGCGACCCTGTAGTTGTATGTTTCGGGTTCTTTGCTCAGTATCCATTTAGTATAATCTGATTCAGCAACAAAATCATCGCGTTGTTTCTTATCGTCCCAGTGCAGGGTTTTCATACTCACGCTTAGCAGGTCAAATAATCCAATCAGAATTATCATAACAAGCATAAGATTTCTTGCCACCATTTTTCTCGAATACAACCATATAAACACGGCGACAACAAGGATAAGAAAACCGTGCATCCTCAGGTCAGAAATAACATTTCCATATGCAACCGGACCGACCTGCTGTTTCAGGTAACCTGCAACCTGTTGAGCGGGATAACCCTGCGAAGTCAGTTTCTGCGCCAGCGGACCAGCCGTGACAGATTCCAGGTAAGAATTTTCAAAGCCAAAGACTGAAATTAAAATCATGAGAAGCGCGGCGGCCCCGATACCATAAGAAATCTTCACGAGTTTTTCTTCCGTTTCGTGATTCTTTGCAAAATTAATTATTGTCAGAAGTCCGTAGCAAGCGAGAATTACAAAAGCAAAATCCATGTAGTAATGAATCATCACGGGCGCCCTGAAACTGCTGAAGAACGGCATATAATTATAGAACAAATCATATATCAGCGGGAACGTCCTGCCGAACGACAGGAAGAGAAAGAAAGTAACGATAAACGTAGTTGCCTGAACGAAAGGATTCTTTTTGAAATTATAAGCCGCGCCGATTACAGCCAATACAAGAACAATCACTCCGAAATAAACGGGAGAATCCGTGAAAGGCATCTGTCCCCAGTAAAGATTAGTTCTTTGCATCTGTCCCGACTTTGGGTCTTTTATTTCCACGTTACCGAATCCGTAGTAATAGGGTAGTATGAATGTCATAACTTCTCCCGGGCTAAACGACCAGTTCGTAGCATAATTATAATCAAGCGGCTGTCCCTGATCCTTATTTTCCGATTTAGCAACAATGCCCGATTCGCCCCTGATAGAATACTTGTTATACTCCTTAATAGACATAATTATATCGGCGTCCATCGCAAACGCAATCACAAGACCGATTAAAAAAGCGGATAATGCTTTTATTACATTAGCAGATTTGGCTTTTGTAAACAGCCTGTAAAGAAGCAAATACAGCAGATACAGTCCCGTCATCATGAACGTATAAAACAGCATCTGAATATGGTGGAAATGGATGGTAAAGTATAATGTAATTGTCAGGAAAGCAAAGTAAAGCAATAATTTGTAGAGGGATTTTTCTTCGTCTTCGGAAATCTTATCTATCAACAAGAGAATGAGCGGGAAGAATGAAAACGTCATCATTTTCGTATGATGCCCGACGATAATCAACTGAATAATTCCAGTGGCAAAAACCGCAAGCAGTGAAGCAAAGAGCGCAATCAGGTTATTCCTGAATTTATATCGCGCATAGAAAAACGAAGTAAGAGCAAAAATAAAATAATACGGAAGAGTCAGCAAAAACAGATTTCCGCCTGAGAATGCTTCAAAAACCTTATTCCATATGAATGAATAAAAATTGTGTGCCGATGGAATTGCCGCTGCCATTGACGCCAGAGACGGCATACCCATAAAAATATACGGAACCCAGAGCGGGTAAATTCCCTGCGCCTTTGCATCATCAAGGAATGTCTTATAACTAAGAGGGGAAAGGTTATCAGCGGATGCGAACACTTTACCTTCGAAAACGCCTTTGTTAAAGAACAGCAGAATTGCGAGAAGAATAATACCGATGATTGACCAGATTACAACGGGTCTGTTTTCATCGAAAAATGTCAGGAAGGTCTTTTCCTCTTTCCGGGGCATGGAAACCGTCTTCTTGTGAGTACTTTTTGCTTTTGCCATAAATAAGGAACTAATGTTGAATTATCGTTATAAATGAATAAAATAGTGTTTTTTACGTTTGTATAAAATATAAAATAAGGGTTTGATAAAAAGTCAAAATGATCCCGATACGTTACACTATCGGGACGCCCCGACTCGTCGGGGTAAACTGCGAACGCGAAAGTCAAAACTCAAAATTGAAAAAGGAAGAGCGGATGCCCACAAATTTCACAAATTAGCACAAATTAAGAACGAAGAACAGAAGCCACTTAAGGCACTGAAACACTTAATAAAATGAAAACTTTAACCCGCTAATTAAACTAATTAAGAATAATTGCCAAAAATTAGCACAGATGAAGAGCTATTCCTCCCACTAAAATCACGAAATAGCACTAAATAGAACATAGAGTCCCGATACAAAAAATCGGGATTTCGCAAAGAACACTCACCAAGAACTATCGTCCACGAATTATCCGCCACGGCGGCTCATCCACGGCTGATTTTCAACCTTCGGCACGAATTAAGAGTGAATCTGTCCTTTGATTTCGCAGATTATAAAAACAATTATCAGTTATCAATTATCATTTATCAATGAAGAGCGGGAGTAAATTAAACCACTAATGTGTCGTTCCTACGGAACCAGAAGATGATAGAATTGATCTTAGCTACTAATATTCCGCCCTGATGGGGCTGATTATTTGACAATTCTTTTTTCCTAAAATAATTACGCCCTGAAGAGGCTTTAATTTTACATATTCTATTTATTAATATTATTTTTTTGAAATTAAGGTTCAAGGTTTTTAAGAACCTGAATAGCTTTATCTTTGTATTTTTCGGATACAATTATTTCCATTGGAGACATTCCGGGGTCGTGCCCTTTCAGAAGTACACCGGTTCCGAACACGTAATGAGACGTTTCGTTCTTTATATAATAATCGATTTTATTGTCGTCTAATAATGTCTTAGCAAGAACCATTGAGGTCCTGTTATAAGTCCTATATACTACTTCAAATTTTTCCTCTGTATTCTTACTCTTTTTTATTTCTTTATCTTTAGCCATAAATATCTTTAGTGATTTATAATATTTTTTTCAATCCATGCGTTATTTATTTATTCTCTACTTCAGCAGTATCATTCTTTTCGTATTACTATAACCTCCCGTAATAATCTTATAAAAATAAACTCCGCTGGTAAGTTTACTGCCGTCAAATGTGACTTCGTAAGAGCCGGGCTGAAGATGCTCATTAACGAGTGTTGCGATTTCACGGCCGGTGATGTCAAATACTATTAGTTTAGTAAAACCCACCCCGTTATTTTTTGGGTCCCCTATGAGACCATTCGGGGATACCCCCTCCTCCCGATTGAATCGGGATAAACTTCCGGGGACTTTGTTAATAGCCGGGATTGAAAATCCGATTTTTGTTTCCGGATTAAACGGGTTGGGGTAGTTCTGAGATAATTCGAATTTTTCAGGAAGTGTAGTTCCAACCGGTTTTATATCTGTCATAAAGAACGGCAGAGGGTAAAATCTAGAGCCTGAAATTTCGTTTGCGGATAATGTACGATTGTACAGCCTGAATTCATCCATCTTCATGTCCTGAGCAAGAGACGATGCAAAAGTAGAATGCGCTCCAACCAGGAATGGTCCGTTGCCGAGAATTCTGAAAGGAGTCTGAGGAATTGTCTGGTAGAGCGCACCATTCCTGTATGATTTTATTGAACCTGCTGATGCGCTGTAAACAATGTGAATGAAATAATTCACCCCTCTGACAACCGGTATTCTGA
>Ga0209450_10000241_pt1 | contig 29664 bp, 29 predicted proteins | sample FrelakmetLWP11LW_FD_187149 | JGI IMG/M metagenome (GOLD analysis project Ga0209450, IMG submission 187149) | Freshwater lake sediment microbial communities from the University of Notre Dame, USA, for methane emissions studies - LWP11 LW (SPAdes)... | ecosystem: Environmental > Aquatic >...
TGGGGTCCGGGAAAACCGGGGGGGCAAACTTTTCAGCCTCGTGTATGGTCAAGTCATTGCGCGCCATGTCGACCCTATTGAAAAGAAACCTCTCTTTCATTTTCTGCCCGGCAGCACCTCCTATTCCATCGCCACCGCAGGGTGTAACTTCAAATGCCTCTTCTGCCAGAACGCGGACATCTCGCAAATGCCCCATGACCGGAAACAGATCTTGGGCGAAGCGATGATGCCGGATGTCGTTTTGGAGGAAGCTGTGAGGAGCCGCTCCGCCACCATCTCCTACACCTACACCGAGCCGACGATTTTCTTCGAATTCGCCCTGGACATCGCCCGACCGGCTTCGAGCCGGGGGCTCAGGAACATTTTTGTGTCCAACGGGTACATGACAGAGGAGTGCCTCAAGGAGATTTACCCCAACCTCCATGGAGCCAATGTCGATCTCAAAGGCTTTTCCGACAAGTATTACAAAGAGGTTTGCGGAGCAAAGCTCGAGCCCGTGCTCAGGACCCTCGAGCTCATGAGAAAAATGAAGGTGTGGGTGGAAGTGACAACCCTGCTTGTGCCGGGGCTCAATGACTCCAAAGAGGAACTGCAGCAGCTGGCGAAATTCCTGGTCGATCTCGATCCTGACATCCCCTGGCACATCAGCCGGTTTCATCCCACCTATCGGCTCACGGATGTCCGGTCCACGCCTCCTGAGAGCATTCGAAGGGCAAAAGACATTGGGTACGAGACCGGTCTCAAGTACGTCTACACCGGGAACCTCCCTGGGGATGAAGGAGAGAAGACATTCTGCCACCAGTGCAAGGAACTCCTCATTGACCGGTACGGATTCTATGTGAGAAAGAACGTGATCGCCAACAGCCGCTGCCCCAAGTGCAGCGCCGAAATCCCCGGCGTCTGGAAATAGGGATGCCTGTCAGTAGCGGACCATCGTCAAGAATAGCCCCTGGGGCGGGGCATTGAGACCCGCCCTTTTCCTGTCCTTTGCTTCGAAGATCTCCTCGAACTCGTCGAGACTGATCCTTCCGGACCCCACTTCCACGGCTGTGCCCACGATGTTTCGGACCATGTGCCTGAGAAACCCGTCCGCCTCGAAAACGAAGCGGATCAACCTGCTCTCCGGCGAGTGGTGAAGCTCCGCCCGGATCATTTCTCTCACTGGGTTGAGGTTGTCGCTGCGCACGGCCTTGAAGGACGAAAAGTCGTGGCGACCCTTGAGCAGGGAAAGGCACGCTTCCATGCGGGCGGTATCCACTTTTCGAGGCATGTGCCAGGCATACCGACGAAGAAAGAGATCCGGCTGCTCGCTGTTGAGAAGCCGATATTCATAGGTTTTGCTTTTCACGTTGTATCTGGCATGGAAATCAAGGGGCGCCTGCTCGGCGTGCCGGACCAGGATGTCCTCCGGAAGCAGGCTGTTGAGTCCCTTTCGGATCGACTCGGGATCCATGTCGCAGTGGGTCAGGAAGTGGCAAACCTGGTGGAGGGCGTGCACTCCTGCATCGGTTCTGCCCGACGCAATGACCGTGACATGCTCCCGGGTGAGGATTTGAATTTTCTCCTCCATAATGGCCTGAATGGTGAGGGCATTCTTCTGCCACTGCCAGCCGTGGTACTGTGTGCCGTCGTATGCCAGCACCATTTTGATGTTTCTTCTGTCCACCCTTGTCTTCCTGAAAACAGAAAAGGGAAGTCGTTCATGACTTCCCTTTTCCTACAGAGTCTTCACTAAACTGTTAACGTTTCGAATACTGGTACCGTGCCCGCGCGCCTCTCATGCCGTATTTCTTGCGTTCCCTCACACGGGCGTCCCTGGTCAGAAGAGCCGCCTTTTTCAGGGGCAATCGGAGATCCGGATTGAGACTCGCCAGAGCCCGGCTGATGGCGTGCCGGATGGCGCCTGCCTGGCCGGATATGCCGCCGCCTCTCACGGTCACTGAGATATCGAATCTTTCGAGATTGTCCGTAATCGTCAGAGGTTGTCTGATCAGGATCCTGTCCGTCTCTCGCGTCATGTATTGTTCAATGGGTTTCCGGTTGACTGTGATCGTGCCTTTCCCGGGTTTAATCCAGACTCGGGCCACAGCCGATTTTCTTCTGCCAACAGTGTGCAATCTTTCTTCTGCCATCTAAATCTCCAGTGTCTCAGGTTTTTGTGCTTGGTGAGGATGTTCCGGCCCCGTGTAAATCTTGAGCTTCTTGAGCTGTCTGCGGCCCAGGCTGGTCTTGGGCAACATGCCCTTCACCGCGACTCGCAGCACTTCGCCAGGTTTCCTCTGAAAGAGCTTTGCTGCGCTAATCTGTTTCAGGCCTCCCAGGTAACCGGAATGGCGGTAGTAGATTTTCTTGGGCCACTTGGCGCCGGTCATGGACACCTTGTCCGCGTTGACAACGACGATGAAATCCCCGGTGTCTGCATGAGGGGTGAAAATAGGCTTGTGTTTCCCTCTCAGGCGACTGGCAATCTCGCTCGCGAGTCTGCCAAGGACTTTGCTCTCAGCATCCACCAAGTACCACTTCCGGTCAACATCCGCTTCTTTTGCAGAAAACGTCTTCATGAGAATGGGTCCTTTTTCTTGAAAATGCAAACTATAATATTTAAAGGTCCTAGGCCCAGATGTCAAGAAATTTTTATTTGTTGTTGACAAAAGCCGGAAGGGTTGTTAAAAATCCTCCATCTTTTGCGCCCGTAGCTCAGCTGGATAGAGCGCCGGGCTTCGAACCCGTAGGCCGCAGGTTCGAGTCCTGCCGGGCGCGCCATACAAAGGAGTGACGAGTGACGAGTGACAAGTTTTCCCGCTTTCCTTGTCACTTCTCACTCGTTACTTGTTACTTGATTTTATGGGCCTGTAGCTCAGTTGGTAGAGCAGTTGACTCTTAATCAATTGGCCGAAGGTTCGAGTCCTTCCAGGCCCACCAGCAATATCAAGAGGTTAGATAATTGTCTAGCCTCTTTTTTTCGTTTTTTGGGAAAATGTCACATTTTGGCGGGAAGATTCTGGATCTCTAATAAGAGAAAACGTCATTCTGCCTTGTCTCATCGCTTATGTCATTTCTATGGCGATCCTCGCCTTCTCTGAGTCCTTTTTTATGTTTATTCTTGTCGCGGTGATCTCGGGGATCGGGAATGCTTTTTCTATGCCTTCGCTAGTGGCCTATATACTGGATCGTGAAGGATCTTCTCCTGGTCCAGCGATGGGAACTTTGACGGCGATTTCGGATCTGGGAATCAGCCTTGGACCGGTCATCATGGGCGTCGTCATCCATGTGACCGGCTATCAGGTCATGTTCCTTTGCTTGGCATTCATCGGCATCATCAATCTCTTGTATTTCCATTTTTTCGTAAGAGAAGGGTCTGCATCGTCAACACAGCAGCGCCTTAATCACTAATCAAGGTGACGCCGGTTTTTAAGCAGGCCCACGGGTCCTCCGAGGACTCGTGGGCCTGCGCTCATCTGATGCATCGCTGCCGCCGGCTTCAGATCACCATGTCTTTGACTTTCTTCAGCGCACGAATCTTGACTACATTGCGAGCCGGTTTGGCCTTGAAAATCGTTTCCTCGCCCGTGAACGGGTTGATGCCCTTGCGGGCCTTGGTCGCCGGTTTTCTTTTGACCTCGATCTTCATGAGCCCCGGGAAGGTGAACTGGCCTGCGCCACCCTTCTTGAGGTGGCTTTCGATCACTGCGGCGAGCTCGTCAAAAACCGCTGAGACCTGTTTCCTGGCCAAACCCGCGTTCTGAGCAATTTGGTCCAGCATGGCCGATTTGGTCATCGGCGCCTTTACCGCTGATACCTTCTTTGCTGCTGCTTTCTTTCTTGCCATGATTTCCTCCTTGTTGATGTGGTCTATCTGTGACTGACTTGGCGGGGAAGCCTCGCACATTCCCGAGATTTTTGGGCAGGCTGATTTATAGACGGATCCGAGAGAGTTGTCAATGACGAAGGCCAAGGGACTGACCCCAAAGACCAAGAGAGCCTTGTGCTTTTTCAGGCAGTTCAGGATAAAAAACTGTTCCTTAATGGACCGATGTTGCGGTTTGGTTCACTGCATGGCCTTTGAAGGGAAATACGGGGCATCCGTCGTTACCTCTGCAGGAGGGGATGAGGCGCCTGATGCTTCACCGCAAGGAAGATGGGCCCTATGAATACGAGTTCTTGAAAAAACATCGGGGACTGAAACATGTAGAGAATGGACAAGTCGGTCGGTACAACTAAGGTAATTCAAAATTCCTTAACTTGTCGAGAAAGGCTTCCGCCTTTTCAGGTGTCTCAAAGGCACCTAGAATGTGCTCTCCGTGCTTCTGGAAAAGCCCCTTAATATCGTAAATCTGCGACCAAAACGGAGAATCCTCTCCGGTAACACCCACCGCGTAAACCTGGGGGTACTTGGAGAGGATTTCCAGAGCTTGAGAATGTCGTTAGGCCACGGATCGCTGAAGCGCATATCAAAGATGTATTCGCCGGTTTCGGTCCTGATTCCGAACTCAAATGGGTTGCTCTTTTTCACCCAGCGCCTCCTCGCCGAACGCTGTCACCTCTTGGTCCTCCCAACTCTGTTCACCTAAATAAGACTTCTCTGATAAGGATCTCGCCAACAGGAGATGTCGCGTGAATAGCGGCTAGCTTCGGATAGGCTCCGGAAGTGGCAAGTAGGCAGGCCCCTGCACAGCCTCAGAGGAGACGGCGTTAACATACCCGTCCATTCTCGGCGCTTTGCTCCCCCATCATCTTGGATTATTCCGAGAGATATTGACCGTACCGGACAAAGTTGTCCGTCCGCTTTGCAACTTCTTCGAAAAGACATACATCCTCCGGCGTGAAGCTGTAGGGTTTCTTCAAGGAGTGAAGGTAGAGAGCGCCCATCACCCGAGAGTCGCCAATCATCGGAACACACATCACAGAGGAGATTCCATGCATTTTCAGCGTCGAAGCGAGCTCACGGTCCACCTCTTCCGTGTCAGAATCGGATATCACCACGGTTTCCTTCCTCCTGATCACCTCGTACAGCACCTGAGGAGAAAATCTCAGAGAAGTGCTACATTTCGCTTTCTTTGATCGGTGTGAGAAAAAGACTACTTTTGTTGTGTCCGGGTCAATAAGAATAACGGATGCTGTCTCAATCTCCGCAAGCAGTTCTGCAATGACATCCACCACTTTGTCCAAGGCGTCATTCAACGGCAGCTTCTGCTCAAAGACATTCGAAACCTTATACAGGGTTTCAAGCTTCTTCTGGTTCGTTTTGTCCTTATGGACGAGGAAGATCCCGCTTTCTTCACCCGTTTCTTTGGTGAGGCCGACAGACTCCAGAAAAGGCTTTGTCAGAGTCATAGAGGCCTCACCTATTCCGATGACCGTCATTCCAATGGCAATCGGCACCCCTTCTTTCACTTCCCTTTCGGTTTCCGGAGGGAGGTATTTACCGGAGAAAAAGGTACCGTTCTTGCTCTCCAAATCTGTCACGAGATACCGGTCCGCTTGTTTCACTATCCTCAGGTGCTGCCGCGATACGGTCTTGTCCTTGAGGACAATATCGTTTTCAAAAGCGCGGCCTATGGTGTTAACCCCTTCTTTGAGTTGAAAAGACCCGCCTATGTCAAGCCCGTTGAGAACATAGAGCCTACTCATTCCCGGTCCCCTCATGGCAAGGTTGCAATCCTCTCAGCCCGAATGAGGCAATTTCATCAGAGTCACCATATCAAGCCACCTTCTTGAAGTTCAATAACAGGAAGTACTCATTTTCGCCTACGTAGAAATACCTATGCGAATTCTTGCGTTCGCACCGCCAGAGGAAAAACAATCAGGCATGAGGGTAGATGGTTAGCAGAGACGTCCGCAGATTCATGCGGGCGCAGGTTGAGGAGTTCAGGTTGGATAGGGAACGAGTGCAGTACAGAAAGTTCGTCAAACCAATCCATTGTGGATAGCATACCTGACCAGTCCAGCGACGTTCCTTAAATTAAGCTTGTTCATTATGCTGGCCCTATGGTTCTCGACGGTACGGATACTCACATGCAGAAGAATGGCAATTTCACCGTTGGTTTTTCCTTCAGCGATGAGCTTAAGAATCTCCCTTTCCCTTGTCGTCAAAGGATCTGAGGCGGCTGAACCTTTCCGCTTAGGACCACGTGATAGATCCTCAACCAGAGCTCCGATCAGGTTTCGGGTCACATAAGTCCCTTCATTTCGGATCGTCTGTATGGCAGAGAAGAGCTCATCATCTGAGTCTTCCTTAAGCAGATACCCACTGGCGCCTGCCGTGACGGCATGGTACAAGTATTCCTTGCTTTTGTGCATGGTGAGAATCAGAACTTTCGTGAGGGGGTAAAGACTTCTGATCTCACGGGTAGTCTCTATTCCGCTGAGACCAGGCATGGAAATATCAAGAATAACCAGGTCAGGGGATAACCTCTTGAGCAATTCCAGAAGTTCCAGACCATTATGGACCTCGCCTATCACTTCTACGCCAGGCATCTCCTGAAGGAGCTTCTTCATTCCGCGACGGAACAGGGTATGGTCATCTGCCAGGATGATCCGGTAGGATTTCACTATTTCACACCTTCCGACTCTATCGGGATCGTTAGGAGAATTCGCGTTCCTTTTCCCATCAGGCTTTGGACATCAAAGGATGCTCTGAGAAGATGCACTCGTTCTTCTATGAGATTCAAGCCGAAACCTTTGCGCCATCTTTCTTCTCCTTTCAATCCCGCTGTGTCAAATCCCTTTCCATCATCTTCTATGACGAAAGCGATGCTCCCCGTATTCTTCTTCACAGTGAAGGTGACATGACTTGCCTCTGCGTGCTTGCCGATATTGGTCAAGGCTTCCTGGGAGATCCTGTACAAGCTCATCTGAGCTTCTTCAGAGAAAAGGCCGCTGATTTCATCAATATCAATGGATATCGGAATCGAATATTGCTCCGTGAAATTCTCTCCCAACCATCGAAGAGCTGGCGAAATGCCAATGTCTTTGAGTATCGATGGGCTCAACTCCTTAGAAAGCCGTCTAATCTGACTAATGATTTCATCTACGCTATCAATGGCTTCATCGCAATTCCGTTGCAGTGATGACTCATTTTCGGGAACTCTTTTTTTGATGGATCTCACTCGGTGTTTCAACAGAGCCAGAGATTGCCCCAACTCGTCATGAAGCTCCCTTGCAACTTGAGCTCTGTAATTCTCTTGACCCTTAATGAGTTCAGAAGACAAGGAACGCAGTCTCTCTTCTGATCGTTTTAGTGCATCCTCGGTCTTCCTGCGTTCAGTGATATCATGAACGACCGCCGTAGCTCCTTTGACTCTTCCGTTTTCATATGCTGGTCGGGTGTTCAGAACTACCCAGAACTCCCTGCCCGCTTTTGCTCTGATTCTGTATTCAATTGCTGCAGGGACTTGCTCACCTGTTAGAAGCTTTCGCGCTCTCTCGTAGTAAATCGCTCTAGCTTCTTCAGACAGGATGTCGCCAGGGTTCATAGAGAGGAACTCCTCCCTCGTATACCCTGTGTATTCACACATAACGTCGTTAACCGCAACGAATTTCTGCTTCATGAAATCCACTTCGTAAATCCCCGCAGGGGCATGATTAAAAAGTTGCCTGTACCGTTCCTCATTCTCCCGCAGGGCTTGTTCTGCCCGTTTGCGATCAGTAATGTCACGTGACACGCCTAGGACTCCCGCCAGGTGGCCAGTGGAATCTCGCAGAAAACTCATTTTGGCTTCCGTCCAAGTTCTGGAGCCATCCTTGCGAAACCCTTCCATCTCTATCGTCCGGACCCGCGACGGATCGCCTTGTTCCCCTTTTTCTCTGGATAGTTCTTCTCCAAAGACCTTCAGGGCTGTCGTAATTGAATCTGGCGTATAGCTTTGCTGTAATGTAAGAGCCATTGCCTCTTGAACGCTGTAACCAGTCAGCTTCTCAACGGAGGGGCTGATATAGGTCAACTGCAGATTCATATCCCTTATCCATATGACGTCGGAGACATTCTCGGCAAGCAAACGGTAGCGTTCCTCACTTTCCCGCAGCGCATCTTGCATCTGCTTCCGGCCAGTGATATCCCGGACTGCACTGACCCAGCCAGTGCGCTCGGCCTTTTCGTAGTTAAGTGGTACTACGGTATGCTCGCTGGGAAAGAGCGTTTCATCTTTCCGCTTCATCATGAAATCATTCAGATGAAAGAATCCTTGCTTAGCGATGCTCGTATAAAGCTGTTTCTGGAACTCCTCCAACGTGGCTCTATTGACATGCAGGAACTCAGTTGCACGGCCTTGCATTTCCTGACGAGCATAGCCGAATATCCGCTCGGCAGCGGGGTTGCAGTCGATGATGACTGGGGGGATGTCGGCATTCAGGATGAAAATGGCATCCCTCTGGCTCAAGAAAATCTTTTCGAATAATTCCCTTGATTCTCTCAAAGCCACATCAATATGTGTTGGCGAAATCTTTTCTTCAAGTTCCCTTATCCGCTGTTCCAGTTCTTCATAAGATGGTTTCTTGCTCATATAAGTGCTCTCCGGTCCCTTCAAAGCAAAAACCTGCAACTACCTCCCTATCACGGCGCTTTGCTGATGAGGGTCAACATGGCTTCGCCGTAACGGGGGCCGGCGGCAGCATCTTTGGGAATCAGTTGATCCAGCCGCTTCAGATCCTCGGAGGTCAGGTCCACATCTAGCGCTCCGATGTTTTCCTCCAGGTAGGTCCTTCTCTTTGTGCCGAAGATGGGGACGATGAATTCACCCTGGGCCAGAACCCAAGCCAACGCCAGTTGCCCGGCGGTGCATCCTTTTTTTGCCGCCATTTGCGAAACATGATGGGCTAATTCCAGGTTCTTTTTGAAATTCTCCTCCTCGAAGCGAGGGTTCGTTCTTCTGAAATCATCCTGAGCCAGGTCGTTGAGACTGGTGATTTTTCCTGTCAGAACTCCTCGGCCAAGAGGACTGTAGGGCACAAACCCGATTCCCAGTTCATTGCAAACGGCCAGCACGCCGTCTTCAGGCCCCCGCGTCCAAAGCGAGTACTCGTTTTGAACGGCCGTGATGGGATGCTCTTTGTGCGCCCTGCGGATCGTCTTGGGCCCGGCCTCGGAAAGCCCAAGGTAGCGGACCTTTCCTTCCTTCACGAGCTGCCCCATAGTGCCCACGGTCTCCTCCACCGGCACATTCGGATCAATGCGGTGCTGGTAGTAGAGATCAATGACATCGACCCCAAGTCGCTTGACGCTGGCCTCGAAAGACTGCTTCACATACTCCGGCCTGCCGCTGACTCCTCGGTAATTCGGATCCTCGCTTCTGAGGATCCCGAACTTGGTGGCGAGAAAGACCTGCTTCCGCCTGCCACGGATGGCGCCCCCCACCAGCACTTCGTTCTTGAACGGGCCGTACACGTCTGCCGTATCGAGGTACGTGATCCCCAGATCAAGAGCCCGGTGGATCGTTGCAATGGATTCCGCTTCGTCCGCGGGGCCGTAAAATTCCGACATCCCCATGCATCCCAAGCCCAGCGCTGATAGGGTTGGGCCGTTTTTTCCAAGCCTTCTGGTTTTCATTTGAGTCATTCCTCCTTTGTACTCCGGCAAAGTAAGGCATCCATCCTAATCCAGTCTGATCCATCAATTCAAGCCCTTACCGCGTGCTCATTTCGCGCTGTCAGCCGTCAGCTCTCAGCAAAAGCCCTAGACATACTGAGAAATAGGCTGAGTGGGTAAAATCTCCCCCTGCCCCTCTTTATCAAAGAGGGGTATTTGAGGCCATATCGAGACTATGCGAGCATTGGTACGCTCTGCGAACTCTTGAATATGAGTCAGGATGCTGATATGAATGCTGGTCTTCGATCACCGGTGAGAGTTGGTCATGAGGCAGGAAAACCTAAACGAATCCATGGGAGCCCCCCAGTCCAGCCCTTATCGCTGGGTCATGCTGGCGATGCTGTGGCTGCTCTATGCCTTCTTCGGCCTCGTCTACCGCTCCATTTCTCCGCTGGTCACGCCCATCCTTGCAGACCTCGACATGTCTTACAGCCAGATGGGCTTTGTGCGGGGCTTCTGAGCGGACCGGAATGAAAAGCGTTCTCGCAACGCTCCTCAAGGTCCGAAACATTCGTATTGTCCTTGTGTGCGGCCTCCTAGCCTTTGCCATCATTCATGGCCTCACCACTTGGCTCCCGAGGATTCTTGAGGATCAAGGGTTTTCTCCGACCCTGGCGGGCTATGCGGCTTCCATCCCGCTTCTGGCAGGCATTCCCTCCCTCCTCATCCTTCCGCGATTCATTCCCTCTGAAAGACGAGGCCTGGCCCTGGCCGTCCTGGCCGTGCTCAGCGCCTCTTCGGTGTGGCTCATTCTGTGCCTCACGGGGCCTCTTATGTACGCCGGCCTGATTCTGTATGGGATTGCGGCTTGCACCCTCGTGCCTCTTCTCACCCTCATTCTGATGGAGACGCCGGAAGTGGGGGCAAAGCACATGGGATCGGCAGGCGGGCTTTTCTTCTGTATCGCCGAGATAGGGGGCTTTCTGGGTCCTTTTCTGCTTGGAGCTCTCGTGGATTGGACCGGCGGGTTTCTGGCAGGGGGTTATTTTGTGGTCGCCCTGAGCCTCGGCATTCTACTCATGAGTTTCTTGATGGAGAAAAAGGCAATTCGAAAATTTGAATCATTCTAAGTCCTGCTCGGCATAAACAAACCCTTTCCCTATACCCCTTCTTCCTCTGGTTTTCGCGGCAGTCTTATCCGTATCCTGAATCCCTCTTCCACATGGCGCGCCTCAACAGCCCCTCCGTGCGCCTCAATGGTCTTTTTTACAATGGCAAGGCCCAGCCCGAAGCCTGCTTCGCTTTTTGCCCCCACACGGTGAAAGGGCTCAAAGATCTTCTCCAGATCTTGTTCCGGGATCTTGTCAGCCGTATTGGTCACGAGGACCTCCATGTCGTCTCCCGCTGCCTTCATCTCGACACTCACGCGGCCGCCTGGCGGTGAATACTTGATTGCATTTTCAAGCAGGTTGGAAAAGGTCGTTTGCAGGGCATCCGGATCTCCCAGCAAAGGCGGTTCAAACGAGAAATCCGTCGTCAGACGAAGGTTCTTCTGATCCAGGGACGGCTTGAGCCGGCTGAGGAGCGCCTGCATCAGGTCCACGGGATTCATCGGTTGAAAACTCAAGGGTTTCTCTTTGAGATCCAATTTGGACAGCATCAGAATGCGACCGATGAGCGCATCCAGTTCCTCGACATCTTCCCGGATTTCGTTGAGGTATCTCTCGAGGTTCCTGTAATTCTGCTGCTCCAGCTTCTCCCTGAGCATCTCTTCCGCGATACGAATCCGCGCCAGGGGTGTCCTGAGTTCGTGAGAGATGTGCGCGGTGAGCTCTCTGCCTCCGCGAATCATTTTTTCCAGCCGGTCCGCCATGTGGTTAAAGGCTCGTCCAAGCTTTCCGATCTCGTCTTTCCTTCTCAGTGTCGCTCTGTGCGACAGATCCCCTTCTGCGATGCGCTGGGCCGAGTGCCTGAGCTCGTTGATGGGTTTCGAAATCCATCTTGACACAGGCATCACGAGAAGTGCAATCACCACGCCGATGATTCCCAAGCCCAAGCCGAACCCTTCTTCCGGATGGGTGGGTTCCCGTTTGACAAAAAGCACATGGAGCTCGGCGCTCTTTTCACCTGTGAGCTTGATGGGAATGACGGCGTAGAGCTTGGGGCCTCTCTTGTGACCATGGTACAATTTGAAATCACCCAGGTCTCTCGACCGCCCTCTTTGGAGGGCGAGTCGTTTCTCCGGCAGGTCGCCGGAGAAAGACTTCACCACCAGACGACCATCCGAATCCTGCAGCCAGACCTGCGCACCAAGAACCTCTCCCCAGTTGCGGATAAAGTCCTTCAAGGGCTCGTTCTTGGACAGCTCCATGTCCGGTGCCGTGTTAATCTTGCTGTCAATGACCTCCTTGACCACCATGACCTGTGCTGACGCGTAGTGGTCGAATTCCGACTGAAAGTATCTGCCGACAATGATCCCGAAAAGGGCAAAGATGACGATTTCCGTCACAATGAGGATGAGAAGGAAGGAAAAAAATATCTTGATGTAAATCTTGCTCGGTTTCATGTTGAATGCACGAACATGTACCCGCTTCCCCATATGGTTTTGATCCGCTTGGGGGATCGGGGGTCTGATTCAAGCTTTGCCCTCAGTTTGCTGATGTGCACGTCAATGCTCCTGTCAAAGGCCATGAAGTCCTTGCCTTGCGCCAGGGTCATGATTTGATCGCGGCTCAGGACCCTGTTGGGATTCTCCATCAACACCTTGAGCACCCGGTACTCCGTGGAAGAAAGGGCAACCTCCTTTCCCTCAATCAAAAGGGTCTGCTTCGCCTTGTCGAGCAGGAGATTGCCTGCCTCAACGCGCTGCCCTTCACGCTCCCCTGCAGCCGGTTTCATCTCCGGCTCCAGCCTTCGCAGCACGGCTTTTATTCGCGCCAAGAGTTCTCTCGGGCTGAAGGGTTTTGGAAGGTAGTCATCCGCACCGAGCTCAAGCCCGACGACCCGATCCGCTTCCTCGCCCTTGGCCGTGAGCATGATGACAGGAACCTTGGATGCCGCGCGGATCTCCTTCAGCACCTCCAGGCCGTCTTTTTTCGGAAGCATGACATCCAAGATAACGAGCTCCGGCGATTCTTTCCTGATGGTGTTCAGCACAGCTTCACCGTCTGCAAGCGTGAAAACCTTGAATTCATAACCCTCCAGGTACTCCTTGAGCAGCTTGCGGAGCTTCTCGTCGTCATCTACAATTAGAATCCTTTTACCCATGGATGTCACCCCTTTTTACAAACTTTTACACTCCCTTAACACTTATTGACAAACCATCTCCATGGCTGTTCAGGGACGATGCTTCTCTCAAGGCCGATCAAATCTTAATCCGATACACCCGGATGGGTTTCTGGATGTTCTTTACGGTATGCTCTCCAATGAATTCACAGCTTAAAGGGAGTTTGTTTTCGATTTCATCATAGACCGTGCCTGAGACGGCAATACCCCCCGGATCAGCAAGTTTTTCGATTCGCGCAGCGATGTTCACCCCATCGCCGTAGAGTTTTCCCCTGTCAATGACCACGTCCCCCAGGTTCACGCCGATTCGGTACTCCATTCGTTTGTCATCGGGAAGAGTCTTGTTCCTGGTGCTCAGGTTCCTTTGAATCTCGACCGCGCACTCAGCGGCATGAACGACGCTTCCGAATTCTGCGAGCAGGTTATCCCCTGGAGAGTCTACGACTCTTCCCTGGTGACTGCGGACATGGGAAGCAATCAGGCTGCGGTAGTTCTTCAGAGTTTGAATGGTCCACATTTCATTTTCAGACATGAGACGGCTGTAGTCTTTCACGTCCGCGCTCAAGATCGCCTTGAGCTGGCGTCGGATAGCCTGAGAAGTCACGTCCGCTCCGCCCACACCTTGAGACGGTATCCTGCGTGTCACAGCCTTGATCCTGGCTAACAGTTCACGGGGGTTAAAGGGCTTCGGCAGGTAGTCATCCGCCCCCAACTCCAGGCCAACAATGCGATCTGCATCGTCGCCTTTTGCGGTCAGCATAATCACGGCCACGGAGAATTCCGAACGGATTTCTTTCAGCACCTCCAACCCGTCTTTTCCAGGCAGCATGATGTCGAGAATGACAATATCCGGAGATTCGTTCCGGATCGTGGAAAGCACGGATCGGCTGTCCGGGAGGGCCGTGACTTGAAATCCATACCCCTCCAGATACTCTGCCACGAGCTTCCGAAGTTTTTCATCATCGTCGACAAGCAGAACCTTGTTACCCATAAAGACGGCCTCTTTTTACAAGCTTTTACATCTTTTCAACACTTTTTTACAGACCGGAAAAACACTCTTTACAATTCAGGACTACTCTATTCACAAGCTCGCGAGATCACCAACAAATTACTGAATGAAAGGAGGACAAGACAATGACCAGAAGAAAAAAGACCGTCATCGGAGCCCTTATCCTTTTCCTCGCAATTCTCGTGGGGATCGGCGCCACCATGGCCTATGGGCCCAGGGGATCTTGGGCGAGGGGCTTTCCTCCCGGCTTTCACGGCATGGGTTGTCATCCGGGACCTCACGGCGAGGACATCGCTGATTTTGTTCTATGGAAAATGGATCGGCACGTGAAGGAATTGAATCTCAACGGCGCTCAGAAGAAGGAGTATGAAAGGAGCAAGGAGGAGATCAGGGCCGGCATCGCTGATGCCATTGAAAGGAAAAAAGACTTCCACAGGATCGTGCATGAGGAGATGGACAAAGAAAACCCGGATATCAACGCACTGGCTGGTCTCATGAAAGAGCGGGCACAGAACATCCCGGACATGGTTTCAAAGCCCCTCGATCTGTTCGTGAATTTCTACAACCTCCTTGACGAGAGTCAGAAGGCCAAGGTGATCGAGATGTTCCGAGCGAGAATGAGTTAATGTTTAAGGCATCTCTGTGCCTCTGCTCACCACGGAGGCACAGAGTTCACAGAGAAAGTCTTTTTCATTTGCCGGGAGATGCCGGCAAATGAAAAGGCTCTGCACCGAACAGCAAAACAAACAGTTTTCAAGGGAATAACCGAAGAGGCCTTATTTTCGTCTATCGGTATCTCCCGATAGACGAAAAACAAATGCCCCTCTGCGTCCTCTGTGTCTCTGTGGTGAATTACTGACGCATGGATTTCGCCAGCTTAATCTCCAGATCGCACTGGAGGCACCGCTTGGCTTCACTCACAGCCTGTTCGTCACTGAAGCAAAGGTCCACCTCTTTGAAGCTCTTCCTCTCTTCCAGGGGCAGGTGAGGCGCCGCGCCCCTGGCAAGGTCCGCAAACCCGCGCTCCCTTGCGCCTGTGTAGGATCCTGTATCCGGCTTATCCGCGTAATGCTCCGAAATGACGCCGTCGCCGCCCAGGAACTTGTCGATGGCCGTGGCGGCCCGCCTTCCGGCTGCGATGGCATCGATAATGGCCCCTGGGCCTTTGCCCACGTCCCCGCCTGCAAAAACGCCCTGCATACCCGTCTCCTGGGTTTCGGGGTTGGCCGTGATCAGGCCCCTTTCACACTTGACCTGGCCGTTGCCGGACAAAAAAGAAAGGTCAGCAGCCTGGCCAATGGCCAAGATCACCTGGTCTGCTTCCACGGTTTCCTTCGCCTCTCCAAAGGCCGGGCAGAAAGCGCCTTTTTCATCGAACACGCAGGTGCATGTGACCAGCTCGACGGCCTTGATCTTTCCATTGTCTCCGATGATGCGGTGCGGACCCCAGGAAGGCATGAGCTTGACGCCTTCCTGAACAGCCTGGTCAATCTCCCATGAGCTGGCAGGCATCTCTTCCCTGCTCTCCAGGCAGGCCATGGTCACCTCTTTTGCGCCCGACCGCAAGGCTGTGAGCGCCACGTCCACCGCCACATTGCCGCCGCCGATCACCAGAACCCTGTCTTTGAGACGGATGTCTCTGCCGTCGGTGACGTCTCTCAGAAAATCCACGCCCCACAACACATCCGGCATGCCCGCGCCTTCAAGGTCAATCTTCCGGCTCTCCTGGAGCCCCGTCGCAATAAAGACCGCCTCAAAGCCGTCCTTTTTCAACTGATCCAGGGTAAAGTCCTTGCCCGCTTTCTTGTTCGTTTCGAGTTTGATGCCCGTGCTTAGAACCTGGTTGATCTCCCTGTCAACAACCTCTTCAGGCAGTCTGTAGAAGGGAATGCCGTATCTCATCATGCCGCCCGGTTTTGATTTTGATTCAAGCACGGTCACGTCATGACCTTTCTTCCTCAGATAAAAGGCCGCCGTGAGACCCGCAGGCCCTGACCCGATGACCGCCACCTTTCGTCCTGTGTTCGGCGTCGCCTGAACGGCAACCTGGAAGGCTCCGTCGGCCTTGTCCGCAGCGTATCTCTTGAGAGAGCAGATGGAGATGGGCTGGTTCACTTCGCCCCTCCGGCACTGGGTCTCGCAGGGATGCATGCAGACCCTTCCCAGAATACCGGGGAAAGGGACCTTCTCCAGGATCAACTTGTAAGCCTCTGCGGGTTTTCCCTGGGCAATGAGTCTCACATACCCGGGAACATCAATCCCTGCAGGACAGGCGGCAGCGCACGGAGGAATTTCATCCGGCACCAACTCCTCGGGGGTCATGGCGCGCAGGGGCCTCATGATATCCAGAATCGCAATGCCGTTCGGACACACGGTTTCACACCGGCCGCAGGTCGTGCACTGCCAGGGGAGCGAGGTCGTTGCAACATCCTCCGGCAGCTCGAGCTCGATGTGCCTGACGATCCGCCTCACATTGAAATTCTTGACTCCTGTAATCGGACAGGCCGAGCTGCAGCACCCGCACTGCTCACAGGTCCGGAACATCCGAACATCGCCAAATTTTTCCGCCAATGCTGTCTTCGCATCCATCATCTTAATCCTCTTAATAAAGCTTTCAGCAATCAGCTCTCAGCTTTCATAAATCCCCCCTCAGAGCCTGTCTGAAAACTACTCTCCTCTCCCCTGGCGGGAGGGGATAAAGGGGAGGGGGAAACACGCAACCCAAGGAATATCCGTGCTCTTTTTCACCCCCACCCTCGCCCTCCCCCATCAAGGGGGAGGGCAATTTGATGTTGTCGGACAACCTCAACGGAGGGGACTTGAGCATTCATTAAAGCTTCAGATCCTTCACCATGTCTCTCATGGTATTCGCAAATTTGGGCCCGTCGGCTGCCGAGCACCACACGTTCCACAGTTTTTCCGGATCATATCCCTTTTTGCCGATGATCTTCTTGGCCCGCTTCACCCTGGTTTCGCACGCATAGTTTCCTGTGATGTAATGACAGGTCGGAAACTCGCATCCCGCCACGAGCACTCCGGCAGCGCCCTTTTCAAAGGCCCGCTCGATGAGTTTGATCGGAACCCGGGCCGAACACATCACCCGGATGAGCCGCGCGTTGGTCGGGTACTGGAGCCTGCTGACCCCTGCCATGTCCACACCGCCCAGGGCGCACCAGTGGCACACAAACCCGAGGATCTTCTTTTCCGGCTCCTCTTCCAGGGCCGCATCGACCTGGGCGATCAGCTGTTCATCCGAGTAGTGGACAATGGTGATACACTCCTTGGGGCAATCGGCCGCACAAAGGCCGCACCCCTTGCACAGGGCTTTGACCACGGAGGGTTGTTTCTCTTCATTGACCAGGATGGCGCCGTAAGGGCACCTTTTCGAACAAAGTCCACAGACGTTGCAGTTGGTCAAGTCAATGTCCGCCACAATCCCTTCGGCCTCGATGTGCTCGTTCTTCATGGGGATCGAGACTCTCATGGCCGCGCCAATGCCTTCCTCGCAGCTCTCCTTGTAGATCTTGGGGTTCTTGGCGCAGCCGCACAGGGCAATGCCGTCCGCCGGAAAATCGAGGGGCCCGAGCTTGATGTGCCGCTCCTGAAAAAAGCCTTCTGCATTGCTCGAAACCTTCAAATGCCCCCTCAGGGCTTCCATGGTTTCATCCCCTTCGAATCCCACGGTCAGGACCAGGAGATCGGCCGGCAGCGTGAACTCTTTTCCGCTCAGGATATCGTAGACCTTGATCTTGAGGTTCCCGTTCTCTTTCACGACCTCGGGGTACTTGTCGTCAGGGAACCGAATGAACTTCACTCCTGCCGCCTTGGCGGCATCGAGGTGAAAGTGCTCCTCCCTCACCATGCTGAGATCCCGGTAGAGCACATAAACCTTTCTGTCTTTGTTGTGATCTTTCAGAGCCAGCGCATTCTTGACCGACACAGGGCAGCCCACATTGCAGCACCCTCTTTTGTCGTTCTTGGAACCCACGCAGTTGATCATGACCACGCTCTTCGGATCGCCGACGCCCTGGTTCTTGAGCATGCCTTCGAGTTGAAGCTGGGTGACCACCCTGGGATCGGTACCGTACAAGTACTGACCGTCAGGCGGAATCTCCCTCATGCCGGTGGCCACGATGATGGTGGACGTGTCGAAGCTCTCGCTGCCCCCGTTGACCTTGATCTTCACCTTATAGTTGCCGATATAACCCTTGACCTCTTCGATCTCCGCGCCGGTGTACACCTTGATGTTGGGGTTAGCCTCCACTCGCGCCTCGGTAGCCTTGAGAATCTCCTCGGCAGACTTCTCGCCGTGCTCATGGCCGATCGTGTTGATCCTGTTCAGGAGGCCGCCGAGGTGAGGCTGTTTTTCCACAATGATCGCCTTGAACCCCTGCTCCGCCACGTTGAGCGCGGCATTCATGCCGGCTGCGCCGCCGCCGATGATCATGCAGTCCCTGCCCACTGGAAGCTTGATCGTCTGGCCTTCTTCCAGGAGCGCGGCTTTGGCTACGCCCATCTTGACCAGGTCCTTCGCCTTCTGCGTGGCCGCATCAGGCTCCAGCATGTGAACCCACGAGACCTGTTCCCGAATGCTCACGAACTCCAGCAGATAGGGATTGAGCCCGGCCTCCTTCACCGTTGCCTTGAACAGAGGTTCGTGGGTCCTGGGCGTGCAGGAGGCAATCACCACCCGGTTGAGGTTGTTTTCCTTGATCGCCCTTTGCATGGAGCCCAGCGCATCCACGGAGCAGGACCATTTGCCTTCATCCACATAGGCCACGTTCTTGAGCGTCTTGGCATACTCCACGACCTCAGGCACCTTGACAACCCCTGCGATGTTTGAACCGCAGTCACAGACGAAAACGCCAATTCTTAATTCGTTACTCATCAGACATTCCTCACTAGAACCCGAACAGGATGCCTCCCCAACATTCTATCCTGCGCTGGAGTACTGGAGTGTTGGAGTAATGGAGTATTGAGAAACCATCACTCCAGTGCTCCATTGCTCCATCACTCCTAACTTTTTCGTAGCACCGCTTTCATGCTTGCGGCCGTGGCCTGAACAACCGACTCGGAAATATCGATCGGCCCGGTCGCTCCTCCGCACAAATAGATTCCGGGCACATCGGTCTCCAGTTGAGCCAGGAACGGATCCTTCTCCTTGAAATACCCGAGCTTGTCGAGCGGGATCTTGAGCACTTTTGCGAGCCGTTCGTTTCTCTCGCTCGGCAAAAGGCCCGTGGAAAGAACCAGAAGTTCCACCTCTTCCTTCTTCAACTCCCCTGTCTCCAGATCCTCATAGCGCACGATGAGATTCTTGGTTTCCGGAACTTCAAAGACGTCATAGGGTCTGGCCCTGACAAACTTGGTTCCCTGCTCTTTGGCTTTACGGTGGAAGCTCCAGAATCCCTTCCCGTACGCCTTGAGATCATTGTAGTAGATGATCGTCTCCACGGACGCATCGTGCTCCTTCGTAATGATCACCTGCTTGTGGGCGACCATGCAGCATATCTTGGAGCAGTAGGGCGTGCCATGATCCAGGCCCCGGCCAGCACACTGAATCCAGGCGATTTTGTGGGCGTGCTTCTTGTCCGACGGCCGGATAATGTGGCCTGCCGTGGGTCCGCCGGCATTCATCAGCCTTTCAAACTGGAGGTAGGTAATCACGTTGTCATAGACATCGTAGCCGTGAAGACCTTTGGGCGGCTGGGCATCCGTGATCCCCGAGGCGACCACGATGCTCTTGACATCGAGATCGATGTTCTTGGCCGCCTGCCACAGGCGAACCGCGTCCTTGCCCTCTTTCTTGCAGGCCGCGACACACAAGGCAATGGGGCACTCCCGGCACTGGCTGCAATCGACCACGCACCCTCCGACGCAGGCGCCGTTGGCTCGCATCTTTCCGGAGCGGCAGTTCTGGTCAATGACCGCCACATTGGGAACCGCCTGGGGGAATGGCATGTAGATCAGCTTCCTGGTTCCTCCCACCTTGCCGTCCATCTCATGGGGCACGGTCACAGGGCACGCTTTCATGCACTCCCCGCATCCCGTGCATTTTTCCTCGTCAATGAACTTGGCTTTCTTGACAAGCCTCACCTTGAAGCCCCCGTTCACAGCGCTCACCTTCCTCACTTCCGTGTTGGTCATGATCTCGATATTGGGGTGGTTGTCCACCTCATACATCTGGGGCGCTTCAATGCAAATGGAACAGTCATTGGTCGGGAAGGTCTTGTCCAGCCTTGCCATCATGCCGCCGATGCTGGCGGTGTCATCGACAAGGTAGACTTTGGTCCCGTATTTGGCGGCGTTCAATGCGCAGTTGATGCCGGCAACGCCCGCACCGATAATCATGATTGCATCAGCCATAAAATCACCTCAGCCAGAATCGTTCTCACCGCCCACTCCCTCCCCTAGGGTCGGTCATTCGAGGCACAGAGGTCTCAGAGAGTCAGGACATCGCAAGGAGGCCCTGTTCGCTCAAGATCGGTGTTGCAGTTGAAAGTGAAAGAAACAAGCAAGCTTGGGTCTTTCACTTTCAACTGCAACGCCTTCAATGCGCAGCATTGGACCCCACAGGGTCCTTGAGCGAACACGAGGCATCCAAGCGCTTTTCTCTGCGTGCTCTGCGTCTCTAGTCCCGCGGAAGCGGGACGGGTGGTGAAATCCTATATCTCCGTAATAATCACTGCCTTGGATTTACAGACCGCTTCGCAGGTTCGGCAGCCCAGGCAGTTCTGAGGCCTTGCCGGGGTGGCCTTGATCGAGAAATCAAACACATCCACCGGGCAGTAGATGATGCACTTCTCGCACCCGTCACACTTGTCGGGATCTACGTTGACAAGATAGATCTCATAGTCAATGTACTGTTTTCCCATGGAAGCGGTCCTGTCTACTACTTCTTCTTCAACTCATTCCACTTGTAGTCGATGATTTCGAGAAGCACGCCGTTCACCTTCTTGGGAGCAATGAAGGCAAACTCACAATCCCGGAAAGGCCTTGCAATCTCGCCTCTCTTGTCGGGGATAAAGGGATAGCCCTTCCCCTTGAGCTCGTTGACGGCCTTGCGCGTGTTGTCCACGTTGAAGCTGATGAGCATCACGCCCTCGCCTCTCTTCTCGATGAACTTCGCCACATCCCCGTCCGGGGCGGTGGATTCCATCAGCTCAAAGCCGACTTCCCCCACCCAGTAGCGGGCGACCTTGATCTTCTCCGGCTCATCGATGTATTCATCATCCGCCTTGGTCTTGCCCATGATGGGTTCCCAGACCTTTTTCGCCTCGTCCAGATTCTTAACCGCTATGCAAATGTGATCAATTTTATTGACTTTCATGGTCTTGCGCCTCCGGCGAAAAGGAAGCGTCTTGCCGGCTCGACGAGAGGCCGAGACGGCAAGATCCCTCCCCGCAGCATGCTGTGTTAAAAGGTTGTCGTATCCACCGTGCACTTGATGGCCCTGTCAGGGCAGGCCACACCGCACTCATTGCAATCCTCACAGAGGAACTCCGTGACCACAGCGCGGTTGTCCTGCACCCGGATGGCCTTGTCCGGACATATTTCTACGCAAAGAGGCTGAACAAGCCCTCCGCACATGGTGCATTTCTTAAGATCGATTTGTGCAGCCATTTCTCTTCTCCTGTGTCTTAAGCTTTATAAAGTCTTCTCAGACAAACGCCCTGTCCTCTCGGAATCGCCTTCAAGGTCTCAATCTTGTAGTTGACGTTGAAGAAGGTGTTCACATCCGGAAGGATGCTCTGAAGGATCCTGTCGCAGCAGAGGACGTCCTCTTCCATTTTCACGCCGTACTCCTTGTGAAAGGACGGCCAGGGGCACCTTTCCCACTTGATGAAGATCTCGGAGGGTTTATCGCTCTTCTCGATCTTCACGATGGCGCCCTGCATGATCCATTGAATCGCCATGCCGCCTGCAAGGCTCCTCATCCAGGTCTCTTCCCCTTTGAGGAAGTTGAGCCGCGGCAGGGACTGCTTGCCCAGTTCTTTCCCGATGATCTCCGCCGCCTTAAGGCTGACGTCCAGAGGGTTCGCTTTCGGACCTGCAACCGCCAGGGCCGCCTGCCGCCACCGGAAGTAGGTGCGGCCGATCTCGCTCTGGGCAGCGTGCAAGTCACCCCACAATTTGGATATTTCTTTTTCTGCATCGAATGCCATGGTTGACCTCCTTAAATCCTGACACCAATGTGAAATCCGTCATGCACCGCGCTCGACATGTTGCGGGGTACAAGGGCATCGCCGATCACAAAGAGCTCGATGCCCTCGGCCTGAACCGCGTTCTTGAGGTTCTCATTCGGCACTCGCTCGGTCACGACGATCGTGTCGCACTTCACTGGGAAACGGTATCCGTCATAGGTTTTAACGATGATCTCGCCGGGATTCACTTCGTCCATCTCGCAGTCGTTGTACGCCTTGATCCCGTTCTGCCTCAGGAAGATCATGTAGCGCCACTTGAAGGACGGGTTGATATCGAATCCAGCGGATTTCTCTTTTCCAACGAGGGTCACTTTCTTTCCCTGCTTGGCGAGGGAGAGGGCCACGCCGATGCCCGGTTTCCTGTTGCCCCAGACCACGATGTTGTCTCCCACCTTGGCATCGCCTCTGAGCACGTCGAGCACGTTGACCACCTTGGCCTTGTCAAAGCCCGGCGCCTTGCTGGTCGGGTACACGGGACCTGTGGCCAGAACCACGCTATCAGGCAGTTCCTCTTTGATCAGGTCTTCGGTCACCTCGGTCCCCAGATGGAACTGGACCCCGGCCTTTTCGCACTGCACCTTCTGGTAGCGGATGCAGGTCATGAGCTCGTCGTCGCCGTAGGGAGCTCTCGACGCTTCGAGAATAGTTCCCCCGAGCTCTTTTCGCTTGTCGTACACGTGCACTTCATGGCCTCTCTGGGCCGCCATGTAGGCGCACTCCAGACCGGCCGGACCCGCTCCCACGATCATGATGTTTTTCTTGGGATCCGCAGGCGGCGGATTCGTGTACTTCGGATCGTGCTCATGGGCGCACAGGGGGTTGATGTAGCAGGTCATGGGAGCATCACGGAACAGTCTCGCCAGACAGAGGTTGCAGGCGACGCACCAGCGAATGTCCTGCTCCCTGCCCTCCAGCACCTTCTTGGGAAGCAGAGGATCTGCAATCATGGGCCTGCACATTTCCCAGATATCCAGATCGCCCTTCTCGATGGCCTTGTGAGGAATGGACGGGTCAAAGAGCCGGTAGGCCATCATAATGGGAACCTTCACGTTTTCCTTGGAGCGCTTGGCCAGATGGAGCCAGCTTCCCTGAGGCACGTCACGGCTAATGACCGGCACAATGGACTCCTGCCATCCGGCGGTCACGCTGAAGTAGTCGATTCCCGCCTCTTCGGCGATCTTGTAGGACATCATGGATTCTTCCGGTGTGTTGCCGCGCACGTCGTCCAGAAGCTCTTCGGCGCAGAGCCGGATGCCCACGGGAACGTCTTTGGGGCAAATCTTCTTCAACCCCTCGATGATCTCCACCACAGCCTTCATTCTGCCCCGGATGTCTCCGCCGTATTCGTCTTTTCTTCTGTTCGTGTAGCTGGAGATGAAGTTGGAAATGAGGTAGCCGACGATTCCGGAGATCTCCATCACGTCGAATCCCGCTTCAAGACCGCGTCTTGCCGAGTCGAGGTGCTGCTTGATCATGAGCTTGATGTCGTCTTTGCTCATCTCGTACATGGGCCTGAAGATCCGGAGACGCTGCGGAACCGTGGACGGGCCTTTGCCGGAATCCACTTCGACGGCGCCCACGCGGCCGCAGTCCATGAGCTGGAACCCGGCGATCGCCTTTTGCGAGTGGATCGCATCGGCAAGACGTTTCAGGCCCGGGATAAACTTGTCATCCCAGCAGGCTGCCTGGCCGACGTAGCCCTGGCCCTTGCGGTCCGGGTCCATGTACACGCCCTGCATGAAGCACATGCCGCCCACCACGCCCTCTGCCCTGCTGCGCATGTAGGCCACATCCGCATCGGTCACGAACCCGTCGTGGCTGTTGAGGTTGTCTTCCGTTGCCGCATAGACAATCCTGTTCGGGACCATCAGGTTGCCGACCTGGATGGGCTTGAACAGGTGGGGGAACTTCTTCGCCCCGGGATATTTCGAGTAATCCCATTCAAACAATACCTTTGCCATGTTTCACCCTCCTTAAAGAATTCACCTCAAATGACTAATGACCAAAAGGAACACGCTTAAGGTTGCACACTTGAATCACTCAAAGACAAAGCCTGACTGCCCTGGGGGGCTGCCCCAGCAGCATTTTCACCAATGGTCCCGCCCTTTTCCTTAGAACCGTTCTCTCTCTCAGCCGTGACCTTGGACTCTCCCTGGATGAAAGCGTTCGCCATGAGTTCAAAAATCTGTTCAAGGTTCTCGAAAAGGGAATAGGACATATCTTTTAACAGCCAGCGGGTCACCACGTGGTCCATGGTGCCCACGAAGATATCTCTGGCTGCATAGGAATTGAGGTCGGGTCTCATCTCACCGGTTTTTTTGCCTTCCTCAAAGATATCGACGAGGTGAGCATAGAGTTTTCTCACGTTGGCATAGACCGGGGTGTTCATGAAGTTGGCATTGGTTTTGAGGAAGAGATAGACGATCTTGGCATCCAGCGGCGCCTGCTCGATGCGTCGCATGTTCCACCAAAGATATTTCCTGAGTTTGTTCGCAGCCCCTTTGATGCCGAAGAGCTGCTCCTGAACGTCGGCGAGCAAATCCGAAACCCAGAGATCCGGAATCGCGAGCAGAAGATCCTCTTTGCCTTGAAAATATTCGTAGAGAGCCGCTTCGGAAAGGCCTGCCTGCTTGGAGATATCCACCACAGTGGTTTTGAGGTACCCCTGCTCTGCAAAAAGCTTCTTTGCCGAATCGATGATGCGGTTTTTTGTATCTTCTTTGGTGCTTCGGTTGGCCATCCAGGCTGTCCTAGAGCCATTAGGCTATCGTGGGGTTTTACATGACTACTTTCAATAACATTTTGAAATAATATCGCAATTAGATCCTAGCCGTTCTGATAATACGGGCAAAATCCACCAACATAGGCAAGAAAAAACGCTTCAAACCGACTAAATGCTTCATTGATATCAGCTTTATTCTGTTCTTGTCTATTGTCATTAGGATATTTATCTTTTTGTTATCCTGATACATTTGTGGTTATCAGCAGCGTTAATTGTGATTTACCTAATAGCATTAGGAAAACTGGGTGTCAAGAAAAAAATCACAAAAAAGGATCCAACCCTTTACGTCTTACAGCTTCAGGTATATACTTTGGAGTATATATAGGGTGGGGGGATATAACATGAATACTGCCAAGATTTTTAAGAACGGCAAGAGCCAGGCTGTCCGGCTACCGAAGGAATTCAAGTTGGAAGGTAGTGAGGTTTACATCAAACGTGTAGGAAGGAATGTGATCCTCACACCCAAAGACAATGCATGGGATTCCCTCATTAACAGTCTGAATCTCTTCACCGAGGACTTCATGGCAGAAAGGAAGCAGCCGCTCATTCAGGTTCGGGAGGAACTCTGATGCGATTTATGCTCGACACAAACATCTGCATCTACATGATCAAAGGAAAACCGCCTCAGATCCTTTCAAGGCTGAAGGGTTTCAACCTGGGCGATTTGTCCGTTTCCTCCATCACCCTCTCGGAACTTGAGTACGGTGTAGCCAAGAGCAGCAAACCTCAGCAGAACCGGGATGCGCTGGACGCTTTTCTGGCTCCTCTTGAGATCTTTCCTTTTGACGGAGAGGCTGCCTATCGGTATGGGCAAATAAGAGCTTTCTTGGAAAAAGAGGGGAAGTTGATCGGGGCCATGGATATGCTCATTGGAGCACACGCTGTGAGTGCGTCCATGACTTTGGTGACGAACAACATCAAAGAATTCAGCAGAATCCCCGGACTTCGCTTGGAGAATTGGCTGTAAAAACAAAGGCAATAACCCAGTTCAACAGGACATTCCAAATGAATACAGAACAAGGACCTGTAAGCCCTAAGGCCCGAACCGGAGCAGGGGGCCTCTTTAAAAGAATCCTCGTCATTGCTGTGGGGTTGGGGTTGGTCGCCGGTGTAGTCGGCTGGTACTTGCAGCGCGGAAACGCTCAGACCGCGGCTTTTCGAACGGACCAGGTGACCCGTGGAGACCTCCTTGTTTCCATAAGAGCTACCGGGACGATTCAGCCCGAAGAGGTCATCAACGTGGGCGCCCAGGTCGCGGGCCAGATTCTCTACTTCGGGAAGGATGCCAACGGCAAAACCGTGGACTATGGGTCCCCAGTGGAGGCTGAGACCGTGCTCGCGAAAATCGACGATTCCCTCTACGCCGCAGAAGAGGCTCAAGCCCAGGCGCAAGTCCAGTCGGCCACTGCGGCTGTCCAGCGCGCGGAAGCCGACATGGAGCAATTGAGGGCCAAGCTCAACCAGGCCGAGAGAGACTGGCAAAGGGCCCAGAAGCTCGGGCCGTCTGAAGCCCTGGCGCAATCGACCTACGATGCCTACCGTTCCGCCTATGACACGGCCGTGGCCAATGTCGCGGTTGGCAAGGCAGCCACCTTGCAGGCCAAGGCGAGTCTGGCCCAGGCAGAGGCCGTTCTCCGTCGCGCCCAGCGGAACCTCGGTTACTGCACCATCAAGTCACCGGTCAAGGGAGTCATTGTCGACCGCAGGGTGAACATAGGGCAGACCGTGGTGGCAAGCCTGAACGCGCCGAGCCTATTCCTGATCGCCAAGGACCTCAGACGCATGCAGGTGTGGGTGGCGGTGAATGAGGCGGACATCGGCAAGATTCGCCCCGGCCTGCCTGTGACTTTCACGGTAGACGCTTTTCCCGGGGAGACCTTCCGGGGCGAAGTAGGCAAGGTGAGGCTGAATGCATCGATGACCCAGAATGTCGTGACCTATACGGTGGAAATCGTGACCGACAACTCGAGCGGCCGGTTGCTTCCTTATTTGACCGCTAACGTGCAATTCGAACTGGATCGCCGCACCAACGTGCTGATGGTGCCGAACGCCGCCCTGAGGTGGAGGCCGTCCGCAGAACAGGTTGTGCCGGAAGCCCGCGAGGCCTTCGAGAAATTGGCTGGCCGGAAGGGAAAACCGGAAGGGGGTTCGGTGTCTCCATCAAAAACCGGGGCCGGTTCCGCTGCAACCACGAACCGCACTGCCCTCTGGATTCCGGAAGGGGACTATGTGAAGCCGATCCGCGTGCAACAGGGACTGTCCGACGGTATCCATACCGAAGTTCAAGGTGAAGGCTTGACTGAAGAGATGAGCATCGTCATTGGGATCCAAGCCCAAAGCAACAACAAAGAGGATGTTGCCACCAATCCCTTTACACCGAAGTTTCCGCCACGAGGAGGGGCTGCGCGACCCAAGTAATCGGCGAACGGGTTCGCTCAAGGTGCAAACACGCTTATGGAATTGATCGAGCTAAAAGATATCTGCAAGACCTACACCCTCGGCGAAATCGCGGTTCCTGTGCTCAAGGGCGTGTCGCTCAAGGTGGCGAAGGGGGAACTGGTCGCCCTTATGGGCGCATCCGGCTCCGGGAAGAGCACCCTTATGAACATTTTGGGGTGTCTGGATCGGCCCTCTTCCGGAGAGTACTGGCTGGAGGGCCGGGAGGTGTCGCATCTGTCTGCCGACCAACGTGCTTTGCTTCGAAACCAAAAGCTCGGGTTTGTTTTTCAGAACTTCAACCTTCTCCCTCGCACGAATGCTCTCGAGAACGTGGCCATGCCTCTCTCCTACACTTTCGACCATTTGTCCGATCGCGAAGCTCGGCGGCGCGCTGTGGAGATGCTTGGGAGGGTGGGGCTTGGGGACCGACTGCATCACGAACCCTCCCAGCTCTCTGGAGGCGAGCAGCAACGCGTGGCGATTGCCAGGGCACTCATCAATCGGCCTTCCCTTGTTTTTGCTGACGAGCCCACAGGCAACCTCGACTCCCATACGAGCGAAGACGTCCTGGCTATGTTTCAGCACCTAAACGAGGAAGATGGAATTACCATTATCCTGGTCACGCACGATGCCAATGTGGCACGCCACGCCCAGCGCATCATCCAGATTCACGACGGGGTCATCGTGGACGGCGTTCCTGCGCTTGCCGCAAGACTTTCCTCTGGAGGAGGAGTTGGATAGGTTATGAAGATAGGTCTCTGTCCTTGCTTCGTGGGGCAGGGGCAAGGAGATAACTTGGACGGGTTCTAATCCGTTCGTGCTGAGGTATCGAAGCACGAATGGACCTTGCAGAGAGTTTTTTGTTCGCCCTTCGATACCCTGGTCGCCTATGGCGCCGCCGAAGGCGGGTAAACCTCAGGGCGAACGGTCGCTTTGCCAGCACAGGTTGTCTTTCCCCGCTGCGTCTGCGACGGTGGGGATTGGGGGTGAAAAGGATGAAGATTTACCGTACCGTCAAAACCGCCATGACCGGCCTGCGGCGAAACCCCATGCGGGCTATGCTGACAACCCTTGGGATCGTTATCGGTGTCGGGGCGGTCATCGCCATGATGGAAATCGGCGAAGGTTCTTCCTCGGCCATTCAAAAGAGCATTACTAGCATGGGAGCCAATGTGCTTCTCGTCGTGCCGGGCACAGCCACCAGCGGAGGAGTGACCTTCGGTGTGGGCAGTCGCACGACCTTGACTCCCGAAGACGGCGAGGCCATTCTGCGCGATTGCCCGGCTGTTCGCACCACCGCACCCATCGTGAGAGCTCGCACCCAAGTCGTCTACGGAAACCGCAACTGGGTTCCGTCTACCATGCTCGGCACGACCTCTGCCTTCTTGGACGTGCGAGACTGGAGCGAACTCGCTGAGGGAGAAATCTTCACGGATCGGGACGTGCTCAATGCCAACAAGGTGTGCCTGCTAGGTCAAACCCTGGTCAAGGAACTGTTCCAGGGGGAGTCCCCCATTGGAAAGGAAATCCGCATCAAGAACGTACTGTTTCGAGTGGTGGGGGTGTTGAGCGCCAAGGGAGCCAACATGATGGGCAGCGACCAGGACGACATTCTCCTGGCGCCCTGGACCACCGTCAAATACCGTGTCACAGGTTCCACGCTCACCACGGCCAATCAGAGCACCAGCAGCGGTTCCAGCGATTCCACGAACACCCTGAGCAACATCTATCCAGGGGGACAACCGGAGCTTTATCCGGAGCGCTCTGCCGTACAGGCTGCCGATAGCCCGATGCCCGTGCGCTTTGCCAACATTGACCAGATTCTGGTTGCCGCCCGAAGCTCGGAGGAGATCCCCGCGGCCATTCAGCAAATCACCGAGGTGCTGCGTGAACGCCACCGGATCCGGCCGGGTGAGCCCGAGGATTTCACCATCCGCGACATGACCGAGATGACCAAGACCCTCACGTCCACCACGACTTTGATGACCAACTTGCTGCTGTGCGTGGCCATGATTTCGCTTGTGGTGGGTGGCGTGGGGATCATGAATATCATGCTTGTGTCTGTCACTGAACGGACCCGGGAGATCGGGTTGCGCATGGCTGTCGGGGCCAGAGGTCGCGACATCCTGCGCCAGTTCCTGATCGAGGCGGTCGCCCTCTGCCTGGTCGGCGGCGCCCTGGGAATTCTGCTGGGCCATGGCGGCTCCTACCTCGTCTGGCTCTTCCTGAAGTGGCCCGTGGAGACTTCGCCCGCAGCCATTGCAGCGGCAGTCCTGGTGTCGGCAGGCGTGGGCATTGCGTTCGGATTTTATCCGGCCTGGAAAGCCTCGCGCCTGGACCCCATTGAGGCTTTGCGGTATGAGTAATGGCAGGCAGGGGTGAGAAAGTCAAAAGCGAACCCGCCAGTGGCGGGTAAACCGCA
>Ga0209450_10000242_pt1 | contig 29620 bp, 24 predicted proteins | sample FrelakmetLWP11LW_FD_187149 | JGI IMG/M metagenome (GOLD analysis project Ga0209450, IMG submission 187149) | Freshwater lake sediment microbial communities from the University of Notre Dame, USA, for methane emissions studies - LWP11 LW (SPAdes)... | ecosystem: Environmental > Aquatic >...
GACGACTCCATACTCCGATGATTCATATATCTCGAACCATATAAGAAAACACGGAGATGGTGTCAGGGATGTAGCATTTGAAGTAGACAATGCTTCGAAATCTTTCGAAGAAACCGTAAAGAGGGGAGCAGTACCCGTATTGGAACCGCAGAAAATATCTGATGATATGGGTCATATTATAAAATCATCGATTAAAACCTTCGGTGATACTATTCATACTTTCATTGAACGGAAAAATTACAACGGATTATTTTTACCTGGATTTTCAGATGCAGGGCAACGTTCTGTAAAGGATATTATGGACACAGGACTAAGGTCAGTCGATCATATGGTAGGAAATGTTGAACTTGGGCAAATGATAACATGGGTTAATTTTTACGCGCATACACTGGGGTTTAATCAGTTGCTGTCGTTTGACGATAAAGATATATCAACCGAATATACTGCTTTAATGAGCAAGGTTATGCAGAATTCAACGGGAAAAATAAAATTTCCGATAAATGAACCTGCTAAGGGTAAGAAAAAATCACAGATTGAGGAATATCTCGATTTTTATAAATCTCCAGGTATACAGCATATTGCATTAACAACACCCAATATATTAGATACTGTAACAGATTTAAAAAGAAGAGGAGTCGAATTCTTAAATGTACCGATAACATATTACACTGAGCTCGAGAGCAGAGTAGGGAAAATTGATGAAGACATAAAATCACTGGAAGAAAACGGAATTTTAGTGGACAAGGATGACGATGGTTATTTGCTCCAGATTTTTACAAAACCTGTTGAAGACAGACCTACATTATTTTTTGAAATTATACAAAGAAAAGGTGCAAGAAGCTTCGGGAAGGGTAATTTTAAAGCACTTTTTGAATCGATAGAAAGAGAACAGGCATTAAGAGGAACACTATAAAATATTAAATATGGAATATTCCAGAGAAGTGCTTTTGGATATGAATATTATCCAGAGCCTGAAGGAATTAGGCGGGGAAGATGATTTCTTCAAAGAGATTTTAGATTTATACTGTCAGCAATATCCTGAATTATATAAAAATATTCAGCATTCTTTTTCTATCAAAAATTACGATTCCTTATCTAAATATGCTCATGCCCTGAAAGGAGCCAGTCTGAATATTGGCGCTAAAGAACTTGCAGAAATATGTAAAAACGTCGAAATCAATTCTAAAAACGGACTTTATGATGGGTTAGAATCTCTAATCCTCAAAATTGATTCTGTAAAAAAAATCACACTCGACGAAATGCAATCGTTGCTATAGATTTGGCACATATCTTGCATAAATAAGTGTCGATATTAGCAAAATATCAAAAATTGAATCTGACTAAACTGTTGTAAATTAATAACTTATTTTATAATTCATTTTGTGGATATAGCGTTCACAGAAAATAGAAAGTTCTAATACTATACTTATGGACAATATTTTACTTAAGGAACAAATTAAAAGCGTTTTTAATTTAAAATCCGAAGAAGAGTTTGAAGGTTTTTTAACATGGTTATCAGAGATAAGTAATTTTATTAAGATTCCTTTATATGCTCAAAATATACCACAGAACTTTCTGAATTTGTTCGAAATAATTGACAAGCATTATGATTACCTTGAAAAAGAAAATAAGAATAAAGTTGAGAGTTTAAGGATTATTGCTGATGATTTAAAAAAATCGAACGAGTTGCTAATTGCTGAATCCAAAAGACAGAAGTATATTTACCTGGCATTGAAGGAAATACTTTTAATTTTGCTTCAATACACTGGTAAGAAAGTAGATAACATAAACGGATTAAGTATGGAGCAAATGCTTGATTCTATTTCTACGATGGTTAAGGAAATGCAAAGCCCTGACGATAATTATCTTATCAGTCGGGGAAATTTCGATACATTCACCAATAATATTAAAGACATAATCTTTCAGACCGATGCAAAAGGCAGAATAATTTATATTAACAAAGCCTGGACTGACATTACTGGATATAATTTGGACGATACGATGAAACAACCATTTGGTAGTTTTATCTCTCCGACAGATTTCTATATGTATGAAGAATGCTATAATAAACTGTCATCACGTGAAAAAGATTATTGTAGGTTTCAGATTCGTATAAGGGCTAAAGATAATTCATTGCTATGGACTGATATATTCTCCCGTATTCTATTTGACGATAAAGGTAAAATTATAGGATTGTATGGAATTATTTCAGATATTACGGAAAGAAAAAGGGCAGAAGATGAACTCATAAAGCTGAAAGAATCAGCCGAAGAAGCTGTAAGGGTTAAATCAGAATTCCTGGCTGTGATGAGCCATGAAATAAGAACGCCGATGAACGGTGTCCTCGGTATGACTGGACTTTTACTTGAAGCAAATCTGACCCCTGAACAAAGAGAATATGTTGAAACAATAAGGGTAAGCGGTGAAACATTGCTGACAATTATCAACGATATCCTGGATTTTTCGAAGATTGAATCAGGAAAGATGGATCTTGAAGAAGCACCGTTCGAAGTGAAAGAGTGTATTGAAGAATCATTCGAATTGCTCGCTGCTGAGGCCGTTAAAAAACGCCTGGACCTTCTGCATTTAATCGATCCTGACGTTCCTGATTTTATTGTAAGTGACGTTACGAGACTGAGACAGATACTGGTAAATTTGATTAATAATGCGATTAAATTTACTGATCAAGGAGAAATTCTTGTATCAGTAAAAAGAATAAATACAATTGATGATTCTGCGGAAATTCAATTCAGCGTAAAGGACACAGGTATAGGCATTCCTAAAGAAAAAATCGATTTTATATTTGAGAGTTTTACGCAGGTTGATTCATCAACAACGCGTAAATACGGCGGAACAGGTTTGGGTCTTGCTATTTGCAAGAGACTTGTTGAATTAATGGGAGGGAATATATGGGTTGAGAGTAGTGAAAACAATGGTTCAGTATTCCATTTTACTATCAAAGCTGCAATATCAAAGATTATTCCTCCGAAAGTATTTTTAAAATCATCTACACCTGCTCTTACAAATAAAAGAATACTCATAGTTGATGATAACGATACGAATCTGCATATACTTTCTATTCAAAGTAAAAATTGGGGCATGATACCGCGTTCTACAAAAAATCCTGCCGAAGCACTGAACTGGATAACGAGAGATGACCCCTTTGACATAGCTGTACTGGATATGTTAATGCCAGAGATTGACGGTATTTCATTGGCAAAGGAAATACGCAAATATCGAAGTAAGGAAATTCTGCCGATTATTATATTGAGCTCCTCCGGTTCTCAGAATTTTGATAAGGAAACGGTCAACATTCTGCTTAATGCAATTATTACGAAACCGATTAAACAGTCGCAATTGCATAAGATTCTTATACAGACTATATCGCCCGGTTCTGTATCGCTTACAGAAAATCAGCAACAAATAGAAATTTCCGACGAATCGAAGAAAAAAGAAACATTAAAGGACCAGATTCCCCTAAAGCTTTTGATTGCTGAAGATAATATAATAAATCAGAAACTTACCGTGAAAATATTATCTCAGCTTGGATATCAGACGGAAGTTGTCTCTAATGGACTTGAAGTTATAGATAGTCTGAAACGACTGCACTATGATATTATTCTTATGGATGTTCAGATGCCCGAAATGGACGGCATTGAAGCAGCAAAATATATTGTCAAGAACTGGAAAACCGAGGAAAGGCCTGTCATTATTGCAATGACTGCGAATGTTATGCAGGGAGATAAAGAGCGCTGTCTTAACGCTGGAATGGATGACTATTTAAGTAAACCTATTGTTATTGATGAAGTTCAGAACATAATTAAAAAATGGGAAGGTAACATTAGAACAAAAAGAAGTACATCACGGAATATTAAATCTAGTCTGATGCTTGATTCCGATATTATTTACAGGTTAAAAAATGTTGATGAAAATAATAGTCTGTTACAGATAATTAAGCTTTATAATGAACTAACACCCGAACTTATTGCTGAAATAAAAAGAGCTTTAAAGAACAGGGATCATGATTCACTGAAAACAGCTGCATCGAATCTGAAGAAAATCAGTTTAAACCTCGGAGCCAACAGAATGGCTGAAATATGCCTGAAAGTTGAAAGTCTGAACGGTAAAACTTCTAAAGAGGATTTGCAGAATCTGATTGATAGACTTGAAAACATTTATAAACTTACATTAGAAGAACTTAAGAAAATTTAGCAGGTAAATATTAAATTCATTTCTGCTGATAATTTTGAGTGTAACAACCTCGTTACGGCCGTAAAAGTATAATATTAAATAAATTACAGGTAATAATTAAGGTATTCGCTATGTAATAATTCTATATCCGAAAGTTAACATTTTCAAAGTTGATACTGACCCTGTAATGATTTTTTAAAAGGGTAACCTTTCAATTTAATAACTCGCAAAAACCTTCGTAAAGTGCTATTAAACATCATAATATCCTAACTTTTAAAGTAAAAAATAATTAAATTTACTTTCTTATGTGCCTAATATATGAAATTTAATAAAAAAACTCATAATTGCGGAGAACTGACTTTAACTGAAGAAGCGAAAATTGTTGTTCTAAATGGTTGGGTTGCAAAAAAAAGAGATCTGGGTGGTATTATTTTTATTGATTTGCGCGACAGATTTGGATTAACGCAAATAAAAATATCCCCTTTTAAAAAGGATATATATGAATTATCCGAAAAAATTGGCAATGAATTCGTTCTTTCTGTAAAAGGAACAGTTGTTAAAAGAGAAAGCATGAATTTATATATACATACTGGTGAAATTGAGATTGATGCTGAGGAAATTCAGATTTTGAATGAATCCTCGATACCTCCTTTTGTAGTGGAAGAGGATATAAAAGCGAATGAGGATTTACGTCTACAGTACAGGTACCTCGATTTACGCAGAAAGAAAATGATGGATAACCTGATTTTAAGGAACATTGTTTATCAGATTGTCCATAAATATTACAACGAACATGGATTTGTTGAAGTAGAAACACCGGTATTGATGAAATCAACTCCTGAAGGTGCACGTGATTATCTCGTTCCTTCAAGAGTACACAAGGGTAAGTTTTATGCTCTCCCTCAATCTCCTCAGACATATAAACAAATACTCATGGTATCGGGTATTGATAAATATTTCCAGATATGTAAATGTTTCAGGGATGAAGATTTAAGAGCTGACAGGCAGCCAGAATTTACCCAGATAGATGTTGAAATGAGTTTTGTTGATCAGGATGATATCTTCAGTATTTCCGAAGGATTGTTCAGAACTATTTGGAAAGTTGTCCTTAGTATAGATCTGCCTGATAAATTTCCCAGGATAACTTATGATGATGCAATGAATTTATACGGCATAGATAAGCCTGACATGCGAATTAAAGACCTTATGGTAATCAATAATTTATCGGATATTTTTAAAAACACGGAGTTTAAGGTTTTTGCCGATGTTATAAAGGAAAGCGGTATTATTTCCGGAATTAAGATAAATATGAATGATGCTTCGGATAAAATTGAAATAACAAGAAAAGTGCTGGATTCATATGCGGAATTTGTAAAGAAACAGGGTCTTTCAGGGCTGGCATTTTTGAAAGTCCAGGGCAATAATGATTTAAGTTCATCTGTACTCAAGTATTTGAAAGAAAACGAGATAATTGAATTAAAAGATAAATTCGAATTGAAAGCCGGGGATTATGTGTTTATTTTGTCGGGGTCAATAAATAAAGTACTTTCAGGTCTGGGACAGCTAAGACTTAAAATTGCCTTTGATTATAAATTGCTTGATGATAATAAACATGATTTTGTTTGGGTGACAGATTTTCCGTTATTTCATTTCGAAGATAGCAATAACAGTTTTGTAGGGGAACATCATTTGTTCACATCGCCAAAAGAGGAATTCCTGCATTTGTTGGACAGCAAGAAGAAAGAGGATATTGAATCAATAAGAGCAAACTGTTATGACCTTGTATATAATGGGAACGAAATCGGAAGCGGAAGCATTAGAATTCATAACAGTGATATACAGAAAAAAGTATTTAATATAATTGGTCTATGTGATGAAGAAGCTGCTGAGAAGTTTGGTTACCTGCTTGAGGCTTTTAAATATGGTGCACCGCCGCACGGAGGGGTTGCTTTCGGCTATGACAGAATTATTGCAGTTTTGTGCGGAACAAGGTCAATAAGGGATGTGATAGCATTCCCGAAGACTGTAAGTGCCGCATCACTTATGGATGACTGCCCGAACAGAGTCAGCAGTGACCAGCTTGAGGAACTTGGAATAAAGATAGTAGAAGATATGAAACAGATTTAAATGTTAAATTATCAAAAAAAATATTTTTAAAAAATAATTATTCAAAGGAGAAGTTTTGTCCAAAAAATTTAAAGTAAAAGATCTAAAGCTTGCATCTCAGGGCAAACTGAAAATAGAATGGGCTGAATCACGTATGCCTGTACTTGCGGCACTAAGGGAAAAATACAAAAAAACAAAACCTTTCAGGGGTTTCAAAATAGCCGGATGTCTGCACGTAACTAAAGAAACAGCAGTACTCATAAGAACGTTCAAGGACGCCGGTGCAGAAGTTTCGTGGAGCGGGTGTAATCCCTTATCAACTCAGGATGATGTTGCTGCAGCTCTCGCAGCTGAAGGTATATCAATTTATGCATGGCACGGGATGAACACAAAAGAGTTTTATTGGTGTATAGATAGAACGTTGGATTTTAAACCACATCTGACACTCGATGACGGTGCTGATTTGATTTTTACGGTTCATAATAAACATAGAGAACTGTTTAAAATCATTATCGGAGGTACAGAGGAAACAACAACCGGAGTACATCGTCTGAGAAAAATGGCGGAACAGGGCGCACTAAAATATCCTGTTTTTGCTGTTAACGATTCAATTACAAAATGGGATTTTGATAATGTTTACGGTACAGGGCAATCAACTCTAGATGGTATATTGCGTGCAACTTCAGTCTTGATAGCAGGAAAGAATTTTGTAGTTGCAGGATTTGGTCACTGTGGCAGCGGAGTAGCTAATAGAGCAAAAGGTTTGGGTGCAAAAACAATTGCAACCGAAGTAAAACCAACTGCAGCACTTAAAGCTACACTAGAGGGGCACAGAGTCATGAAGATGGATGAAGCTGCTAAAACAGGTGATATTTTCGTAACAGCAACAGGTGTAAAAGATGTTCTTGTAAAAAGACATTTTGAAGTGATGAAAGACGGGGCAATAATCTGCAATACCGGACATTATGATTGCGAGATAAACCTTGATGATCTTAATAAAATTACAAAAAGCATAAAGACAATAAGACCAAATTGTGAAGAATATACGCTGAAAAACGGTAAAAAATTATTTGTACTTGCTAAAGGTCGATTGGTAAATTTATCGGCTGCAGAGGGACATCCTTCAGAAGTAATGGATATGAGTTTTGCAAATCAGTTTAATGCTCAATTGGCTCTGGTGAATTCTTACAATTCAGGCAATAAGTTGGAGATTGGCGTGCACGTTCTGCCTGAATCTATGGACCAGGATATTGCAGGTGTTAAATTATCAACAATGAATATAAAAATAGATAAATTAACTAAAGAGCAAATCAAATATAATAACGATTTTTCTGAAGGAACATAGGTTTCGATAATTTAAATTGCTATTTGATTTAATTTTTAAAATTTGCATTTTATGACATAAGCTAGCGTAGCTCAGTTGGTAGAGCAGCTGATTCGTAATCAGCAGGTCACGAGTTCAAGTCTCGTCGCTAGCTCGAAATATTTTAAATATTAAATACCACTTTTTCTTCTCATATTAAATTATTTTCTATCCCCTGAGTCAATCTTTTCGACGTTTGTTATCTATGTTTTGATTTAAAAAATCGAATTAAAAATATAGTTAACATACTGCCATTCTTGAGGAGTTTACTAAATTTTGGGTTATGATAATAAATTCTCAAATTGTAGATATATCATTTATGTTAAAAAATCTCAATAACAAGTATATAAAAACCATAATATTATGTGAAAATATTCGGCATAAAAATTGAATTAATTATTTAAAAATGAAGTTAGTTTGCTTGCTTTGAATAATTTTTATAGATATTGGGATGAATTTCAGAAGATGAAACTTATTGCAAATATTCTTCAAAAAAACATAGTTTAAACAACAGAAAAGTTGAATAAATTATACAAATTAAATGAAATTAATACTGGGAGTTTAAGTATGAGTAAAATTATCCAAATTCTCTTAGTTCTATCTGCATTATTTCTCTTCCACAAAAACAATTTAGTTTTTGCTCAAAATTGGGTGAAGGTATCATCAGTAAATAATCCCGGATTAACACCAAGCATATCTGCTGTTAATTGCAATACAGCATGGATAGCAGGGGGGACAATTGGAAATCCTGCTGTTTATCGTACTACAGACGGAGGCCAGTCATGGCAGACTATAACGACTGCCGGGACAATAAATAAGTTTGACTGTATTTGGGCGATAAGCGCGTCAATGGCGTATATAGGGGAAGGATTCATTAATTCGTATGCGAGGTTATATAAACTTTCTTCTGATCTGACAGGATGGAATCTAGTTTTGCAGACTGGACAAAATGACGGTTCTTTTAATAATTTGGTTTTCTCCAGGGAAAATCCGGATATAGGTGGTGTTCTGGCAGATGAGATATATATTACAACAAATGGTGGGGCAAACTGGATATTGCGATCTACAGGTGTAGTCGGAGTTTCCTCGTCTCAAAATTCACTAATGCTAATTGATGATACGTTTTTCGGTTTTGGTCTGAAAAACGGTAGTGCAAGAGTAAGAATGACGGCAAACGGCGGTACAAATTTTGTGACTAGAGCGCTGAACATTTCAGGTCACTATACGAGCGGATTTACATTTAAAAGTAATAAATTAATAGGACTTGCGGCAACATCATCTTCAATGCCCTATGTGTCAAGGACATCAGACGGAGGTGTAACCTGGAATCCTGTGGATATTGGCCCGGGCCTGACTGGAAATGTTTTTATAAAGTGGATTCCTGGAACAATAGTAGTTTATATTTTGGGTTCAAATGGGATTGTTAAACGAAGTCTGGATGATGGTTTGACATGGACTACTATGGCAACAGCCGATGTAACCAATATTAATCACTTCGATTTTAATAAAGTAAATAATGTTATCTGTGGATATGCTGTCTCGAGTAATGGTTCTGTAATTAAACTTGTTGATAGTGTCCTATTTCACCTGACTAATACTGAACCCGTCAATAATAATATTCCGTCAGAATATAAACTGTATCAGAATTATCCGAATCCTTTCAATCCGGTTACAAAAATAGCGTATGATATACCTTCAAACAGTTTGGTAAGTCTCAGGGTTTATGATATGCTTGGTAAAGAAGTTGCAGTTCTCGTTAATGAAGACAAGATTGCAGGCAAATATACTTTAGTATTCAACGCTGATAATTATACTAGCGGTATTTATTTCTGCAAATTAAATATAATTTCAAAAGATTTTGAAAAGACATTCATAACAAAAATGACATTACTGAAATAAAGATTTACTCATATTTTTCTCCTTTTCTAAAGATTCATAACCCCGGTATCTCAGTGCCGGGGTTATTTATTTCCGGACAAATGAGATTACTTTCCCGTAATTTGATGAATTGATGTCTGTATCCGGTGTTCCTGCATAAAATTTAGATTTTTTGACTTTTATTTGAGTTCTTAATTACCTTATTTTTATAAAATTTATCGAAACATAATAGAATTATTTATCGTTTATATATAAGAATTGAATCTCTGGAATGAGCAGCGAATATAAAAAACAATTGCGTGAACAAAACCTGAAATATCTGGAAAATTTGTTTAACGTTAAATTTAACAATAACGGGACTGTCTATTCATTTATAGTTCGGAACCCGCGTCTGAAAAATTCAGTCGCATTGGATATATTTATGGATGACAACCTGATCTCTGTATATTCGGAAAACACTCATTTACAGCTGCAGAATTGCACTGAATTTATCATCAGCGCTATGCTGGAAGAAGTTATCTTTTATTCAGAAAATAATGATAAAATTTCCGGTCTGATTATTTCAAAGTCGGGAGACTGTTCATTATATGCCAATGTTGACAAAAACACACTTAAATCGGATTTCACTGACTTGAATTCTGAGAAATTGCTTTCGGCCGTGGCACTTTCTGTTATTGACGCGAATTGAAAACGCAATAATACCGTGAGCAAACCAAAAATCAATTTTTTAATCAATAAGAAATTATTTCCTGAAGTTATAAATTTTTCGGTTTTCAGGGAAAATGCCCGGTTTATTACGGTGGAAGTGCTGAAAGGTGAATCGCAAATTATTGACATTATAAACATGAATTTTTGCTCTGACAGCGAAATACGGAAAATTAATAGTGAATTTCTCGGACATGATTATGAAACAGATATAATAACTTTCAGATATGATGAAAAAGGATTCTCTGAAAGCGATATAATGATTTCGGTAGAAACTGTCATCCGAAACTCTTTGAAGTATAAAAACAGTTTCATTATAGAAGCTTACAGGGTTATCATTCACGGAGTGCTTCATTTATGCGGTTTTGAAGATGAGACACGGTCAAAAAAATTAAAAATTCGAGTAAAAGAAAATATTTATTTAAATAAATTGCGGAATAAAGGTATAAAATGATCAAATCACTGGTAATAGTCGAATCACCGTCTAAGGCTAAGACAATCAATAAGTATCTAGGCAAAGATTACATTGTAGAAGCAACTGTGGGGCATATCAAGAACCTGCCGAAGAATAAGATTCATATTGATTTGGAAAACGGATATGAACCCACTTATGAAACCATAGCAGGAAAAGAAAAAGTAATCAAGAGAATTAAGGAACTAGCCGGAGAAAGTTCTCAGGTGTTTATAGCAACTGACCCTGACCGTGAAGGTGAGGCGATAGCATTTGATATAGCGGAGGAAATAAAAAAAGTTAATAAAAAAATTAAGAGAGTTCTGTTTAATGAAATCACCAAACAAGGTGTTGAAACTGCAATGACCGAAACTCTGGATATTGATGAAAAATTAGTTGAATCCCAGACTGCCAGACGCGTAATGGACAGAATTCTTGGATATAAAGTAAGCCCATTTTTGTGGAAATCGATGTTTTACGGACTTTCTGCAGGACGCGTTCAATCTGTTGCGTTAAAATTGATTTGTGAAAGAGAAGATGAAATTAGGAAGTTTAAACCGAAAGAATATTGGTCTATTTACGGAACATTTGTCAAACCTTCAGGTGCCACAAAAAGGTTCAATTCAAAATTGTATTCAGTTAACGGAGAAACAATAAAATATAATGGAGAGGAACCGTGCATTAGGAATATTGATGAAGCTCATACTATAGTAGAACAATTGAGGGAATGTAAGTTTAGAATAACAGATATTCAGAAGAGAGAAGTGAAAAGAAACGCTCCGCTTCCGTTCACGACATCTGTTCTCCAGCAAACAGCCTCTACACAGCTTGGATACAATCCGAAAAGGACTATGAGTCTGGCACAGAAACTTTATGAAGGTGTCGAAATTAAAAAAGGTGAAGGAAATGTCGGTTTAATAACTTATATGAGAACCGATTCTACCAGAATCAGCAATGAAGCCAAGCAAATGGCGAGTGACTTAATTGTTAAGGCTTATGGTAAGGAATATGTATCGACTATAGAAAACAATAACGGGAAAAAAGCGGTTAAAGCGCAGGATGCACATGAGGCAATAAGGCCCTCGGATGTTAATATCCGGCCTGAAGATCTTAAGAAGCTAGATAAAAGCCTCCTTGCGTTGTATACCCTAATCTGGCAGCGATTTGTGGCATCTCAAATGTCTGCAGCAGTCTTTACACAAAAAACCATTCTTATTAGAGCAATAAGTCCGAAAGGGAATATTAAAGAATACCTTTTTAAAGCTACTGGTCGTACTCCTGTGTTTTTAGGATTTCTGAAAATTTATGAGGAGGAGCTAGATGAAACAGTTGATAACGAAGAAGAAGGTCTTTTACCTGAAGATTTGAATGTTGATGATATGCTTAAACTCGTAGGGAATATGCAAAAAATTCAGCATTTCACAAATCCACCTCCTAGGTTTACAGAAAGCAGCCTAATAAAACAACTTGATATGCTTGGTATAGGAAGACCGAGTACATTTGCCCAGATTGTATCAACTGTCATAGATAGAAAATATGTTGATCTCGTAGAACGAAGGTTATTTGCTACGCAACTCGGTATTCAGGTGAATAAGATTCTACAGGAATATTTCCCTGATGTCATTAGTACGCAATTTACGGCGAAAATGGAGGAAGAATTGGATACGATTGCTAACGGCGAAAGTACATATGTGGATGTACTGAATGATTTTTATTTTCCGTTTAAAAAGGACTTGGATGTTGCAGATAAAAATGCTCCGAAAATCAAAAAATCACTTATTGAACCGACAGATATTAAATGCCCGGAATGTGGTGAAACTGAAGGTGGATTAATGGTAAAGAAATGGGGCAAGAACGGACTATTTTATGCATGTAACAGATATCCGAAATGTAAAGGAACCCTATCCCACGAGGATGATGAACCGGTCGAACAAACTCCGGTCGGAGGATTAAAATGTCCGAAATGCCAGGGAGATATGCTGCTAAAAATAGGATCTTATGGGAAATTTTATGGCTGCGTAAATTATCCGAAATGTAACGGTATTTTACCTGTTACTTTAGGAATTAAATGTCCTAAGTGCGGAAAAGGTGAAATCTTGGAAAGGGTCGGCGGAAAGAGAAAAAGGAAATTCTACGGATGTACTGGTTATCCGGAATGTGATTTTATTGAAAACTACTTGCCTGTGATTGAAAAATGTAAAATTTGCGGTAATAATTATTTGATTAAAAAATCAACACAGAAAGATGGCGATTTTCTGTACTGTACAAAATGTAAGCATAAGGATATATTAAAAACAGAACATGCGTAACGGATTATACGGACATATATTGGATTTTTTAGATTTTATCAATGTAAATAAAAATTTCTCCAATAATACAGTGATTTCTTATAAAAATGACCTTAAACAGTTTCATTCATTTTGTATAAAGACCTTTTACGGAGAAAAAAATTTGGAAATAGAAAATAATCCTGCGATAGATATAAATCTGTTGGATTTACCGATACTTAAATCGTTTGTGGCCGATTTGTTTGAAAAGCAGAAGATAAATGTAAAGAGCACTCGTAAATATGTCAATAGAACTATATCAAGGAAAATATCGGTTCTAAAATCTTTTTTTAAATATTTATATAGAAAGAATGAAATAGGATCAAATCCCGCTGCATCATTAAATTTTCCTAAAATGCCTATAAGACTTCCTGAATTTGTTAGTCAGGAAGATATTAATAAACTCCTTGACAATGATGGCAGGGGAGAACTGTCCGTTATAGAGAAAGCAATTATAGAACTTTTTTACGGAACTGGTATACGATTGAGTGAGTTAATAAACCTGAAGTTCGTAAATGTGGATTTTTTACGGAAAACCATTCAGGTTATAGGGAAAGGGTCAAAAACAAGAATTATCCCTTTCGGGTCTAAAGCAGAAAAAGCGCTTAAAAATTATTTGCGAATCAGGGATATCGTAAATATTGATAAACTTGACCTGATGTTTGTAAGTAAACGCGGTAAAAAGTATTATCCAATGGAAATTAACCGACTGATTAAAAGGAATTTGTCGAAGGTAACAGAACTGAAAAAGAAGTCGCCTCATATATTAAGGCACACTTTCGCTACACATTTGCTTGAAAGAGGTGCAGATATTAGGGCGATTAAGGATTTACTGGGACATGAGAACCTTTCAACGACACAAATATACACTCATGTTAATCCCGAAAAACTGAAAAAAGTGTATAAGCAGAGTCATCCCAAAGCTTGATATGCGTATATTTAAAACAAGAATTTTGTAAGATTGCTGTTTGAAAAGGTAAATTTGTGGGCAGAAGTTCGAGTGTTAAAGTTATTGAGATGGTGAGGAAGATTAGATTAAATTGTATTCAACATTAGATAAATTCACTAACTGCTTTATTAATTAGTAAGTTATGTAAGAAAAGATAATTTAATATTTATAATATGTTTTATTAACCAAATTCGCTGTTAATAACTGAAAGTGAATAGAAAATATGTTTGAACAACAGAAATATAGATTAAAAGACTCGAGAGATAAGCTTGAAACTCTAAGGAGGTTTCTTTGAAATCCCTGAGAAAAAAGTAAAGTTATCCGAACTGGAAAAGGTTTCACAGGAATCAAATTTCTGGGAGGACCAGAAAAATTCTCAGACTATACTGAAAGAAATATCCGACCTTAGAAAATGGATAGAGGTCTTTGAATACGCTGAAACAAAGCTTTCAGACATTGATATACTTATGGAAATTGGAGAAGCAGATAAAGATGAATCTATTATTCCGGAATTGGATGTAAATATAGCATATTTTGAAAAAAAACTTGATGAACTGGAGTTTAAAAATACACTTTCAGATAAAGATGATATATCAGACGCTATTTTAACGATAAATTCAGGTGCTGGGGGTACAGAAGCTCAGGACTGGGCCGAAATGCTGCTTAGAATGTATGTAAGGTATTGTGAGAAATACAGTTATAAAGTTTCTGTTGCAGACAGACTTGACGGGGACGGGGCAGGAATAAAAAGTGCCACAATCGAAATTCATGGTGAGTATGCATATGGATATTTGAAAACAGAAAATGGCGTTCACAGGCTTGTTAGGATATCACCTTTTGATGCAAATAAAAAACGACACACATCCTTTGCAGCTGTTTTTGTATCTCCTATAATTGATGATAACATTGAAATAGATATAAATCCCAATGATATAAAAATTGATACTTTTCGTTCCGGAGGTGCGGGCGGGCAAAATGTAAATAAAGTGGAAACAGCAATCAGGATTACGCATTTACCAACAGGAATTGTAGTTCAGTGCCAGAACGAAAGGTCGCAGATACAGAATCGCCAGAATGCAATGAAAATGCTGCGCTCCAAATTATACCTTATGGAAAAAGAAAAACAGCTGGAAAAACTGAATGATATAGAGAAATCAAAGAAGAAGATTGAATGGGGAAGCCAGATAAGGTCTTATGTCTTTCATCCCTATAACATGGTGAAAGACCACAGAACTAATTTTGAGACTTCTGACACTCAGAAAGTTATGGACGGCGGAATTGATGAATTTATAAAAGCTTATCTCATAAGTTAATGATTAAAATTAAATTTGAATTATAAATTTTATATAGCAAAACGGTTTTTATTCTCTAAAAAAGATTCGAGATTCGTTTCTTTTATAACATATATCTCAATTCTTGGAATTACTCTGGGTGTGGCTGTTCTTATTATTGCTATCTCAATATTAAGCGGATTTGAAAAGGAAATACTGGATAAAGTATCAGGACTCGTATCGCATATTCAGATACATTCATTTAAAAATGAAGGTATTCCGGATTATAGTCTCGTAATAGATACAATAAAGAAAAGTATTCCTGAACAGAGGGGAATCTCAGCATATACTCAGCGGGAAGCAGTTATCAGATACAAGGAGAATGTTGAAGGTATAGTTTTGAAGGGTATCTTGCTTGAATCAGATTTGTCTGCAGCAAGGTTCCGTTTAATAAAAGGGGAGTTCAATGTTACACCTGTTGACACCATTTTCTCCCGCCTGATTATCGGCGACAAATTGGCGCAGAAATTAAATCTCGAACCCGGGAATAAAGTTATTATATTCGGTCTTCAGGGTATTCCATCACCTTTTAATGCTCCTAAAATAAAACAATTTATTATAAGCGGAATCTATGAAACAGGTCTAAGGGATTATGATGATATATTAATATATACTGATCTGGAAACAACTCAAAAATTGTTCAATTTAGGTAATAATGTTACTGGAATCGAAATGAACATTGAGAACGTGGACAAGGTAGAAGAAACTGTATCGAAATTAAAAATCCTTCTGGGATATCCGTTTTACCCGCGTTCATTGTTTAAATTGTATAAAGGTTTATTCACATGGGTTGAACTTCAAAAAGCTCCGACACCTGTAATTCTGGGATTGATTATACTTGTTGCTACCTTCAATATAATAGGGACATTACTTATGATGACACTTGAAAAAACACATTCGATAGGTATATTGAAATCTCTTGGTGCATCGAAATCTGATATTATGAAAATATTTATTTTTGACGGATTAATTATCGGTTTTATAGGAATCGTGAGCGGTACAATGCTCGGTTTAGGATTATCCTTATTGGAACTTAAATACAGGTTCTTTTCATTACCTGAAATATATTATATGAAGAATGTCCCGATTTTTATTATCCCCGAATATATTGTCTTAATTTGCATTATTACTTTCATACTTGTATTCCTTGCAACACTGATTCCGTCATATCTAGCATCTAAATTTGAACCTGTTAAATCCCTTAGGTTCAATTGATGGAATTAAATAAATCTAAAGAAAAAATCAGAGGAATGTTCGATGAAATAGCTCATCGGTATGATTTCCTAAATCACTTTTTCACACTAAACCTTGATAAAAGTTGGCGAAAGCAAATAGTAAAGCATATCAAAACAAATAACATCAAATCTGACATAATCATTGATCTTGCTTCCGGAACAGGTGACATGCTGCTCGAACTCTTAAAACTTAATCCCGGTAAAGCATTCGCTTTTGATATATCTCCTAAGATGCTTGAGATATTGGAAAAGAAAATCCGACACCCTAATCTTGTGGCCCGGGTTACAGATTCAGAGAATATTCCTTTAGAGTCAGAATCTGTAGATATAGTCACCATTGGATTCGGTGTAAGGAATTTCGAGAATCTTGATGCATCATTGAAAGAGATAAACCGCATCCTTAAAAAAGACGGTTTTCTTATTGTGCTTGAAATGTTCAATTTTGAAAAACGGAAAAGGTTATTTGAATTTTATTTTACTAGAATAATGCCTGCCCTTGGTAAGCTAATTTCAAGAAGTGAATCAGCATATTCCTATTTGCATTCCTCGGTTATGAATTTTAAAACAGTCTCAGAGTTTTCTGAGATTGCATCAGGACATGGATTGTCTCTTGAACACAGGAAAAACAATTTTTTGAATTTTGTCCACACTGTATATTTGCGCAAATGATTATTTAATCATTATAATCTATTGTTTCTCAGCTTTTAATTATTTTTAATCCAATAATTGTCTTTCAAGTAAAGTAAAAGAAATTTTGTATTCTGGTCAAGATTATATTGGATATCATTTGTAAGATTGAAATTACCCGGAATGAAATAAACAGGGGAGAGTTTAATGTCAGTAACAAACGAACTTATTTTTACGGGAAAATATATACGCATTCGTTCGCAAATCCCGCATTTCTTCCTCTCGATAATAAATTCGAATACATTCTCAAATACATAATCCTGTTGGCTGTATACATACTTAAGTATGAATGATTGTAAAGAATCCGCTATCAGATTATTTTTATAAAATTGTGATTCGGTATTATCAATATTGAATTGTTCCCAGTCAAATGAGGACGTGTCATTAGCTAACCAATCGGATTTTGTGAAGACAGATTTAGGCTTTAGTTGATTTAATTGAATGTTGTAAAAACTCTGGCATGTGTCTCCATGGTACATAATTTCTTCACATCTGAATTTTATATTAACATGCGGGGATTGTGCCATTGCAATTACCGGCAACAATAAAAATAACGCGAAAATACACCTCATAATTTAATCTTTTATGTTAATGATTGATATATATTTCCCCATTCGGCTTTGATGTGTATTGTCATCTGCGTCCCATAATCCTGAATGAAAGACCACAGTGCAGTAAATATCATTCCCTGTATTCTTGTCAAGGATTTCTTTGCTTACATTACATGAAGTGATTTTAATAAAATACTTTTCTCCCTGTATCTCATAGAAATAATCAAAGACATTGCTAATTGTTCTCCCTGCTTTATTTACGAATTGCTCTTTTATTATTTTTCCTTTAAGTGTGAAGGATTCGACAGGGTCGTAATACCTTTCATATCTCAAATCAAATGAATTTGTATCGCCCTCGATACGCACTGTTAACGTATTATAACCTGAATAATCATAAATTATACGTTTTGGAAAATCGTGATTAAGGTTTTCAAATAAAAACACTTTATTATAATAAGATTTGACTCCGAAACATATTTCACCCTGTGGATTATACGGGTCCTGTTCGAGAACTGTTGCACAAAGATTTAGTTTACCATTAATATCTGAAATACGCATCGTTTCTGATAACATAGATCCTTTATTGTATTCATATATTGTAAAGCCTTTAATTTCTCCTTTATCGGACAACTCCCACTTTTCAGTGGTTATATCCTTATCTGTTTTCATTACCCAGGTTCCAAGAAAGAGGTGAGTTTTATATTGATTTTCCTGGCAAAGAACTGTTGAAGTGATAAGAAAGAGAATGACTGTTATACAAAATAAGTTTTTCATAGTATCATTATTTTTTAACCAAAATAATCATTCTTTAATTAAAAACCCACAACGTAAATTGTGGGTTCAGATATAATATTAAATTAATGAAAACGAATTATTATGTGTATTTCTCTATAACTTTCTTCCTGGTATAAGCTACGAGACCCCCGGCTTCAACAATTGCAAGTCTTGCTGCAGGGAGGGGAATTGTGCTGAATTCCTTGCCTTTTGTTTTGTTCAAAACTTTATCGCCTTTTATTTCAATCTCGTCATCAAGATCTGCTTCAATCTCAGGACAGGTAATTAAATTTAAACCAAGATTGATAGCATTCTGAAGAAAAATCCTTGCAAAATCTTTAGCTATAACAACAAGTCCGTGACCGAGAATTGTTGATGCTGCCTGCTCACGGGATGAACCGCATCCGAAATTGTTCCCGCCGATTATAACACTTCCAGTTGGATATTCTTTAGCATTCAATTTTTTATTAAGGTCTGTATAGTCAGCAAAACAAAACTGAGGTGTTTCGCTTGGTAATACTGTGGCCATATGCCTTCCGGGGTAAATGGCATCAGTTGATATATCATTATCGAATATATATATCACTTTCCCCATTATTTTACTCCTTCCGGACTGGTAATAAATCCATTAATTGCGCTTACTGCAGCTACTGCAGGGGAGCATAAATAAACATCACCTTTAGGATTTCCCATACGTCCTTTAAAATTTCTGTTTGTAGTTGATAAAGCGACCTCACCATCACCTATGGCTCCCTGATGTACACCAAGGCAGCACCCGCATCCCGGATTCATTATTATGGCGCCTGAATCAGAAAATACTTCAAGAAGTCCTTCTTTCAAGGCTTTCTTGTATATCTGCCATGATGCAGGAAAAATAAGCATTCGGGTATCTTCAGCTACTTTCTTTCCTTTCAGAATTTTAGCAACAATTTCAAGGTCATCAAACCTTCCGTTTGTGCAGGAACCTATAACAATCTGGTCAACTTTAATATTTTTTACGTCAGTAATTGGTTTTACATTGTCTACTGTATGCGGACATGCTATCTGAGGTACGAGTTCGTCTGCATTTATTTCTACTATTTTGCAGTATTTTGCATCATTGTCAGGTAATACTGGAATAATATCATCATTTACTCCTGCTTTTCTTAAATATCTGATAGTTTCTTCATCGCCGGGAATTATACCTGCAGTTGCACCCGCTTCTACTGACATATTTGAAAGGACTAAACGTCCTGACATCGGCATATTCCTTATAACTTCACCGTGGAATTCTATTACTTTATAATTAGCACCTTGGGCTGATATTTTTCCGATAATGTATAGTATAAGGTCTTTTGGATAAACATTAGGTTTAAATTTCCCGTTAACAACAATTTTAATTGTTTCAGGTACTTCAACATTCAAAATTGTACCAAGTGACCAAACGCTCGCCATTTCAGTCGCTCCGATTCCGAATGCAAATGCCCCGAATGCACCATGTGTTGTTGTATGGCTGTCAGTACCGACAACGACATAACCCGGTTTAATGTATCCATACTCAGCAAGAATTTGATGACAGATTCCGCCTTCATCGGAACGGATATCATGAAATTTTGTAATGCCGTTTTCTTTTACGAAATTCCTGATTTTTTTCTGATTCGTAGCAGTCTTAGAACTTTCAGCAGGTACTCTGTGGTCAAAAATAATTGCTATCCTTGAAGGATCCCATACATTCGGGCTAAGGCCTGTATCTTTCCAGACTTCAGTAAATTGATTTATAACAAGTGCAGCATTTTCATGCGACATTGCTACATTAACTTCTGGCTCCAGTACATCTCCGGGTTTTACCGATTTCTTCCCGGTTGAATATGCCAGAATTTTTTCGACAATTGTCAAACCCATTATTAAAGCTCCTTTATTTATTATTGTTAAGTTTATTCATAATCTTCTCCATTTCATCAACCAAGTATCCGAACCTGCTGAATGCCTTATCGTAAGGTTCCTTATCAGTCATATCTACCCCGGCTTTTTTAAGCAGGTTTATTGAATAATCCATTCCTCCTGATTTAAGTAGATTTAAATATGCATCCCTTTCCTTTTCACCGCCTTTTATAATAATATCTGCAAGTGCCATCGAAGAAATAATACCGGTACTGTATTGGAAAACGTAAAAATTATAGTAGAAGTGGGGGATTTTGCTCCATTCGCTCTGAATATAGTCATCAACTTCACAAACGCCCTTGTCATGTCCATAGTATTCTCTTGTCAGTTCAAGATATTTTTTGTTTAACCAGTCTGATGTAAGGCTGCTTCCCGATTCAACTTTTTCATGCATTGCAAGTTCAAATTCAGCAAATAATGTTTGTCTGTACAATGTTCCGCGCACTTGGTCAAGATATGCATCTAGTATATATAATTTGTATAAGTCATCTTTTTCGTTTTTGAGCATATACTCCATAAGCAGGTTTTCATTGAATGTAGAAGCGATTTCCGCAATGAATGTTGTATATCCTGATTTTGCATAATGCTGCGTCTCATTAGTTAAATAAGAATGCATTGCGTGTCCCAATTCGTGAGCAGTAGTGGATACTGCATCATATTTACCGTTGTAATTTAATTTTATGAAGGGATGAACACCATATGAACCTTCAGAATATGCTCCGCTTTCCTTGTTTTTGTTAGGAAATATATCCATCCACCTATCTTTAAATGCATGTTTGAGCTCGTCTATATATTCTATACCCAGTGGTCTCAATGACGCGATTATTAAATCTTCATTTTCCTTGAAGGTGTATATCTTTTCAACTGAGGGAACTGCTGAAGCATAAATATCCTCGTATTTATATTTATCGATTTGAAGTAATTTCTGCTTTAATTTAAGGAATTTATGAAGCGGTGCTGTATTTTCCTTCACATATTTAATCAGGTTTAAATAGACTTCTCTTGGAATATTGTCGTCAAATAATTTTGCATCAAGACAATTATCAAATTTTCTGACCTTAGCATTGAAGAGGTGATTCTTTACGGCTCCGTCTTGCAGAGCCGCAAACGTATTTTCATATCTCTTGTGGTCTTTCCAGAACTCCCTCATCACCAAATTTCTGTCGCTTCTGATTTTACTTCCGCGGTATTTTATATAGTTTGCATAATTTAAAACGACTTTTTCACCGTTACTGATTGTGACAACGGGCGGTGGAAGTTCCATATCATTCAGTATACCTGCCGTTTTGGACGGTACATTTGAAAATAATCCCGTTAAAGATACTATCTTTTGTTGGTCTTCTGGAAGAATATGGGATTCATTCCTGAAAATATCTTCAGCCATGAAACTATAAGGTTCTAATTTTGGTTCTGATGTGAGATAAATTTTAAAATTTGATTCACCCAGTTTTAAAATATCAGGATTTATAAAAGATAATTTCGCGCGGTAATCAACAAAAATTGCTTGAAGCTCACCTTCCATGGTCTGGAATTTGTTATTACCAAGATCAGCTGCTTGTTGATGAGAAACGTAGGAATATAGTCGAGACGCTTTGATATTAATTTCATTCAATAAGTCTAGTAGACTCAGCATTTTAGCAGGTGATGTTATCCAGTCAGATTTTAAATTATCAATTTTTGATATATTTGTCCTGACGGATGCTTTTTCATCCGACCATGCATTATCATTTTGGTACAAATCTTCGATTTTCCAAGTAAATTCAACTGGAACATCTTTTCTCTCGGTGAGGGAATAGTCTGGAATTTGTTTGGATTCCTGTCCTAACGTGATGGTGTTATTGAACATTAATACAAAAGTTAAAATTAATGACAGGTTAAAAACCTTTTTAAACATAATGCTAATTTAGTTTGAGGGATGTTTTAATATAAAATATTTGAATATCAGATAAAATTCACATATTTGTGACTTCCGGCAAAAATGCACATTAAATAACATATAATTTTCGACATTGAAAAAATCAATCATTTTATGTACTTTACACTTTTATAAATAAAATATTTAATGAAAAAAGTTAAAGCGAAAAACAATTATAAACTCACCCAGCAGATTGCTGCTAAAAAATCTGCAGGACAGTTGAGAAGAGATCCTTTCAAAGAGAGAGGAATCGACACTTTTATTGATTTCCGCGATGTCAAACTGCTGACAAGATTTCTTAATGAGCAGGGAAAAATACTGCCAGCAAGAATCACGGGTGCGACTGCAAAAATGCAGAGAAAACTCACAACTGCGGTCAAAAGAGCCAGACATCTCGCTTTACTTCCATTCGTCAGCGAAGGATCAAAGTACTAAGCGAATCTCGGTAAATTTTTCTAATAACTCCTATGTATTTAACTGCAAAGGAGTTTTTTTTGAAATCAATCTGAATACTGTGAAAAAATATATAAATCTCACAATTTCTGCATGCTTACTCTTTGTTTTCGGATCTGCACTAGCACAAAACCCGAATTCGGTTTATTTTGTCTCTTATGATGAAATCACTAAAATTATCGATGGTGATACATTTAAATTCAAAAAGAGTGATAAATCACACCGTTTACTATGTCTTGATACAGAAGAAACTTTTAAAGGGAAAGATGCATTCGATAAAACTTCTGATATTTCTGATAGATGGTTGGAATTTTATTATCAGGTTAAGATTGATAAAAACTCTGAAAACCCTATAAAACTGGAATCTCCGTTCGGTTATGAAACTGTACAGTGGACAACTGAATTTTTTAAAGATGTTAAAAAAATCAGTGTTGAATTGGACGACACTTTAAGAAAAGTTGATGTTTACGGAAGGGAATTAGTGTATGTGTTTGCAGAAAAAGATGGTAAGTATATAAATTATAACCTTGAATGTGTTAAGCATGGATTTAGCCCGTATTTTAACAAATACGGGAACAGCAGTAGGTATCATTCAGATTTTTATGAAGCTCAGGAATTTGCCAGGAAAAATAGACTAGGAATATGGAATCCTGTTTCTAAATGCTATCCTGATTATGCCGAAAGATTAATTTGGTGGAATAAGAGAGCATTTCAGATTGATAATTTTAATTCAAAATATCATGGGAATAAGGCTTATGTTAATTTATTAAATAATGACGCTGTTGACAGACTAGAAGAAAATATTGGAAAAGAAATAACCGTTTTTGGGAATGCATCCGATATTTATACGACGAGGTATCCTTATTTAATTAGATTAATGATAATGAAGGAAATATCAGTAGACATTTATATAGAAGAATCAGAATCTTGGATGATGAAAGAACTGGATATGCGTAAAATGGAAAGCTATTTCTTCTATTTTTCTGGAGTACTTGAGGAATATGGTAATAAATTCAGAATGAAACTTACCAATATTAATCAGTTATATTTCGAATAAATATTTTTCGTTATAAATTATAACTACCAATAATATATATAAGATAGAACACACATTTAAAGTTTTTTCAGTGTAATTATCGTAATATCGTCAAATTGATCACGTCCTGCTGAGAATAAACTAACTTCTTCAATTAAAATATTTTTTAATTCTTCGGCACTTGTTGATAAATTATTCTGAAGTAAATTAATAATTTTTTCATCAGTGAATTCATCATTATCGATATTTTTAGCTTCCGATACTCCGTCTGTATACATTACTATAAAATCACCTTTTTCCAGCTTGATTTCTTCAGAAACGTAATCAATTCCGTGGTCAAGAATACCCAAAATAAGGCCGCCCTTATCTAGTTTTTTTAATTTTCCATTGTTAGCCAGGTAAGGAGGGTTATGTCCCGCATTCACGTATCTGAATGCTGATGATTTGGTATCAAGAATTCCCCAGAAAAAAGTAATAAATTTTTCTGAACCAGTGTTTAAATAAATTAAATCGTTGATTTTATTTGTTATATCTTCTAACCTGAAGTCTTTATTGAAAAATTTAAGAAATGTATGAACCGAAGACTGAATGTTAGCCATAAGTAAAGAAGCGGGAGTACCTTTTCCGGAAACATCTGCTATAACAAAAGCATATTGAGTATCTGTTAACTTAATTATATCGTAATAATCACCGCCTATTTGATGTGCAGGAATATTGCATCCTGATAAGGAATAACCTTCTATTTCCGGTGTTTTTTCGGGAAGTAATGCCAGTTGAATTTCGCGTGCAACTTTCAGCTCGCTTTCAATTTTCTGTTTGTCAAGAAATTCATTAAATAATGAAATATTGTCCAGTGATATAACAGTAAGATTTGTTAGTGATTCAAGAAATTGAACATCGGTCACTGAAAATTCCTGTTTATTCAGTTTACCCCCGAGGCATACTATGGTTTCAATTCTATTGTTTCTTCTGATGGGTAAGATTAACCTGAATCCTTCTTTATAAAGGTTTTTTGTCAGAAGAGAATCTGAAATGGGTAACAGTATTTCCGGTTCATTATAAAGGTTCAGAAAACCCTGCATTTCATTGCTTAATTCTAATTTTCTTGTGGACTCTGTTGTATTAAAAATGTCTTTTTCGATCCTTGTAAATATTGCATAGTCTTTTATTCCGAAATTCCCCAGAAGAGAATATTTCAGTAATTTTATAATACTGTCCCTGTTCTGAAAATTGGAGTTAAATTCCTTGCTTAATTCGAAAAGAGTTCTTAAGTGCTGAATCTGAGAGTTTAAGCTTATGTTTAATTTCCTGATTTCATCAAATTTAATTGAATTTTCAATTGTCGGTGATGATAGATTCAGTAATGTCTCAAGGAATAGTAATTCACTTTTTGTTAATTCATTTCCATTAACTTTTTTCCCGAGACACAGCAAACCGATTAACTTATCTACAAAATAAATCTTGAAAAATGATTCTAGATTATTATCAGTGAAAAATTCAGTTTTCTTAATCTCACTGATATTGAAAATTGGTTCAGAAGGTAATTCGAGTTTTATCTCCCGGTTGATAAAATCCTGGTTGATACCTTTTACTGCTTTAATCCTGAAATCAACTCCGCTGCTTAATAATGTATCTGATTTTAATAATATTACTCCTTTCGTAATCATCATTTTACCCATTACACTAAGTAGTATATTGCCGAATATGAATTCTAGGTCAAGTTTTGTATTTATGAGCTGCGAAAACTCAATAAGGGAATTCAGCTCAAGCTGCTTTTTGTTTAAATCATCCATACATGCCGTTTGACAAATATTACTTTTTAAACGAAAATAAAAAAGGATAATTTAAATTTCTTTAATAAGGGTTAAAGAATTTAAGTTGGGTTTTGTATGCACAAATTCGATTTTATCCATAGATTTTTTCATCAGGGGAATGCCAAGCCCTCCAACTTTGTATTTTGCAAAGTAATGCTTCATGTTAGGGTTGTGTTTCGTGGAAGGGTCGAATGATTTACCTTTGTACCTGATAATTATTATGAAACTGTGTCCTTCAGATTTGTATTCCACCTCAATCGTATTACTTTCATCATACTTGTAAGTATGCTTGATAATATTTGTACATGCCTCATCAACGGACACAACTATCTGGTTTGTGGTGTTTGAGTCGATGTTGAGCTCCTGAGCCTTTTTCTCTATAAAGTCCCTTACCAAATGTAGATTTTTGGTTGAACTGTTAATCAATATTTGATTGTTATTTTTCAAGGTTCAGTTTATGTGATTATATTTTTCAATTGCTTCAGATTCTTCTTTATATATTTCAAAAAGTATAGGAAATCCCAGCATATCGAAAATATTAAAAATCTTTTCACTCATATTGCTCAGTTTTATATCCCCGCTGTTTTTCCTCAAATTTTCTATGTAAGCCATAAAAACACCAAGTCCGGCACTACTGATATAGGATAAACCTTTAAAATTGACTACAATCCTGTATTTCTGATCTTTTATTAGTTCTTCAAATTTCTTTTCAAGAACATTCGAAGTGTGGGCATCAAGAAACCCGTTAAGATACAGTATTATTGTTTTATCAATTATTTTTTCGCTAATTACGAATTCTTCCATCTTTTTAGTTTAGTTGAAGGAAAATTCTAAAAAATTACCATAAAATAAATACATATTTTAATATTTATTTAGTTTCTTCTTATTTATTATACTCAAAATGCCTGTTAAAGTTACATTTTAACATCATAGAATATCTTTCTTAATTAAAGTATATTTGACACTAAATATGAGCAGATTATCACATATTATTAGTAAAAATAACAGAATTGTATTGGGTATTTTATCCGGTACATCTGTAGATGCGGTTGATATAGTTTTGACAAAGATATCGGGAAACGGATTAAATACAAGGATTAAAATTTTAGGTTATAAAGAATACAGGATTCCGCCTCAATTAAGGAATTATATATTAAAAGTATCGCATGCTGATACAGGCACGGTATCTGAAATATGTAAAATCAATGTTATTTTAGCCCGTTTTTATTCGAAATGCATATTTTCTGCTTTAAAAATATACAAAATTAGACCTGAAAGTGTGGATTTGATAGGTTCACATGGGCAGACAATTCATCATTTGCCTCAAAAAAAGATTCTGTTTGGTTTTGATTCTATATCAACCCTACAAGTCGGTGACCCGTCTGTAATAGCTAATTGCACGGGTATAGTGACCGTAGGGGATTTCAGAATAGCAGATGTAGGCGCAGGAGGCAGTGGTGCGCCGCTTGTTCCATACCTGGATTATTTACTTTTTGCTAATAAACGTAAAAACAGAACGTTGCTGAATATAGGTGGAATTTCTAATATAACTATTCTGCCTGCCGGAATAAATTTCGATTCCGTAACAGCATTTGATACCGGCCCGGGAAATATGATGATTGATTATATTTCTAAAAAGTTTTTCGGTAAAAACTATGATAAGGATGCAGAAGCTGCATTAAAAGGAGCAATTAATGACGATTTATTCGGAGAGATTAAAAAAGAAGATAAGTTCTATTACGTGAAACCTCCGAAATCAACTGGTAGGGAATATTACAGTAAAAACTTTATTGAAAATATTTTAAAAAAATTCAGCCGTTTATCCCATTATGATATTATCAGAACTTTTACCGAATACACTCCGTTTACTATATCCCACAATATTAATAAGTACTCAGGTTTTAAGGATAATTTCGATTTAATAATTAGCGGGGGAGGAGCAAGCAATCCTCTATTTGTTTCCTCTTTAAAAAAGCATTTCAGCAAAGCAAATTTAGTTAAAATTGACGTTAAAGGAATAAATTCTAATAACAAAGAAGCAGTTTTATTTGCTGTACTTGCGAATGAAGCTATCAGCGGAAATCCGGCAAATATGATGAATGTAACCGGAAGTAAGCACAGAACAATTTTAGGTAAAATTTGTCAGGTAGTTTAATATGTCAGAGAAAATTGCTGTAATAACAGGCGGAACAGGTTATCTCGGAAGGGAAATTGTTAACATATTTTCCGCAAACGGGTTTAAGGTTTATTTGCCCGTAAGATCTTTGAATAAATTCATGGAGATTACGGATAATGAAACTGATGAAAGCAAAGCATTCATGCTAAGGAAAATATTCGCATTTGAATGTGATGTACTTGATGAAGAATCCGTAAATATTTTTCTGCAGAAGGTTCTTACGCTTGAAAATAACAGAATAGATGTACTTGTGAATACAGTCGGAGGATTCCCGGGCGAGATCTTAACAGGAGATATGACAGAAGCCGATTTTGATAATTGGTTTAGCCTGAATTTTAAATCAGCTTTACTTTTTTCTTCTGGCGTGCTCAACAGCATGCGAAATAACAAAAGTGGGAGAATAATATCCATCGGTTCGATAGCAGGGCATGAGACTATAAAAGGCAGGCTTGGCTATTCGGTAGCGAAATCCGCGCTTTTAAAACTAATGGATACAATTTCGGAGGAATACAAGGAATATAACATTTTTGCCACAACGGTAGTACCTTCGGTAATTGATACACCTTCAAATAGGGAATGGGGGACTGACGATGAAATAAAAAAATGGGTTCCGCCAAAGGAAATAGCCGGGATTATTTTGCATATCGTTTCTGATGAATTCAAATCTGTAAGACAGCCGTTTTATAAAATTTATGGAAATTATTAAATTAAAAAGATAAAATATGAAAGTAGTCATATCAGGTGGTGCCGGATTTCTCGGATACCACATAGGACAGAAAATTAATTCAATTACAAGTTTCAAAGAATCTGTATTTTTTGATATCGCAGAATTCACTAAAGACGATTATAACCCTGAAATAAACTGTATTTACGGAGACGTACGGGTTCAGTCTCAAATGGAGAAAATAATTTCAGGGGCTGAAGTGGTAATTCATTGCGCGGCTGCGTTACCTTTATGGAAAAAGAAGGATATATTTGAAACCAATGTAGAAGGTATGCGGGTTGTCTGCGATTCTTGTCTGAAAAATAATGTCGATAGACTTATTTTTATATCCTCAACCTCGGTTTATGGTGTTCCTAAAGAACATCCTCTTTATGAAACACATCCAAGAATAGGTGTTGGTCCGTATGGAAAAAGCAAGATAATGGCAGAAGAAATCTGCGAAGAATACAGGAAGAAGGGTTTGAGCATCTGCATACTTCGGCCGAAAAGTTTTATAGGTACTGCACGGCTCGGTGTATTTCAGATTCTTTATGACTGGGTTGAATCAGGCGTTAAAATCCCAATAATTGGTAATGGAAAAAACAGATACCAGCTTTTTGAAGTAGATGACCTTGTCGATGCAATTAATCTCGCCGCAACTTTACCAAAAGAAAAAATTAATGATACTTTTAACGTAGGTGCAAAGGAATTTAAAACAGTCCGTGAAGATGTTGGTGCGATGTGCGAATATGCAAAAACAAACTCGAAAGTCATGGGAACTCCAGCGTGGCTAATAAAGCCCATTTTAAGGTTTTTTGAAATATTGAATTTGTCACCTCTATATAAATGGATTTATGGTACTGCAGATACTGATTCTTTTGTCTCAATAGAAAAAGCTCAGAAAGTTTTGGGTTGGGAACCAAAATTTTCCAATGCAGAAGCATTAATACGTTCTTACCAGTGGTATCTTGATAATAAACACACAATAAAACAGGGTACAGGTGTTACTCATAGAATTGCATGGAAACAGGGGATATTAGGACTATTTAAAAAGA